>Ga0075026_100000216_pt1 | contig 22066 bp, 19 predicted proteins | sample Str012_2_FD_71392 | JGI IMG/M metagenome (GOLD analysis project Ga0075026, IMG submission 71392) | Freshwater sediment microbial communities in response to fracking from Pennsylvania, USA - Straight Creek_MetaG_SC_2012 | ecosystem: Environmental > Aquatic > Freshwater > Creek > Sediment... | reverse complement strand
AAGCAGCAATATACAGTTTGGGTACATGAACTTGTTTCAGCAACTCGCTGCCGGTAATAAATACAAGAACATACATGCCGCCAGGGTTTTCTTTTTTCAGAATTTTGATGCAAGAAAAAAATAAACCGCTCTTTCAGGACGAGACACAGATTCCAGTTCCGAACAGTAGCTGTATCAATACCGGACAGTAGGCCCCCGGTCATTAACATTTTTTACCTGACAGATAGGCGCTTATGAAACTGGCATTTTTATCGACGTACAGCCAGGTGTTCATTCCATAACCAAAGGCTTTGATGGGAGTCTGTAAAACAACAACTTTATGTTTAAAAGCTATTTTAAGATGGCCTGGCGCAGTCTCATCAAAAACAAAGTGTCTTCTGTCATCAACATTGGCGGGCTTGCAGTGGGCCTCGCCACCAGTATTGTCATCCTTCTTTTAATTGCTGATGAGTTCAGCTATGATAAATTTCACAGCAATTTGCCCAACCTGTACCTGCTGATGAAAAACCAGCAGCATTCAGATGGCATTTCTACCGGCAGTTCCACCGCAGGCCCGATGGCGGCGGCTTTCCGCAATGAAATGCCGGAAACAAAATATGCCGCACGCGTTGCATATTTTGGCGGTGAGCTTACAAGTACAGGCGACAAGACGATATACGAATCCGGTATCTATGCAGAACCCGATCTGTTTAATATGATGAGCTTTCCTGCACTTGCAGGCAACGCGGCGCAAACATTGCAGGATGCAAGTTCTGCTGTAATTACCGCTGCTACCGCAAAAAAATTATTCGGAACAGCGTCTCCCCTTGGTAAGACCTTTGTATTTAAAGGCAACCATACATTTAAAGTAGGCGCCGTAGTAAAAGACATTCCTTCCAACAGCAGTATACGGTTTGATATGGTCCTTCCCTTTCGTTTTTTTGAAACCGGCAACGACTGGCTGAACAAATGGGATGACAACCGGATCAACACCTGGGTGCAATTAAAGCCAGGCGTGAATGTTGCAAAACTTAATACAAAACTTACAAAGCTGCTCCAGGTAAGATCGAACGACAACACAGTCGATCTTTTTGTATATCCAATGGCAAAAAAAAGGCTCTATGATAATTTCAGCAATGGCAAACCCAGTGGCGGAAGAATCTATGTGGTAGCCATGCTGGCCGTTTTTGGCTTGTTCATCTTGCTGATAGCCTGCATCAATTTCATGAACCTTGCAACGGCCCGTTCAGAGCACCGTGCCCGCGAAGTGGGCGTACGCAAAGTGCTGGGCGCCTCCAGAAAACTGATTATATTCCAGTTTTTCAGCGAATCCATGCTGATGACTTTTATTGCACTATTACTGGGTATCGTGCTCGCACAACTGGCACTGCCATCATTCAACCAGTTTGCAGAAAAACAATTGCAATTTAATTTCCTGAGTGCCGGGCGCTGGCTTTTACTCATTGGCGTTGGCGTGTTTACCGGACTGGTTGCCGGCAGCTATCCTGCTATATTCCTCAGCCGGTTTAAAACAATAAAGGTTTTAAAAGGAATGATGAGCAATGGAAAACGGAGCGGCAGGTTAAGAACTGTACTGGTTACTTTTCAATTCCTGATTTCAATTTTCCTTATCATCAGCACCATCGTTATTTTTACACAAATCAATTACGTCAGGAACCGCCCCATTGGCTATGACCAGGAAAACCTGATTGATATTTCCGCTACCGGCGACCTGTCCAAAAATTTCGGCGTTTTTAAAAATGAACTCAGCAAAATACCGGGCGTAAAAATGGTATCTGCAGGCAACGACAATATCTTACAGTTTGGAGGCAGTGTTACCGGAATGGACTGGCCCGGAAAAACGCCTGGCCAGGAACTGGGTGTGATTGTTACCAGTGTTCAATACGATTGGACAAAAACTACCGGAATTAAAATAATTGAAGGCCGCGATTTCAATCCTGCTTTTGGTACAGATACAGCGGGCTGTCTTATCAATGAAACAGCCGTAGCAAAAATGGGATTGAAAGAACCCGTTGTTGGCACAATCGTAGGTGGAAAAAAAGTCATTGGTGTGTTTCAGAATTTTGTGTTTAACAATCCGTCAGGCATCATTGCTCCGATGGCCGTCTACCTGCAAACAAATTACCTGAACCATTTTTTTGTGCGCATTGAAAACAATGGCCAGTGGCGGCAGAACATTGCAAAGATTGAAATGGTTGCAAAAAAAATCAACCCTGCTTACCCGTTTGAATATTCTTTCACCAAAGAAGATTACCAAAAGAGATTTGAAGAATTTGCTTCTGCTGGTTTACTGGCAGCCTTGTTTGGTGGTATGGCCATCTTTATTTCCTGTCTTGGTTTATACGGCCTGTCTGCTTTCCTGGCCGAACGGCGCAGCAAAGAAATGAGTATCCGGAAAGTATTGGGCGCAAGCTTGCAGAACGTTTGGCTATCACTTTCCCGCGGCTTCTTAAAACCCGTTATCATTGCTTTTTTGGTGGTAGCGCCTTTGTCGGCCTGGCTGATGTCAGCATTGCTAAATTACATTCCTTACCACATCAGCCTTAGTTGGTGGATGTTTGCAGCGGCCGGCCTGATTGCAGTAGTGGTTGCACTGCTAACTGTCAGCTACCAGGGAATTAAAACAGCCATGGAGAACCCGGTTACCAACCTTAGAAATGAATAGTACCGCTGCGGTATTACTCAATTTGATTACAGCACAAGCACCGGTGCCAGGGGAAGCAATCTTAACCCGGATTAACAAATTGTTAGCACATGCATTTTTGCAGGAGATGGTAACGCCAAATACTATTACTTTGGCATTCAATTAAACACCTGCAACATGCGGTCAATTTCCAAACTATCTAACCGATCTGCCCGATTTAAATTTTTTTTAGTCGTATTTGCCTGCACCCTTTTTTTGCTGCCTGCTTTTGCCCAGCAAAAGATCAGAAAGACTGTTTTTATTATTGCCGATGGTATTCCGGCAGATGTTATTGAAAAGCTTGCTCCGCCCAACTTACAGGCCATTGCAAAAGAAGGCGGCTATACCCGTTCTTATGTGGGCGGAGTAAAAGCTACGTATAGCCAGACACCCACCATATCTGCGGTTGGGTATAACAGTGTGCTTACCGGCGTTTGGGTAAACAAACACAATGTGTGGGACAATGATATTGCAGCACCCAATTACAATTATCATACAATCTTCCGTTTTTTTAAAGAACAATACCCCGCAAAAACTATTGGTGTTTTTTCAAGTTGGGAAGACAACCGCACCAGATTGGTGGGTGATAAATTTGAAGCTACGGGCAATCTACCCGTTGATTTTGTTTATGATGGCCTTGAAAAAGATACGGTGAATTTTCCGCACGATAAGAAAAGAGATTTCATGAGCCAGATAGATGAAGCAGTTGCAAAAAAAGCGGCGGAGCTGATTCAAACCAAGGCACCTGATCTATCCTGGGTATACCTGGAATATACCGATGATATGGGGCATATGCACGGCGACAGCCCCGAATTTTACAACGCTGTACAACTGGCCGATAAACGCATTGGTTATATATGGCAGGCCATTCAATACAGGCGCTTACATTTTAATGAAGACTGGCTGATTGTAGTTACAACTGACCATGGCCGTGATTCTGCTACCGGCAAGGGCCATGGCGGCCAAAGCAACCGCGAACGTGCCAGCTGGATGTTTACCAATGCCAAAAACCTGAACCAGCAATTTCATGCACCACAGGCATCTGCAACCGATATTATGCCTTCTATTGCCCGGTTTATGAACATCCCTATTGCAAGAGACAATGCCTTTGAGGTAGATGGCATTCCTTTTACAGGCGCCCTTTCCTTTATTACACCCCAGTTTGAATACCGCAACGATCAACTGCAAATAAAATGGAAAGCCATTGCCAAAACCGGCAACCTGAAAATATGGATGGCGGTTAGCAACCGCTTTAAAACGGGTGATAAGGACGATTATGTTTTGTTGGGCAGTATTCCCCTTTCCCGTCAAAAAACAAGCTTCCATCTTTCCGGCAAGCCGCCAGGATTTTATAAAATTGTACTGGAAGCAACAAAAAATACAGCCAACTTCTGGATCGAAAGAAAATAAATGCTGGCCATGACCTGGTAAGGTTTTCCATCTTTTAAAAGCGGCTGCTAAACAGCGTTTACTTATTTTTTTGCGCAGCATCTTTTGCGTCATCTGTAAAAAAGCCGGTACAGTTTTCAACATAAATTTTATGGGCAGTTTTATTTACTGGTGAAGCCGTACCTGAAAAATCAGTGACGCGTAATCCTGAAAAATGATTGGCTTCAATGCCGTGTGTAAAATACGGCATTCTTGTACCCGTCCATTTTAAATTGAAATGGTTGATGCTGGTATTGTTTGCATAATGAACCAGGAATGCAGGAATCTCCCGGGAAAACAGGCCGTTTTCTGCGCCCATACAACCGCGCAGATCAACATTGCCGCCTGCCACATCGTTGAGCGGACTGTCCGTCAGTTCAAAACTGATGCGGTCGAAAGAAACATCCTGTATCACGCTTTCTTTGCAGCCGTATACAAGAATTCCGTTCTCGCCTTTGCAGGTGATATTACTGAACTGCAGGTTTCTTATCACCCCCAGTTTTACATTTTCTTTACCCCGTATGGCCGAGATATGAATGGGCTCTGCGTTGCCCCACCAGTCGCCGGTACGCAATTTTGTGTCAATATAAATATTGGAAAAGCTCATGTTTTCCAGCGAACCTTCATCCCGCAAAAAAATACCGATACCTCTTGTTGAATTGGTAATGTTTACATTGTTTACATGTACATTTCGAACTGTGTTCTAATCTAGATAACCGATGCGGATGCCGCTGGAGTATGATTGCAGGTTGCAATTGCTTACCAGGATGTTTTCTGAAACATGGCGGAGTTTTTTATAACCCGGTATCTCAAAATGGTGATCGTAGCCGGCAATGGCAATGGCATCGTCGCCGGCCCGCACATCACAATTGCTGATGGTAACATTGGTACAACTGGTAATGTCAATACCATCGGCATTGGGCGCCAGCAGGTTGTTCCACAAACGGATGCCGCTGATGTTTACCGCATCGCAATCTGCAAAATGCATGCACCAGAAAGGCGCTTTGGTAACAAAAATATCTTTAACGGTTATTCTTTTACAATTGCTGAAAACAAACATCTGGTAAGGGCGGTCAAGCGGAACAACCGGCCCGTCGCCAATGCCATTGGCCACTTTGCGAAAACCTTCCTTCTGCCGTGTAAATTGCGTGGACGCAGCATCCAGTTTTTTTGCGCTTTGCAGGTCAAAGAAAAAATCGCCGTTGCCATCTATCTGTCCATCGCCTGAGATTGTAATGTTCTCGGCATCTTCTGTAAACATCATTCCCTTGTGCACGGGATTAAAAGGTTTGTCCGGCACATAGGTTTCATAATCACCCAGGTTTGTACTGCCGCGCAAGATGCCTCCTTTCTCAAGAAAAAGTGTACATTGCTTTTTAAGTGTATGGTGCCGATAATAAAAACGCCGGGTGGAACTACTACACGGCCACCGCCATTCTTCGCGCAGGCATCAATACTGGCCTGGATAGCAGCCGTAACGGTAGTTTTACCATCTGTAACGGCGCCAAAATCTGTAACTGAAAAATCAATGCGCTGTGCCATTATTGAGCAATTGAAAAAAATTACTGCTGTTAAAAAAACCAGCTGCTTCATGAATGATGATTTTAATCGTTCCCGATTCTTTGTATAATTTCGAGGCAAGCCCTGCTATTGTGGTAAGGGCATTTCCAAAAGCCTGCTTTGTCTTTGTGCTGCATGATAGTATAGTCTGCATACACGCCCCATACCCATTCGCCCTCTTTGCTGCGGATGTACTTCTTTATAAAGTTCCAGCTGTTGATTGATAACTGAAGATAGTCTTCATTGCTGCTGATCTGCCAGCTGTTAAAGAAACCCAGCATGGCTTCTGCCTGTGGCCACCAGTGCTTTTCTTTTATCATTTCGTTTTTCAGGGGATCAAATTCATACCAAAGCCCGCCATCTTCATCAAGTCCTTCAAGGCTGGCCCTTGTGATCAGCAATGCATGATTTTTCATCCTGTTCAGCCACTCCTCATCGCCAGTTGTCTCCGCACACTGCTGCAATAGCCACGCAGCTTCTATATTATGACCATAAGATATCACATCCGGCACCGGCTTCCATGCTGCATCAAAGAACAACAGCAGGTGCCCGCTGCTTTTATCAATCATGTGGTCATCAAATACTTCCAGCAATTGCACAATGCGTTTTTTAAGCATTGTATCAGGCCATTGCCAGTATAAGTTGGCATACGCTTCTATAATGTGCAGGTGGGTATTCATTGTCTTTTGCGCATTGGCGTCCTTATCGCTCAAACGAAAATCATCTGCCGGCGTCCAGTCCCTGTTAAATGCTTCGAAGTATCCTTTCCGGTCTGCATCAAAACTTTTCTCTTCTATCAGCCTGAACAATTGAATGGCTGCATCCAGCACTTCGGGTTGTTGCACGGCACTGTAATATTCACTTATCCCATACAGGTAGAAAGCAATACCATAAACCTGTTTGCGCGGGTTCAGCATTTGTCCGGAAGCATCTACCGACCAATAGGCACCTCCGTATTCCTTATCGGTGAAATGATCGGCCAGGTAGCGGTAAGCTCTTTCGGCCACCTGCAAATATTTTTTATCTTCAGTAGCGTTAAAGGCCGCTGAAAAAGTCCATAAGATGCGGGCATTGAGTACAAGCCCTTTGGGCGCCTCTGCATGAACAGTATTTTCATTGTCAATGCTGCCGTAAAAGCCCCCCTGCATTTCGTCCACTGCATTTTCCATCCAGTATTGCAGGATCTGCCGGAGTTCATTATTCAGCTCCTGGCGGTATGTTGAAAGATCAATCATGAAAGGAATTTCTATTGGCAGAACATTTTAAAAGAGCAAAGCAGTCAGGGTATTATCAGTATACCACACGCTGCAAACTCATTTTTTATCAATTACCAGGTATACCACACCCCTTGCAGGAAGATCAACCCTGATACCACTGCCTGTAACGGCTGAATTGGCTTTCAGTGTGGCATAGTCAGCCGGACCGCCTGCAACACCCGCAGGACCACTGCCATTTACAATAACTTTTCGGGAAAAATCTGCATTGTCATTGCTGCCAATAAGCGTATACCAATAAAAGCGGTTACCCACGCGATAATTTTTCAGCTTTAGTTCTGCCACCTGTGCAATCACGCTGGTATTTACCAATACAATACCGGCTTCTCCCGAAGAAAAAGTGGAAGCATAGGCTTTTACAGCAGCACCACCCGCATTGACTGCCGTCACCAGGCGATCTCCCAGCAGCTTCTGCATAAAATACAGGTAATAAAAAGAAGGCCGGGGACTCCATTTTTCAACGCCCGGCTCATCCCCTGCGCTAAACAACCCATGATCATCTCCGTTGCTCCAGCCATTCAGCAAATCCCATCGTGCACACATGCCATATTTATTTTTAAGTGTTTCGCCCATTACCAGCGTAGCAAAAACACCGCTGATATTCGACACCTGTTGTTTGGAAGTATTGGAGGTGATATTCCATTCATCCATTACGACGGGTTTTATGGCCGAGCCATTTGCTTGCAGTGTTTGCGTAATATAGTTGATCATGGTGGATGGCTCTGTAATAGCTGAAGACATGATCACATCTGCACCGGCATTGGTTTGGTAAGGTGTAAAATAATTGTGGCCCACATAAAAATCAGCTTTGCCATTAACTGCAGGCATCATACCGGCATTCCAGGTTTTACGGGTATTGGTTTGCCAGGGTTCTGGAGCCGGTGCCTCTGCTGTAACGGCGCCTATATAAATTTTCTTTCCAATTTCTGTTGCGGCCTTTTGCATAGAATCAGTAAAAATTTTAAAGTGCTGGCCATACAAAGCGCCGGTTAAAAATTCGGGCTGGCCGTCTTTATTGGCAGATACATCAATGCGATAGCCCCATTCCCAGTTGCCATAGTTTTCATTGCCAATCTCCCACAATTGTGTGCGGCCATTGTCGTACCGCACCCAATCCGCAGCCAGGTGTGCAGCAGCCGCCACCGGGTTGGCGCCCGTGCCATACCGCGCATAACCATAATTGATAGTAATGATGCCTTTATTGCCGGTTTGCTGCAGCATACTGTAATAATTGTCGAGGCTGCATTGCCAGTTAAGATTTGTTTTGCCATAAGTAAAGCTGGCAGCCTGCGTAGTGCCGTCATCTTTTGTAAGCAGGGCGGGTGCATCCGGCGGATTAACGCCTTCCTGCGCATTCCAGAAATAAGCATCGCTGGCACTGCCACCCGGAAAGCGGATGATGTGCGGGCGCAGGTTGGTAATGGGGGTAATAAACTTTGGTTCTGCTGCAACCGGCCCCATCCACCAAACGGCATTGTGCCCAAACTCCGACAATGGTATTTTAGTAATGATGCTGGAAGCGTCTACAGTTATTGTGTTCAGATTTGCGCTTGCGCCCGTCAGCGGTGCTTCATTGTAAGCCGGTGCTGCAAATGTTTTCGGCTGCCAATCATCCAGAAAAAAACCGATGGTAGCGGCTACCGGCGGATCAATGGCCGGAGTAATTATGACAGTGGTATCGGTGGGGGGGGTAACCGGGGTTGTAGTGGCCGTTTTTTTACTGCAAGAAAGCATAAAAACCGTTACACAAAAAATCACAGTCGTTCTGTAAGGCAGGCAAAATATTCGCATCGTATATTTTTATTGGTTTATGACAAACACACCGCAGCACTTAAGCTACAGGCGCATTTTTACTTTTCGGTACAAGCAGCCCTTCATTTCTTTTTATCAGTTCAACAATGGTATCCACTGACTTAGCCGAGGTAAAACCATCTTCCGGTGTGTTCATTACATAATCCAGCAGTTTGCTGATGGTAGTAGTAGCTACGTGCAGCCTTGTATCGGAAGAAGCGTAGTAGATATACACTTTCTCATCATCATCCACTATCCAGCCATTACTGAATACCACGTTGGATACGTCGCCAATACGCTCTTCGCCTTCAGGTGCCAGGAAATAACCGCCCGGTTTATAAATCACTTTGGTGAGGTCTTCCAGATCCGTTACAAACATGTAAAGTACGTAGCGCAAACCTGCAGCGGTATTGCGCACACCATGTGCCAGGTGCAGCCATCCGATTTTTGTTTTTACCGGTGCCGGTCCGGATCCATTCTTTGCTTCATATACGGTATGGTATATTTTCCGGTCTACAATCACTTCTTCACTTATCACGGCATTGGTAATACTGGCAGACAGGCCAAAGCCGATGCCACCGCCTTTGCCGGCATCTATAAACCCATCCTGGGGCCTTGTATAAAAAGCATATTTACCCTGCACAAACTCCGGGTGCAGCACCACATTGCGTTGTTGTGGCGATGAGGTAATGAGGTCTGGCAACCGCTCCCATTGTTTTAAATCTTTGGTGCGTGCAATACCACATTGCGCAATGGCCGCCGACTGATCTCCCGGATTGGCTGCAGGGTCGCGGCGCTCGGTGCAAAACAAACCATATATCCAGCCATCTTCATGCTGCACCACCCGCATATCGTAAATATTGGTATCAGGATTTTCTGTTTCCGGCATTTCTACAGGGTAATCCCAGAACTTAAAATTATCGATGCCATTACTGCTCTCTGCAACAGCGAAAAATGATTTTCGGTCATTGCCTTCTACCCTGCCGATTACCAGGTATTTATTGTTCCATTTAATGGCGCCGGCATTCATAACTGCGTTAATGCCAAAGCGTTCCATCAGGTAAGGATTGCTGTCAAAGTTCAGATCATAACGCCACGACAGGGGTGCATGCCCTGCAGTGAGTACGGGTAGTTTATACCTGTCATAAATACCATTACCCTGTTCCGCTTTTTCGTTGACACGGCCCAGCAACCGATCGTGTGCTGTCTGTAGCATTGCCAGTCTTGTTTCAAAATTTGTATCCATCTTATTTCTTTTAGTCCTCTGCAGATATTGTTTACTGTCCGGCCAAATAGCAGGACGCCTTTCTTAGTTTTCCAATTTATCCCACCAGGTTCTCTTCAATATAATAATTATTAACGCCAGAATGATAACGGTTATCAGCAGTGGTAGTTTTAGCCACAATACAATGTACATGGGCAATATGGTGAGGCAAAGCTGTGCAACAATACCCAGCACTACGTTTAACATGTCCATTTTAAACCGCTTGTTGGGCTGAAAAGAAGGATCTTCTGCCACCACCATTTCATGCACTGGCTTCCAGAACCCCCAGGGGCGCACCGTTTTATAAAACGATTTCAGCACAGCTGTTTCAGTGGGGGCTGCAGAATAAGTGCCTATAAAACAACCCGCCAGCGAAAGCCCGAATATAACCGGCCACCAGTATAAATCGAGCCCGGAAATTACATTTGCAGATTTTAATACCGGCAACAGCATGGCAGGAATAATGCCCGCCAGCATGCCCCAGAAAAAACCATTGGCATTGAAACGCCACCAGTACCACTTAAACATATTGGACGCAATATAACCGCCATACAAGCCGCCTACAATCCATTGCAGCACGGTATTCACATTTTTTACAAATACGCCCAGCACTACGCCAATCAGCACTACCAGCAGACCCACCAGGTAGTTCATGGACATTATCTGTTTTGTACCCGCCCTGGGATTGACGTACTTTAAATAAATATCGTTTACAATATAGGCCTGCGCTGCATTTACCGTTCCGGAGAAAGTACCCATAAATGCACCAAGCAGTCCGGTAAGTACCAATCCCAGGATACCCGCCGGTAAAAAATTATTGATGGCGGATGGCAGTACTTTTTCAAAGTCTGTGCTGCCATCGGGGCTGCTTAAACTGAGCTGGCTGTAATACAGCAAACCCAGTACGGTGAGCCCTATAATCATACTGTAACGCACCGGCAGTAAAATAATGGAAACAAAACCGCTCATCTTTGAAGCATCTTTGGGCGAGCGGGTGCTCAATACCTTCTGCATATCATAATTGGGCGCAGGACCGGCAAGACTTGCAAAGACGCCTTTGAACAGCATCATCATAAAAAATACGCCAAACAATCCAAACCCATCATCGTCAATTTTCTTGCTTGCATCGGGAATAATATTTTTCCAGTCGAGGTTCAGGTGCCAGTTAAAAAACGGATTGAACCAGCCCTCTGGTACGCGCAATGCCTGGTTGCCACTGTGCAGGTGATGATATCCGATAATGGCAATGGATACACAGGCCACCGTCATGATCATGTATTTGATAAAATCGCCCAGTACAATACTGTGCATGCCACCAAGTATGGAATAAAACATGGCGAAAAGCGTAAATACCGCTCCGTAAAAATGAGGAACCCATTGTGCAGAAATGGCAAAAGGCACATAATCCTTCACCATACTCCAGGGTACAAAAATTTCTATAAACTTTCCGAGCCCCACAAAACCATATGCTAAAAAACCAAAACAACTTAATAGCGCAAATGCAACAACTACATTGTGCGAAGATTTGATACCCTTACCAATACTGCCAAAGCGGGTAGACAGCCATTCTGCGCCGGTATTGGCGTTGCTTCTGCGCAACCATTTAGATAAGAACATCATCATGATCACCTGGTTAAAAACGGGCCATAGCCAGGGTATCCAGATACTTTTCATTCCATAAACAAAACAAAGGGACACCATCCACATCGTTCCGCTGATATCAAACATATCGCTGGCATCACTCATGCCCAGCATATACCAGGGCAGCGACTTGCCTCCCATGAGGTAACTCTCCTTATTTTGTTTTGCTTTTTTCCTGAACCAGAAACCCAGAGATACCATCAGGGCCAGGTAGAGTACAATAATAGCAATGTCTATAAAATGTAATTTCATGTATAGGTTTAAACAATCGTTTCTTTGTCTATCGTTAGTTATAAAATCCGCCATCAATCATCCTGATAATGCCCCGCTTGCCGAAATCCCCGTTCAATTTAATAGTCAACAGAACCAGCCATGACATCACTTTTTATATAAATTCTCCTTCGTTACTTCTTTCTGAAACAGTGTCCGTTCATTTTTATAAAACAAACCAAAGTCTGCCGCCGAAGCTTCTCCTTTAAACGGCACATAATATTCGTACTGACCATTGGGCGATTTGCCGGCATTGCGCCAGGCCAGTGCATAGGCTATCTGGTGCGTGCCAATGGCCGGCAGCAGCACTTTTGTCCACCAGGTACTGTCTGGCAAAGTACCATAGCCAAATTCCGTAAGGGCAGCAATTTTACTTTTTTCCGCCGCCAGTTTCTCAAGAGTAGAAAGGCATTTATCCATCTCACGGATAAACGCTTCATTGTCTTTTCCGCGCTGGTAGATATCAAACCCAATGATGTCCACCCATTCATCTCCGGGATAGCGTTCCAGGTATTCTTCCGCACTGCCGAACCGGTCTGTGTTGAATGCATATAAAAGATTGTGCACATTTTTTTCATTGCGCAAATACGTTTCCGTAAACCGGTACAGCTGTTTCAGTTCATCGGGCGTGCAGAGATTTTTGCCCCACCAGAACCAGCTGCCGTTGAGTTCATGAAAAGGCCTGAAGATAACCGGTATGGCTTCTCCGTTTACACCCTTTAAATCGAGCATAAATGCAGCCAGTTTATCCAGCCAGCTCTTGTACAGCGTATGTTTTGCGCCGCCGGGCAAAATAGCCGCTACCGTTCCAGGTGTTGCATCCCAGGCAGATTTGCCGGTAAGTGCATTGGTAAAATGCCAGCTGATGGTAATCACGCCGCCACGGGCGTAGCCGGCTGCAATGAATTGTTTCATTTTATCGAATGGAACCCCGTCTAAATTTTTGCTGCTGTCCAGTTCAAGATGCCCCAGTTCCCAGCCATACACCGCCGGGTAATCGCCTGTTACTTCTTTAATATCGCTGTTGCCTGCCACATATTTCCAGTTGACGCCATAAGCCAAATCATCCTGGTGGCCAAACATAAAACCACGGGCCGGTATTTTTTTCAGGTTATTGTACAGGTGATTGGTTTCTGCGCTGGCCTTCTTATCGCAGAGATATACCTGTGCAATAGCAGCAGCATGTGATAGAAGCAGTAAACACAGAAGTTTAATTCCGTTCATTTTTAGGGATGTGCTGTTCAACCAATACTGAAAAACAGTTGCAACCAGGTAGCAACAGCGGCAACCGGTTCATGCGGCGCATGGGCAGTGTGGCCGCAATACTTGTTTTTCGGATAGCAGCAGATCAAAGCAAATTTAAATTTATTAGCTTACGAAATGCTAATACTTTTTTACCTTTATCTTGTACTATTTGCCTTAAAACAATTGTTTACATAAAATCCGGGCAACCTTTCTGTTGGTAGTTGACGTATTGCCCGCTTTCTGCTAAAAGACAAAATATTATACTATTTTTACCCGAACCTGTTCAATTTTCGGCTCCGTGATTATATTTTAACGACTGCCAACCTTGCTATATGCTTAAAAATACTTTAAAGGAAATAACACCGCTTACCCAGGCGGATTGTTTTACACTTTTTTCACGGTTAAAAACCGATTTTGATTTTCCCCTTCATTACCATGAAGAGTATGAACTTAATTTTATCAGCAATGCCAAAGGCGCTAAACGGGTTGTAGGCGACCACATGGAAGAGATTGAAGAAATGGAACTGGTACTGGTTGGCTCTAACCTGATGCACGCATGGTTTACGCATAAATGCAAAAGCAGGGAAATTCACGAAGTCACCATTCAATTTCACAAAGACCTTTTTGATGACAAGTTATTGCGCAGAAACCAATTGAGTTTTATCAGGGCCATGTTCGACAAATCCAGCCGTGGCATTTCATTTTCCAAAGAAACCATTCAGCAACTGGCACCGCGCATCCTTTCGCTCAATAAAAAACATGGATTTGATTCGGTACTTGAATTGATCTCCATCCTGCACGATCTTTCCACCTCACGGAATATGCGCATGCTGTCTGACACCTCTTTTAATAATGCCGAACATTCTTTCTACAATAGCCGGCGGGTTGAAAGAACCATGGAACACATCAACCAGAATTTTCACAAATCAATTAAGTTAAGTGAAGTAGCAAAATTGTCGAACATGACCGAAGCTGCTTTCAGCCGCTTTTTTAAAACAAAAACGGGCATGACGTTTATTGATTGCCTCAATGAAATCAGGCTGGGCAATGCATCAAGAATGCTGATAGATACCTCACAGTCCATTGCAGAAATTGCTTACCATTGCGGTTTTAATAACATCTCCAATTTCAACCGTATTTTTAAAAAGAAAAAAAGCACTACACCCAAAGATTTCAGGGAAAGCTATTCTGGTACCGGAACCCGGATATTTATATAACAGCTCACCAGCCCTTTAGCTTTTTTAAATAAGCCGTTAACTCGTTTGCAATTTCCTGGTGCTCTGCCAAATCCGGGTGACTATCGCAGCCCTTGTGGTACTGCCTGGAGAAAAAATAAGCAGATACGCCTTTATCCCCATTTTTATTGGCCCTGATGATGATTGCAGCAAGGTATTGCTTCATCACCGCCACTAGTTTTTCATCTGCCATAGGGCTGGTTAAACAAACAATATCCGCCTTTACATATTGCTGCCTTACCTGCTTTATAAAACTCACGTAATTCTCACAAAAAATAGTTGAGTCCTGCACGCCATCATTCTGCCCAAGACAAATTGTTACCACATCTGGTATATATTTTTTAAAATTCCAGGCCAGGCTGTTGTTGCGCATATTTATTTTGTCAAACACCTGCGGCATGATGATGCCGATATTGCAGCAACTATGCATCAGCCCGATTCCCGAAACCGAACTAAGCTGGTACTGCGCGTTGAGTTGCCTTGCTGTAAGTGCGCCGTAGCTCATAAAAGCATTGTGCTGATCCTGCCAAACACCTTTACCACAGGGTATTTCAGACAGATCGCTGCCGGTTCCGCAGGTAATAGAATTTCCGATACATTCAATTTTACGAACAGGCTTAGGCGGTAGTTTTACCAGCGACCGGCATTTTAATCCTGCAAATTCAATATACCCGGTTCCCGCTTCGGTGTTTTTACAAATCATAATGGTATGCACTCCCGCAGCCAATCCGCTGCCCGCATCAATTTCATTGTGTTTATCCTTTAGTTGCAGGCGTATAGGTTTCTTATTGTCTACAACCATCTCAATGTAATTGTGTGTTTGCGCATTGGGCATTTCATCATTAATAATTACCACGCAGTGACTTCCTGTAAAACCGGCTTTTACATACACGCCAGGCTGCCAGTACCGGGGCATATCGGGCTTGCTAAAGTCAATCCTCCCCGTGTATTGAAACAAAGGATTTCCTGCTTTATACAATAGAAGACGGTCGCCATTTTGTTTTGCAGACAGTGTCTGAAAAAATAAAACCAATAAAAAAACCAGTGTTAGATTGTACTTCATGTATCAAAAAAAATTAAGCCTTACTAACAGGGTAACAAAGAAAATCATTTTGCAGCTGCCACATTGATACTATATTATCTTTTTGTAAGCAAAAATATCCGGAATACAAATGCCGCAAATTCCAGTATTTAACCTGCGAACCTGCGGCATTTGCCAGCCCTCTTTTATTAAAGACTATTTTGTAATCAGGTTCTTGTACACCACCCCACCCTTCATTACAAACTGCACGTTTTCCAACACTGTAATGTTTTGCAAAGGGTCTCCGCTTACAGCCACTATATCGGCCAGTTTACCTGGCGTAATGGAGCCAACTTTAGACGTCCAGCCCAATAGGTCAGCAGCGCTGGTAGTTGCAGATTGTATTGCCTGCATGGGCGTCAACCCATATTTCACCATGTAAAAAAACTGTTTGCCATTCCATCCATGCGGGTATACACCGGCATCGGTACCATAGGCAATCTTAACACCTGCTTTTACGGCTTTTGCAAAATTTTCCCGCTGCGCTTTTCCAACCAATCTTTCTTTGTTCAGTATTTTTTCGGGGAAACCCAGTTTGGCATATTCACTCATAATATAATCATCGTTGTAAATATCAGCTACAAGGTAAGTGCCATGTTGTTTCATCAGTTCCATTCCTTCTTCATCAATAAAACTGCCGTGCTCCACAGAAGCTACGCCGGCCTTCACAGCCATTTTTATAGCAATGGTACCATGTGCATGGGCACATGTTTTTTTGCCCCATAATTTTGCTTCGTCCACAATGGCGTTCATCTCTTCTTGTGTATACTGCGGCCCGCCTACACTCTCCTCTTCGCTCAGTACACCAGCGCTGGCGCCAAACTTAATCACGTCAGCTCCGTATTTAATGTTGTAACGAACCTGCTTGCGGATCTCATCCACACCATTGGCAACCCCACTCATCTCTTTGGGCATTTGAAAATTCAGGAAAGGGGAAAAGCCATTTAAGTCTCCATGGCTGCCGGTAGATCCAATGAACAAAGTGGCACACAACATCCGCGGCCCGGGCACATCGCCATTGTTGATGGCATTCTTTAAAGCTACATCCAGGAATGCCTGCGAACCAACATCACGAATGGTAGTAAAACCCGCGTCCAGTGTTTTTTTAGCATAGATATGTGCCGTTACTGCATAATCCACTACCGTTTTTCTGAATATATCGGCATAATAATCGCCGCCGGGTTGCGCCGTAACATGGGTATGACAATCAATCAAACCCGGCAACACCGTGGCTTTGGAGAGATCAATTAGGTTGGCGTTTTTGGGAATGACCAGGTTGCTGCCCACTGCCCTGATGGTATCATTTTCTATTAAAATCAACTGGTTCTCCAGTACTTTTCCATTTTCTGTATCTACCAGTTTACCCGCTTTTATAACGGTAACGGTTTTTGCCTGTGCATGGATAAAGCCAATGCTCAGCAGCAGTAACGAAGACAGGAGCCATTTTCTCATGTGTGATTGTTTTTTGGAAGATAAGAAAAATAGCGGGATGAACTGTCGGGTCAAAAGAAATATAACACCTGTAACAAATTAGATTCCGGAAGATGGGCATCTTACAAATGATGACAAAAAAAACACCACTAAAATAGTGGTGCACCTGATACCTTATTCTTATTAATGGATTGCTATCATTCTTATGCTGCCGGTTGTGAAAATGACCAGCCGGCGATCACAAATGACTGAACCGTATCGTTTGTTTGTGCACCTTCCTCAAGGTTTAAAATGCCCGCTTTGTCAATCAACCGGTTTTTTATGGGCAACCAGCAAATTGACCCCGCAATCATACCCACAACTGCACCCATGATTGTACCAAACAAATCAAAAATGCAATAGGCCGATCCAAAAATCCCCACCGCAATGCCCAATGAATACAGCTTAGCTTTATTGCCCAGCGACTGATGAATGCCTAAACAAGTTTTACACCTTGGAATGCCTACCATTATTTTTTTGAACTTTACGGATCGATAAACAACAATATTTGTTCTGTCCTGCTCTTTAAACAGTGGAACAAAATAACAATCGTTCATGCTTTCGCAATCCTGCTCAGCGCAATAGTAACATTTTTTATCAATGGGTTCGAGCCGTTTTAGCCGCTCATTAAATACATGTTTTTCAATCATAGGTTTGTTTTAAAAGTGTAAAAATTAATCCAGGTTCAATTCGTCTGCTGAATAAAACAATTTCGCTACCAGTAATTGTAACAGATAAGCGGGAATTATCGCCATTAATAAAGGAATAACAAGTTCAATGCTGAAAAAACTGGCCCTCCCCGACATATAAAGACCATATGTTAATGGAAATAAAACAGCCAGTAAAACACTTGCCGCAATACCGGCAATTGGCTTATTCACATTGCTATAATACCCGGCTATTGCCGCGATAGAGAATGCAATTACATACCACAACACATTGCCGACACTAAACAGCGGACCAGTAATAGCAGCTATCATCGAAACAAAATAGGACAGTTTCTTTTTCTCTTCGTTTTTTTGTTGTTGCAATTTATTTTTAAAAATTTCAAACCGGCATTCCTTCAGTATTTGAAGGAGTAAATTTTTAGCAGTACTCTCATCGTAACCGTCCTTTATTAATTGCCCCAATTCATATTCAGCCGAAAAATTTCCATTTAAAACCGAATTTTTTATTGCTGCTTTCTGATATGGATCGAGATCGGTTTTCATTGCTATCTCTATTTTATTGCAGGATTTTAAAAGACAATAAGAAGTTATTTTGCGGAAAACCCACGCAGACCTGTCATCACAACAAGACGAAGCCCTTTATGTCGGACTAAACCTAAACGGACTTTTTAAAATTTTATTTCAATTTTCATACAGACTGGGGTTTCATCCTGCATTTAAAGCTTAAGTAGTTGTAATCCGGTCAGCTTCAGTACAGTAAGAAAAAGGGTTTACCAGCATCAAAATAACAGCAGCCGGTTTTGAATGTGTGCTGTTTTGTGAACGATATGAAAAATTGGGAGATGAGCGAAAGGGAAAATAACCCGTCAATATAAAAGAATACCGGCTAAAAATACAACAGCAAAATAAGCAGGCTTATTTCAACGATTTCATGCCGTTAAGTTCTTTGTAAAAAGCAACAGGTCTTGGATAATTATTTGTATCCAGCGCAAGCTGCATGACGTGCAGGTGTGTGGGCGATCTTTTCTTAAACGCATTGAAACCGGTTCTGCCCACTTCTGCAATCAGATCTCCTGGTTTTACAAGGCTGCAGAGACCTACATGCAGTTTGGCATTGTGAGCATAGTAGGTTAAACTGGCTGTTGCAGGATCGTACACCAGTATGTATTTACCGCCCCTTAAACTGCTGGCCGTGTCCCAATCCTTCTCAATGGCGATTACCATACCGCCCGTTATTGAAACAACGTTTACTGGTTTTTTTGTATTGTCGTCTGTGCCGTCCTGGTTTTTATCGTGTATAAAAATATCATAAGCGGGGTGTCCCTTGTGCCGGTTGCCGTCAAAAAAATCATAGCCGGCGGCACTGTACCCGTTTCCGTTAATGCCGCCCGTTGCCTTTGCATTGTATCCCTGCAGGGGAAAGACCCAGTCTTTTTTTGGGTAGTCTTTGCCTCCATTTTTATAATAAGCTGCTTTTGTTTGCAGCAATAAAGTTTTGAACAATGACGGGGCATCCTGCTTTTTTATCAATCCATCCCGCACTTTTATATTCAGGGCATTCAGCGCCGTGCAGGAATCTGCATTGTAGTGTTGAAAGGCTGTTTTCTTTGCTGCTACATTTTTGCCAACTATAGCAAGCGAAGTAGCTAACAGCCATAGACAACCTAAAAAAAAATTATTCATATTTCCTTATTAAAGCTACATTCTGCGATTCAATGTCAGAAAGCATGGCGTTTACATTCTCATATTTACCGGTATACCACGAAAACTGGCTAAAATAGGATCTCATTTCAGGGGTTGTAAAAATATATCCGTGCCGGGCAAATACCTCGTTTCGCATAATCTTCAGGTCATTTTTGCTCAACAGTCTTACATCATCATCGGTCAGTAATTTTTGAGAGGCCTGTGGAAACCTGCCAGGAACGCTGGCGCCGGAAATCACAGGGGTATCCATCTTTTTGCCGGCATCGTTACGGTTCATAAAATAAGCAATAGCCAGGATAACGAGGCCTACAATAATGTACAATGGCCATAATGATTTCTTTTGTTTAGGAGGAGGCGGAATTGGACGCGGACCCGGATTGGGGCTGGGATTGGGGATAGCAATCAATCTTTGCACTTGTTTTTTCAAGTCCTCAAATTCGTCGTCTTTTATCGTGGGGCTTTCACTCCATTGCACCGCCTGCACCATCCTGAAGCCGAGCGGCTGCCGCACATTGCCAATCAAAACAGGAATCAGGATATCACGGCGCAGTGCTTCATTGGCTTCGTCTTTTACATTTCTAGATTCAATAGACAGCGATGACCAGAGCACCACCACACATTTGGCATCACCCAGTTCCTGTTCAATCACATCATCATAATTTTTACCCGCTGGTATATTGTGGTCCCACCAAACACTGAGACCGCAATCGCCCAGCCGTTTTGCAAGGTCCCTTGCCAGCTGAACATCTTCGCGTTTGTAACTGATTAAAACATCTGCCATACACTAAAGTTTAATAGTATGAATGCATACAGTTGAACGGTACGGCTTACCGAATGTACTTAATTTAAACGTAACTGCATACACGTTACCGGGCTTACAAAGCCCTGCCCGGCCAGGGGTGTATAAAAAAAACCCACAGCTTGGTGGGTTTTAAGAATGATATTTTTTGCTCTGGCGTTTATTTATACAGCTCTTCTTTCAGTTGTTTTACCCGATCGTCGGCCAGGTATTCATCAAAAGTGGTTAGCCTGTCAATGATGCCTTTGGGGGTAATTTCTATAATACGGTTGGCAACGGTTTGCATAAACGTATGGTCATGGCTGGTCAGCAGCACAACGCCTTTAAACTCGCTGATGTTTTCGTTGAAGCTCTGGATACTTTCCAAATCGAGGTGATTGGTAGGCTGATCCAGCAATACCACGTTGGGGTTTTGCAGCATCATACGGCTGAGCATGCAACGCACTTTTTCTCCCCCGCTTAACACGCCTGTTTTCTTCAATACATCGTCTCCGCTGAACAGCATCTTACCCAAAAATCCACGCAGAAAGGGTTCGTCTGCATCCGTTACATGTGCGGGCACATATTGGCGCAACCAGTCCATCAGACTCAGGTTATTTTGGAAATACTGACTGTTCTCCTGTGGCAGATAAGCTTTTGTTACAGTGGTACCCCATTCGTATTTACCGGCATCGGCAGTGGCTTCTCCATTGAGGATATTGAAGAAGGCGGTTACCGCCAGTGCATCTTTACTAAGAATGGCAATCTTATCGCCTTTGTTCACTGTAAAGCTCACATTTTTAAAGAGTATACGTCCGTCAACGGATTTACCCAGTTGCTCAATGTTTAATATTTGGTTGCCCACATCGCGCAATGGTTGAAAAATAATGCCCGGGTATTTACGGTTACTGGGTTCAATTTCATCGATGGTTAATTTTTCCAACGCCTTTTTACGGGAAGTGGCTTGCTTGCTTTTTGAGGCATTGGCGCTAAAACGTGCAATGAAATCAAGCAATGCCTGGCGTTTCTCTTCGGTCTTTTTGTTCTTCTCCCCTATCTGCCGCGATGCCAGTTGCGAAGAGCCGTACCAGAAACTATAATTACCGGTAAATACTTTAATTTTTGATCGGTCCACATCGGCCACATGTGTACATACAGAGTCTAAAAAGTGACGGTCGTGGCTAACTACCAGTACAATGTTTTCATAGTCTGCCAGGAAGTTTTCGAGCCAGCTGATGGTTTCAATATCAAGACCGTTGGTAGGCTCATCCAGCAGGAGTATATCAGGATTGCCAAACAGCGATTGTGCCAGCAATACCCGCAGTTTCAGGTTACCGGGAATGTCTTTCATGAGCATCTGGTGAAAGGCTTCTTCTACACCCAGTTCGCTGAGCAAGGTAGCGGCATCGCTGTCTGCCGTATATCCGCCAATTTCGCCAAACTCGCCTTCCAGTTCAGCTGCTTTCATACCATCTTCTTCCGTAAAATCTGCCAGTGCATAAATCTTCTCTCTTTCCTGCATAATCTTCCAGAGCTTGCTGTGGCCCATCATTACTGTGTTCAAAACAGTATATTCATCAAACTCAAACTGGTTCTGTTTCAGTACGGCCAGGCGCTCGCCGGGGGTAATGTCTACACTGCCTTTGTTGGGCTCAATATCGCCGCTCAGAATTTTAAGAAAAGTACTTTTGCCGGCACCGTTGGCGCCAATTACACCATAGCAATTGCCTTTTATAAAATTGATGTTTACTTCGTCGAACAGTACCCTTTTACCATAAGCCAGGGTGATATTTCTTGCGCTGATCATGTTATAGTTTTCCTGCTTTTTTTAAGAAGCGCAAATGTACGAAAAAAACACCTCACCCCCGGCCCTTCTCCAACTTCGTTGTAGAGGGGTGCCGCACCGTAAAGTCGCCATTAATACCAAGACGCTTTTAATCCCAGCTTTTATATTTTATAAATTAAAATAAGCGC
>Ga0075026_100000215_pt1 | contig 22093 bp, 15 predicted proteins | sample Str012_2_FD_71392 | JGI IMG/M metagenome (GOLD analysis project Ga0075026, IMG submission 71392) | Freshwater sediment microbial communities in response to fracking from Pennsylvania, USA - Straight Creek_MetaG_SC_2012 | ecosystem: Environmental > Aquatic > Freshwater > Creek > Sediment... | reverse complement strand
CAAGAACTCTGCGCTGTGGCGCTTGAGCAGACTCGTATCGAACTTGCCGTCAAAGATGAGGTCTTGCGCTTCGCATACGTCGGTGGTTGCACGATTGAATTTCGTGCGGTCAAAACGCGCTTCAACGCGCAATCTGTCGCTCACGAATTGCAGCGAATTCTCGGCGTCGCACAGCTTGGCGATCACGCTGTTGTTCGTGAGCGTCAAGTCGAGCGTGGTCGGGAGCTTGCTCGTCTCTTCGAGCACACTGAGGTAGCAGCTCTTCATCGCCTTCAGATACGCCAGCTCAGCTTCGATTGCCGGAACGCCATGCTCGAAGGCGTAGATGAAGATGCCGCAGAGATTGCCTTCTGTGTTGGTGGGGCTCAAGAAGAGCTGCTTCACCGACGTCTTGGCCTGGTTGAAGTAGTCTACGAAGAATCCGTTTGTGCTGGTTTCGTCTCCGAACAGCACGGCCTTGATCTGATCGAAGCTCGACTCGAGCACCGCGCTCTGCTGGTTGATAACAGAGAGGAACGGATTCTTGATAGCGTCGGCGAGCTGACTACCGACATCACTGATGAAGCTGCCGAAGTCTTCTGTGCTGACCGCGTTCGAATCAGGGAGCAGAAGCTCAGCAAGCGCAGAGCCAAGCTCGTCGAACGGTTTGGACAGTACGAGACGCACCTGCTTCACTGCCTGATCATCATCGGCTGCGAAGACGTTGACGCGCACGATCGCGGCTGCGAGTTGGGTGAGGCAGTCGTTGATCGACGCGACGATGGGGACTGGGCCATTCGCCGTTTGTATGAACTGCGTTGCACCTGCAGCTGCTGCTAGGCCCTGAGCGAGGTCGGGGCTGGCGATGGGTGCCATCACCTTGCCAATAGAGCCCGGTGGCGTCGTAGGAACGCTCATGCCGCACCTGTGATGTACGGCTTGATCTTCTCAGCAATTGCCTTCTTTATCTGGCTCACGCGTCCCGGACTGAGCTTGAGCTTGGTGGCGATGTCGCTGTTCGCGAGCTGGCGCTGTCCATGAGCACCGAGGCTGTAATCAAACACCTGCTTCTCGTTCGCGTTCATCGAGTAGTACGCCATCATGGCGCGCTCATAATCGGGGTCGTGCTCGAAGGCTTCGAGCTGCTCGACACCGCCACCACCCTCTTCGGTCAGATCCCGGCGCATAAGCCGACGCAGATCAGTGATGTGATCGGTCGAGACACCCATGTGATCAGCAAGTTCGTCAGTCGTGGGCTCACGCCCATACTTGCTGGTGAGATCTGCAGTTGCTTCACGAAGGGGACCAATCTGTTGGATCTTGTATTCAGGAATGCGAGCAACGTTCTGATACGTGCCGACATAGCGATAGAGCTTTTGTTTGACTGTCGTGATTACGAAGTTGGCAAAAGGCATGCCGCGGCTGGCGTCGAAGTTCTTGAACGCCTCGACGGCGTGGCGCTTGCCTTCGAGTTCCATCGTTGCCTTGGGCATCGGTGCGCCCTGGAACGCATTCACGGCCGTCATGATCGGGCCGTTCATGTTGGTGAGCAGCTCGCTGAGCGCTTTCTCTTTCTTGGCACCAGACGACTTCTTCCACGTCGCCAATAGGCGCGCGTCGCGCTCCGCTGCGTTCTCGGGCAGCGTCGGGAGACCGTAGGAAGTGAGGCCGCCTGCCATGGTTCAGTCCTTCGTGATCAGCTTGTCGATCGCTGCTTTGATCGTCAAGGCAGCCTGCTGGCGGATGTAGGTGATGTCGCCGTTCCCGTTGCCCGAGTTCTGCAACGTGTAGACGCCGTAGGGATTGCCGGCGGTCTGAAGCGCCTTCTGACCGCCAAAGATCATACGGAAGGGTGTGCCGAAGAGGAGGTGAGGTTTCCCGAAGGCGAGATCAGGAGGCGGTGGCTGATGCGAGAACACGTAGTCCGTGTTGTTCGGCGAGGTAATGCCTCCCACCGTGCCATCCGCGTTCGCGTCGATGCCGGGGAGATTGTGGAACTTAGCGAACTGCGTCAGCGTGATGCCAGCACGGTACTGGAACTTCAAGCAGCCAAGCTGCACGTCATTCGTGCGGCGGATCTTCTCGGCCACGGTGCTCGAAGTGTCGATCGCGATGAGGCGACCGTCCTTAGTATAGCGCTGAATCGGGATGACGTAGGCCGCCAGCTCGTCGAGGTTGACCTGGTCCTTCGCGTTGAGCGGGATGGCCGTCTGCGTCAGGCCCGTCGAGGTGATGATGCTCGCCGGCACCATCGCAGCATGCGAACCAAGACCGCTGCCGGCCTTGGCAGCGTCTGGTGCGTTCACGCCAAACAGTTTGGTGTAGGTGTCGTTGATGTTGGCGGGCAGGAACGCGCGGTTGAGCCACACAGGGTTGTAGGCGTTGCGGAATGTGCCGTCGATGATGTACGCTTCGCGCACGTGTGTCAGCTCGAGCTGCGTCGACGGCTGCTGCGTCGGCATCAGCGTGTGCGTGACCGACTTCACAACACCCCAGAACGAGCCATCGTCGTCTTCAATGAGGCACGGGAAGCCGGGCACGACGTAAGGCAGGAAGGTGGTCGAGACCGACATGGTGCGCTGCGCACCGCGGGCGACCTCGTAGTAGTGGCGAGCTGTGTGGCTGGCGTAGTCGATGATCCGATTGGTCTCCTTCGGATCTGACGTTGCTTGTTTCTGTGGTGTGTTTTGTTCCTGAAGACGGGTTGTCAGATTCTGGATTGGAAGACTGATGACCTGAGCGATGACACCGCGGTGATACTCTTCCTGAGTGAGGAAGTCATGGATCACAAGTGTCCCTGGTGCTGCTTCTTCGTTGGTCTGATTCACTTTGCTCGCGTTCAATGAACCGATTGAGACCGATCGCTCGACATCGTTTGACATGATGAAGAGCGGGAGGTTTGGATCACCGTTGTTGATCTTCGACGAGAGCTGTACGACTACCCGCGTTGGCTCGGCGAGGAAGTTTCGGCCTCCACTGATATTGGTAATCTGATCTTTGAAGATCACGTTACACACAGGAGGTACGGCGCTGTAAAGATGCGGAAGGAAGAGCAGCTCGCCGATCGTGAATCCAGTCTGGTTAGGGTTGCTCTCAGTGACTTCCGTGAGGTAGAGCGGTGGCGACGGAATCGTCACGTGCTTGTACATCGTCAAGTTCTCGATGCTGCGAATGATGGTCTCAAGCGTCGTATTTGCACCAAGAGCTTGGGGACTCCAATTCTGACGAACGAGCTGAGTCACAAGTTCAGCACTTACGATTCCACCGATGTCTTCGTCAAAGAGTGAGAATACTTTGTCGGTGATGCGACGCGCCACGTTGTAGAACGCGTCGACAGGAACCTGCTGCATTGCTCCCGTGATGAAGGCAGGGAGAAATTCTGAGATCACTGTGCCTGTGCTGACGTAGGCAGACATCATTGCCCACAGGTTGGTACGGGAAAGATCGAGTAGGCTATTTGGGGTTGTTCGTGTTTCGACTCCACTGACTTGTTGTTTCTGCTGCTGGTTGGCAACGTCTCCAGATGCCAGACCTGCCATACCGGCAAATGACGTCGTCTCCCACAAGCCATGGGTCGAACGGAACGAAAGTGCACGGTACCGGCCACCAGTAGCAGAGCGCTGACGCGAGTGGCCGATGTAGTCGCCCTCGCAGAGCATGCGCCAGCTGTTGCTAACTGGATCGGTGAAGAAGACAGCGCAGTGGCTGCGCTCTGGTAGGATCGACCAGTGCGGCACCGCCGGCATCGTCAGCGTGAACATCGCGTGTTCACCATCGACGGAGTTGTAGGAGACGCCTGCTGGGTAGAACAGGATGCCGTTGATGTAGCAGATGATCTTGAACGGCAGGTTCATTTGAAGTTCAGCGGGATCGCTGCCATCTGATAGACAGGTGGGAAGGTCACTGACCCCGAGAGGACCGACGACAGCACCGACTTCATCGCTTCAGTCGGCATCGACGCAGGAGGCGTGAACTCGACGGTGACGATTGCGGTCTCGGGATCCGATACGTCAGCCGAAACCGAAACGGGGATCTGCGTCGGCCCGTCCTTGAGCTGGAGCTGGGCCTTGGTGCTCTGATACACGCGGCACGCCACGGCACCCTGGTTGTACTGGAGGGAGACGGTGGCAGCACCGAGGAAGGCTTGGTACTCAAGCCCCGTCACGCCAAACGACTGGGCTGCTGCTGACTTCGACAGCTTGAAGGTGCCGCGGTAGACGCCAAGGACGCCACCAGCGCTGTCCTTCGTTGCGATCGCCTGCACGTCGAACTTCGGCGACTGGCTCTTGTCGAAGAGCGAATCGATGACCACCGTCTTGCCCATATCGAGCGTTATCTGGACGTGCGGCGTGAACTTCGCGTACGTCTGCGGCTCGATGTCCAGCGTCGCATTGAGCACGATCGAATCGGCTAGCGCGAACGGGTTCAGGAGCGCAAGGTTGAGATCAGAGGTAAGCACCACCTTCAGGCCGGCGAAGAGGATCTTGCCGGGCGCAGGCGTCGAGACGACCATTGCCGAGGTATCGAGGCCCGGATTCGATACGACGATGTCGTACTGGATCGACGACACCTTTCCGGCAAGCGCCGCGGTCGCGTAGCCTTCGGGAACGTAGGCCGCTTCGTTGCCAGGCGGGGACGAGATTGCACCGGCTGGCAGAACGACCTTGTCGGCGGTCGCCAGCTCGACGAGCAGATCGAAGGTGAAGGACCACCCACTGCCCCCAAGGCTCACGACAGCTGCGCGGGCGTTGGTGGCCGTGACAACAGCAGTCTGGTCGTTGGGCAGTGTCGCGGCGTAGCGTGCTCCGTTGCTGAGGATTACGGCTGCGCTCTTCAATAGCATACTTGGACGATCTGAAGTCACAGACACTACCTGAAGAGTTGGTCCTTCTTTTCCGCCTGCAAAGAATTTGAGGCTGCGCGTCGATTGTCCGTTGGTGGTCTTACCAGAATCTACGAGGTTGGCAAAGCTGCTCAGTACCAGTTTGATTGCACGCGCGCCTCCGCGACAGGCGGTACCAGACACTGGAGATCCGTCATCTGCGTACTGGAGTGTCCAGATCGACAAACCGTCGCCGTCGATGTTGATGACCTGGCCGCCATAGGACGAATGAAGGTTGATTACTGGCGAAACACCGACGAAGGAACCATCTGGATTCACCTTGCCTGTGTTCACAGTGACGCTGGTCTCACTCGTCGTGTTGTTTGCTTCAAGGGAGAGTTTGAAGTCTCCAGTGGCGTCCTTCATCGACGCTGAAGCGAAAGCCGGTGGCAGCTGCGCGTCAGGTTTAGTCTGAAATACTGAGAGCGAAGCGATAGCGTCGGCGTCGTGTACGTTGTAGCGACGCACGCAGATCATCGTCATGGCGAATGGCATCACCATCTCGACACCGGAGTCGCGCGGGAGCTGCAGGTTGACGATGTAGCCCTCGTAGATGTCCCCGTCGACGACGATCCGCGTGAAGTAGTTCATCTGCGCCTGCATCGTGGCGCGGAGGAAGTTCTCATAGAAGTTGCGCAGCAGCACGTGCTGCGGCACGCGGTTAGCACTGATGTTGCTGGCAAAGTTGTGCGCAGTGGTGCGGACCATTCCGCTGAAGACCACCTTCCGGGTGAAGCGGCCGCTGGTGAAGATGTGCGGCGCGCCGAAGGTCTCGGTCACGTCGGTGCGCTCGAGATCCTGCTCCTGCACCTGACTGAGGTACCAATCAGAGAAATCTCCTACCGGTACGTCCACTGACTTGGCGTTTACCGTGGTGTTGCGTACGACGATGATCTTCGGGCGGTTGTCATAGTTAGTCGAGCCAGGTGTGAATTCGCCGGGTGACGTGAGCCGACGTGTGATCAAGCGCTTGTTTGATGCAACGAGGGCAGCGATTGCGCTGGTAGCTGCACCGACGAGGGCGCTCTCCAGTGACGTGAGGCATGCGTCGAAGAAGGGTCTCTGATTTGACGAGGTGGTCTTGACGTTCGACGGTACAGCTGGATTCGAATACGAATCAGACTGAGTCGTTGAGTTCGGGTTGCGGACAACCGGTTGGGTCTGGTCGGAGACGATGGTCATGTTGGCTCCCGGCGCAGTTCAGGCGGATGCCGAACGACCGCGTAATTGTCGCGCTCGATGGCCTGATTCGAGTCGAGCGGCACGGCCGGAACGAACTCAGTTCCGCCTTCGGTTAGCTCGCCGCCGAGCGAGACGCTGGCAACCACCTGGTCGGTGTAGGGCTCTGGCGCTGTGGCCGTCGCCGAGAACTTTGTGAAGTTGCGCACGGCCTTGCTGATGCCAGCGGTGACCAGGCCACCGTTGATGACATCGAACTCTGCGCGAGCAATTTGCTGGGCATTTGGGGCCAACAACTGAGCCTGCGTCTTGGTGAAGCGAGCACGGTCGTTGACGAGCGAGCGTGTAGCCTGCTGCTGAGCGAGTTGATCGCGCACCTGGCGCTGAAGATCCTCGCGCGACACCGGGCGATTGGGCGGATCGGTGGTGACGTGCCCGTCTGAGTACGTGTAGGCCGTATAGGTGCCGGCGGCATCTGACAACGTGCGACGACTGACGATAGTGGGCAGGCTCATGGTGCACAGAACTGGCTGAGGTTAGAAGCGAATGGCGTCTGGCTCGGCAACGATGCCGCAGCGGGAGCGATCGCGTTTGGCAGCGGGTTGGTCACCACGGTCGTGTTGATGCCCATACTCGGCAGCGAGTTGCGCACGTTGGACGCGTTCTTACTCGGCGTGATCAAGTCAGCGAACTGCTCTTTCGTCGGCATGAGCTGGGATGGCAGATACGAGAACAGCTGGAAGTTGTTCCAGTTGTTGTCGATGTCGGTCTGTGACGGGTCAGACTCGCTCGAGGCCGTAATTTGATCAATGATGCCTGCAGTCGACCAGAAGCCGATCCGGTACTGATGGAGAATGCGACGAGCACGGATGGCTGCGAACGTACCGACAATCGGCGTACGCGGCACAGTGTCGGTAACGTCGGTGACAACGAAGGCGTCAGAATCGAGATCGCTCGCTACTGCCGCAAAATCGGTGAGAACTTGCGGACGAGTTGGCAATAGCGTCGTCGTGTCGACTGTCTCGTTTCGTTCTGGTTTGATGTACCGAAACGCCTTCTTCTCGACTCCCTCGCCGTTGTAGACGCGGCTTGGCGAGTTGAAGGGCGACTGCGGTACGTTGATCTGAGTTGGAATGCTCACTTCAGCACCTTCTTCGAAACGAGTTCGATCATCTGTGCGAGCAACAGCGTGATGTCTGCCTTCGAGCGATCGTTCTTCCGCTCTTCCTGTTTCTTCTCAACGGGTTTGGCTTCGTTCATCCGCCACCTCCCGTCGTCGGCTGCGCTGTCGTGCCAGATTTAGCAGTGAGCGACTGGTTGATGCGATCGAGCGTGTCAGCTGCAGACTTGAGAACCGAGGCTTCGCGCGACGCTGCGGCTTCCTTGCCGTCCTTCTCCATCATGGAGCCAGTGAGCACGCTCGCCTCGACGAACTTGCGGAGGTTCGGCTTGTTCTTCGGATCGGCCATGAACTTCTCGAGCCGCGTCGGATCACCGAGGTGATACATCGCAGCGATGTTGTTCGCCGAGCGGCTCTCGAGGTCAGTATCGTCAGCGACTTCGGCGGCTGCCTGGAATGCGTACCCGAGCTTGCCGCCCTTGGCGAGATCGTGTACACGTCCTGACTCGATGAGGCTGAGCATCTTCGTGCTGTCGCCCTCAGTGCTCTCGAGATCCTTCTTCGCGCTCGACATGTCATCTGCGCTGAGGCCACTGCTGGACAAGAACTCTTCGGCCACCTTCATAGACCCAGACATCGCACGGTTGAAGTGTGCGTTGCCGACGCCTTTGCTCGTCGCTTCGAGAGACGCAGCCACTTGCTGTAGCTTGGCCTTACCGCTCTCGGTCGTGACGTTGGCGTCGATGCTCGCCATGAACTTGTCGCGCGAGCCTACCGCTACGCTGTTGATGAAGGCAGCTTTAGTCGCTTGATCGAGTTGGTCGTATGTCCCATTCGCTTTCGCCCGCAGTGCCCGGGCTCCAGCAGCAGACCCACTTGCAGTCTGGAGCCCTGACATGTCGCCTTTGTTGAAGCCTGAGAGGAATTCCTGAGTGGCCGCCGTGTCAGCCTCTGACGCGCCACCACCGGTGACAGACATGATGTCCGCGGTGCCATACGAAACGCCAAGAGCGATGCTCGCGTTGAGTACGTCCTGCTCGGTGATGGCACCTTTGTTCTCTGCGACGACTTCGCCCAGAAGACCATGAATCTGTTTGAGTTCCTCACCCGTCATTTTGGTGCGATCGAACTTCGACGTGAGCTTCTTGAATGCTTCGCCCTTGACGGCGTTTGACGCAATGAGCTTCGACGCGTCAGATCCGTTACCACGCATGATCATCTTCTGGGTGTCGATCATCCCCTGGGCATCGTCTTTGCCAAAGGTCTCACCACCGTCTTCGAAGAGTCCCAGTGCAGAACCCGCCATGTACGCGCCGCCAGCGATGGCGAGCGTACCGATGCCGAGCGGATTCCAGAAATTCATCCCGGCAAAGCCGAGGAGTGCTGGAACACCTACGCTACCGAGGCCGATTGCAGCAGCAGCACCGAACATGCTTTTGGTTTTGTTATATCCACCGCGGATAGTGACGGAGGTTGTTCCTGTATTCGCTTTCCGCTCAGAGGCACTCGCGTTGATGATACCTGAGAAGGTTTCGGCGTCGACGGAAGCTCCTCCGCTTACGATGTCACGACCAACGCCTTCAGAGAAAGCAGATCCGGCATTCTGACCTGTGACGTGATCAAACCAGTCATTGGCCGAATTCTGCATCCCGGCGAATTCTTGCTCGACACCTTGGAGGGTACGACGAACACGACCAGCGAAGGAATGCTCGGCGTCATTCAGATCGTTACCAATCTTCATTTCTTGACTATCGCGTGCTGCAAAAGTTTGCTGACGTGCGTATTCAGAAGCACGGCGGCCGCTCACTGTGAAGTTGCTCTTCGCATAGATGCGCGCTGCTGCTTCGTCCATGCCCTGGCCGCGGGCCATTTGGAATGCCATACCCTCAGCGACATGCGACGTCATGTCCTTCACACCGGAGAGGCGGATGGTCGACTCAAACTGATTGCGCATCAGGTTGTTCATCTGGCTCGACGACATGCCTGACATGCGATCGATGCGATCGAGATCCATCGTCATCGCGCCGTTGAACGTGCCCATGCCGCTCGCACCAATACCACCGAGCATGGCGTCGAACGAATTGGCACCGGTGCGTGCACCACCGCCCAAGAACGAGAGGTAGCCGCCCATTGAGCCAGCAAAGCCCATCGTGGCGTTCATGATGTTGTTGGTGACCGCCGCGGTGCCGCCGCCCATCGCCATTAGCTGGGGGCTGATGATGCCCGACTGCGAGAGCGAACGCACGATGGCCGCCTGCTGTGCGGCCGCGGGCATCGTCGTGGCGGTGTTGAGGCCGAGCTGCAAGCCGGTCTGTGCGACGCCGCCAGAGAGTGCGAGCATTTCGGGGCTGCTCATGCCTGCGACCATCGCTGCGCCGCCCACCTGCATCATGATATTGCGCTGCTGCGCGACGCCCGAGACGCCCATCTGGCGGAGGTTACCCATCGCCGTGCTGACTTCCTGCACGCTCATGTGCAGAGCGCGCGTGAGGTCACCAGTGGCACTCGCCAGCTCCTTGACCTTCTTCATGAAATCGTCAGCACTGCCCGTTTGATCAAACTGCCCACTCTGCATACCGAGACCGGTCATCGTCTTGTAGTCTTGGTTGTTCATCCGCAGATCACCGAGCGCCATCATGTTAGTCTGACGACTCAGTGAGCGTTCGACACCAAAGTCAAAGCCCGTGCCAAGTGCACCAGCATTCTGATTCCCAAAGCGGATGAAGCGCCCGCTGTTCTGGTGGATCTCATCGGCGAGCGCGTTGGTGCTCGCGGCAAAGCCGGGCGCGATGAGGCTTGTGAGCGCGTTGCCAGAACGCGCGACCAAACTCTGGCCGGCGATGCTGCGGAACTCACTCTGGGTCAACGTTTCAGGCGCACGGCTGAAACCGACCATGGCCGCGAGGTCACCACTGAACGTCGAGCGGTAGCTGGTCTGGTAGGCGCTCGACCAGCCCAGGCTGTTCCACTGGCCCAAGAGCGTGCGGTCGGCGAGCGACTGGGCCGCGACGAAGGTGTGCCCTGGGCGCGCCGCGCCGCTGGCCATGCCGCCGCCGGATGCCCCGCCGCCCTGCGACGAGCGTGACATCATCAGCTCGTTGCGGATCTCGCGGAGCAGCTCGGTCTGCGACTGGAGTGCGTTAGTGTCGACGTCCATGTCAGAGCATCATCCCAATCGCGATCTCAAGTGAAAGGGTGGGCACTCCGCGGTAGTGAATTATCACGCGCGTTTTGGCGGTCGAGAACCGGGAAGTCGCTGGTTTCCGATCGGTGTCACCGGCTTTGGTAGCTGCACAGTTTTGAGCGCTTCCTGTTTGTTCAGGTGCGCAGCGAGGGCTGCCCCAGTGAGGCGTACGGTTGTTGGCTTTGCAGGAGCAGGTTTCTCGCCTGCCTTCACCTGGCGCTCGCCTTCCTTGCGCATCATCTCGCCGACATCGACGGCTCGCGCATGTTGTGGCCCCATCTTCTCGATCTCGTCCATCTGCCGCTTCACAGCTATCTCGCGTTCGTCGCGCATCAGCTTGCTCATCGGAATAGCCATCTCGAGGTAAACGGTCGCGGTCTTAGCTGCCTTCTCTTTGTCGTCGAGCAAACCCAACAACATGGCCTTGTTCTTCAGCGCCTCGAGCAATAGGCGGCGCTGATAGACTGCGTATTTCAGGCGAGTTACTGGGCTCTCCGACCCCGGGTCAACCCCATCTAGCTGGGCATTGACCGCGAACCAAACTACGGGGTCGGAGAGAAGTTTCCCAGTTCAAGCTCCAGCGAGATGCTGAGGAACGCTTCGAGGTTCTCGCATTCACGGGCCAGTGCTTCGACGGTGACTGCGGGCAGCGCGCGGAGGATCGTCAGGCGGGCAGCGACAGGCCCCGTGGCGAGATCACGCACCTGTTCGGGTGCGCCTGGGGCCACGGCGGCGATGCCGGTGAGCCAGGCCAGAACACGTTGTTCGGAAGGCGCGATTGGGCTGAGGTCGGTGGTCTTGTCGCCGGCTTTGACGATGGGATCCTGAACGAAGGACTGCACCTGGCGCAGATGCTCACCGTTGGGTACCCGGAGGATGTAGGTCACATTGGCCATTGTGAGTCGATGTTGGGTCGGAAAGCCAGCCAGCGCTCTCGATACATCAACATCTGCGAAGCGTTTGGCGTGCTTGGAGCGGTACGCGACGCGCGCCTCAGTGCGCTTCTCTTCGGCTGTGTCGCTCAAGGCAGCGATGCGGAGACCCATAGCTTCGATCTGCTTCTCGAGCGCAGCGATCTCTTGGTCCTTGGCGATCTTCTCAGCTTCGAGCACTTTCTGGTTCGGTTCGTTCATGGAGGCTCCAGGGATAGTGGGGAGCACCAATGGTGCTCAGGACGTACTTCACAGTCAAGTCTATTTGCCATGCTTACCGATGTTCCACGTGGAACTTTTACACCTGAGACACCTTGCTTTACACCCTGCTATTCTGGACCAAGGTGTAAAAATTACTCTATGTGTAACAAGGACTTAGATCACTCTCACTGGGCTAGGTACCTACTACACCTTCCTCTTTAGAAAAATAGGGGTACCCCCTCTATTTCAGTATTTCTCTTACATGGAAACTAAGATAGTTGAATATCAGTGAGGTAGTAGTTCCATGTTTTGTAATTAGGCCCCGGGGTATAGAACGAAGCGGGTGTCTAGGTACAGAGATCAAAAATCTCGTCGTAATATCTTGACTCCTCCCTGATTACCTCTGTACCTACCCCATCGAATCGTGAGGTGTAGCGGGGTGTAAACGTCTGCGGTCAGGTGCAGGAATCCGGCGCGCTCAGCTTCCTTGCTGACGCCAGCCATGTCACATATCATGGCGTCATGTCCGAAGACGAACGTCCATCGAGCCATGTTCGAGCCTTTGATCTCTTGGCGGCCGCCGATCGCCAGGACTACGAGGATCTCATCAACGGTGAGTCCAACCTGGGAGAAGTCCGCATGAAGTCGCAGAACGACTTCCCCATGGGCGGCGAGAGCACGGCTGTGATGCGCATCGTCGACTTCACCACCAAACCAGAAGTGAAGCTGCCGTTCTCGTACGTGCCGCCGATCTGCTGAGAACCTCGAGAACCTGAGAACCCATGCCTGGATGTGACCTCTACAGCTGCCGTCGCCGCACCTACAAGACCTGGCGCTACCCTGGTACGCCGATCCCGTACCGCTTGCAGAGCGTCTACCGCGACCCGACTGCCAAGAACAAGATCTCGTTCTAAGCCATGCGTCTCCTCACGCTCAACGGCGGCGGCACCGCCGGCTACGCGACGTGTCTGCTGCTCCAGCGCCTTGAGCAAGACACTGGGCGTCAGTGTTACGAACTCTTCGATCTGATTCACGGCGTCTCAACTGGCGCGATCATCGCCGGTGCGCTCGGCATCGGCATGAACGCAGAAGCTCTCGTTGATCTCTACCGCCGCGACATCCCGCTCATCTTCAAGAAGCTGCACTGGCCGTTCTGGCGTTGGTACGTCGGACCAACGAAGTACAACGCTGAAGTTCTCGAAGAAATTCTCGAGCAGATCTTTGGCAACAAGATGATCGGCGACACGCGCACCGCGTGCATGATCCATGCCACGCAGATGTCGCCGCACCTGCAGCCATATTTTTGGAAGTCGTGGCGTTGGGATTCTATGAACGCTCGACTCGCCGACATCATCCGTGCATCGAGTGCAGCTCCGACCTACTTCAATCCCAAGCAGATCGGTCTTCAGACTTTCGTCGACGGTGGCATGTGCGCAAACAATCCGACACACTGCACGATCGTTGAAGCATTACGCCTCGGCGTTCGACTCACTGACATCTCGGCACTCAACATTCAACTCGGTGGCGCGCCGGAATACACGCAGGCCGAAGTAACCAAGTTGAAATCAATCGCACGGTGGGCATCGAAACTCACGGAGGTATTACTCAACTCCAACGTCGAAATCGGCGAGTATCTCTCGACACATCTCATCGATCAATACGTCAACTGCGACTTCAACCTGACTGAACCACTCGACTATTGGTCAGATGACTTCCAGGCGAAGTGTGTCTCGATGGTCGACCAATACTGGTCCGTAAATCGAAATCGCATTGTGGCCCAGGTTCTTACGGGTAAGAAGACGTCTCCCGCTGCGCTTGCTGAAACGATCAAGGTTCCATGCCTTCAAAACGATACCCTAGCTCAAGGTTCCAATGGCAATAACCCGCTCGATCCTCGCACTGATCACTGACAACGCAGGAAGCGCGACAAAGGACTTCTTGCTCAAGACGCCTGAACAATGGGCGAATGAGCAGATGACCCGTCGCTACTCGCAGTCACGACAAGACAGCGACGCCGCGGATTCTTTTCCGGGCCTTTGCTGGCAACATCTCTATGATGAATACGTCGCGCTGCGCGCCTGGTTCGACGAGACCGGCAAACTGAATCCGATGCTGCAGAGTGCCTCGCTCGTCAATCGACTGAGCGGCCCTATCGAAGATGGCATCGGCTGGGATTGGAAACAGAACGGCGATCCCGAACACCGGATGCGCCTCTTCAAGGGCATGCTCATCGGCGTCTGCCATACCGCGACGCTGATTCCCCTCGAGGACCGCAACAGTGGCAACAAGCAATTCGGTGGACTCGCCACACTGATCTGCAGCTCGTACACCGAGCGTGCGGCCATCCACCGCTGGAACGGCGTGGCCTCAAAGGGACCAGATCAGCCTGCTGTCTCCGGCATGCTCATGAGCAGACGCTGGGTCGCCCACATGAGTTACACCATGCTCATCCAACTTGGTGCGACGCGGAAGTGGGCCTGGGAAGTGTCGAAGAGCAAGAACGTCTTCGGCCTGGTCGATGAGGAACGCGGCGTCTTCTGATACGCCCTGCGCATTGCACGACTAGGTATCCCTTGTCGTCCCTGGTCCTCTTGAATCAGATTGGTACGCTGCCTGTGACTTGTCACTCAGTTACCCTTCGACGCTTGAGGTACCCATGCAGACGCAGCCCTACACGAATGAGGCTCTCCTGGGCGAACCGCTACCGATCTCCTGTGCTGCTCTCGACGGTGCCTACGCGCTGAACTCGCAGCTCACCCTCAAGGTAGTCACGCAGCATCAAGCCTCTGCGAAAATGCTGACGTTCTCGAATCGCAAGACCGTTGGTGAAGCAGCAGATGAAGCCGCCAAAGAGTTCGGTGTCTTCATGCCAATGCCAACATTCATCGATCCGTCAGGCTACGTGCACCGCCGGGAAACGGGCATGGTCTGCATGATCAACGGCGAGACCCTGCAGCTCGTCAACATAGACTGAAATTTCGAGCTTTCTCTGCGCGTTGAATTAGCTGGCACGGCTGGCGCGCTCAGCTGCCGTCCGTACTCTGGTGGGCGTGCGCCCCTACGGAATCGGCATCCTCCACGACATCGTGGCGATCAAGCATCGTCCGCCCACGGCGGCCGACGATGTCAACTTCGCCTATCACCAGGGCCAGTTCTGGATCGACGAAGCGCACGGTAAGTGCTACCAGTGCGTGAACCATTTGCCGGCAGGGGCCGCGGTTTGGGTCGAAATTAGTGGTGGGGGTGGTGGCAGTGGATTCGTTTGGCGAGGCACGTGGAGTAGCTCGGATTCGTACGCCGTGAACGATGCGGTGTCGTACAACAACGGCTCGTACATCTGCACGCAAGCGAATGTGAACCAGGTGCCGACCAACGGTGCCCCGTACTGGGACGTTCTCGCAGCACCAGGGTCAGGCATCTCGCAGGCGTATGCGGACACCCATTACCGTGCGATTGGTTCGTTCATCTTCACGCAAGGCGTTCCCTCTGCGCTATGGACGATCACGCATAACCTGGGAACATTTCCAGCTGTCACCGTGCGCGATTCGACTGGCGACGTCGTCGAAACCGGCGTTCGCTACTTGAATGCCAATCAGCTTCAGATTTTCGTGTCTAACCCCTTCTCTGGTTCTGCTCTGCTCACGTAAGGACTTACCATGGCCAAGAAATTCCTCGAACCGCTTGACCTGACTCAGCTCGAAATACTGAATGTCCGACTGCAGCAGCTCAGCTCAGCACCGGGCTCGCCTGTCGAAGGCCAGATCTGGCACAACACGACGAACCACCGTCCGCAGTGGCGCTCCAACACTGCCAACAACGACATCTACCCGTTCGACACTGCGAACACCAACAACACGGGTGTGCTGCGTGACGGCTCGGGTAACTTCAGCGCTGGCACCATCACCGCGGCCCTGACTGGTACAGCCAGCCAGGCGACAACGCTCGATGACGGCACGGTCACCTATCGCAGCGGCTCGTACTATCTCGCTCGCGCCAACCACACCGGCACGCAGCTGGCCAGCACGATCTCGAACTTTGATACCCAGGTTCGCACGTCACGCCTCGATCAGATGGCTGTGCCGACTGCAACGGTCTCGTTCAACAGCCAGCTCGTCAGCAACGTTCTCGACCCTGTGTCGCCCCAGGACGCTGCGACCAAGGCATATGTCGATGCTGTGGCTACTGGTCTCGACATCAAGGGTAGCGTGCGCGTGACGTCGGCTGCTGCCCTTCCAGCCTACAGCCGCACTGGCAGCGTCATCACTGCCTCGGCTAACGGTGCTCTCGCGGCAGTCGATGGTGTGACCTTGGTGGCCAACGATCGCCTGCTCCTGAAGAACGGTGCGAGCAACGTCGACAACGGTATCTACGTCGTCACCCAAGTTGGTACTGGCGGCACGCCGTTCGTCCTGACGCGCTCAACCGACGCTGACTCCAGCGCCGAAGTCACGGCAGGTATGTTCTGCTTCGTTGAGGAAGGCTCGACGCTCGCCGACACTGGCTGGGTGCTGACGACCAACAATCCGATCGTGCTGAACACGACAGCGTTGACCTTCACGCAGTTTAGCGGTGCAGGCACCTACATCGGTAGCTCCAGCATCACGATCAGCGGCGCGACGATTTCGATCAACGCCACGTATGTCGGCCAGACGTCACTCACAACTCTCGGAACCGTCACCACTGGTACGTGGCAGGCTACCGCTGTGGCTGCGCAATATGGCGGCACTGGCATCAACGGCAGCACTGCTGCCAACGGTACGCTGCTCATCGGCAACGGCTCGGGCTATACGCTCGCGACGCTGACGCAGGGCACGAACATGCTGATCACCAACGGATCAGGCACGATCACAATCGCTACTGCCTCGACGGTGCTCACTGGTACGTTGGTGAGTGGGCGCGTTCCGTTTGCGAACGGCACGCAGTCGCTGACTGACAGTTCGTTATTCACTTTTAGTGTCACGACTGGACTGACCGCGAAGTTGGGTTCTGGTGCCTCGTCTACTGCTTTTGGCACGAACGCGATGAATACCAGCACAACGTCTACCGCAAGCTCAGCCTTCGGTGCAAATGCACTCGCAGGTTTGCTCGCGGGTGGACCTAACGACGCGTTTGGCCAATCGGCACTCACAAGCGTTACTGGTGGCTCACGAAACGCAGGTTTCGGTAACAGCGCAGGCTCATCGTTCGTCAACGCGACGGACAATACTGCTATCGGTTACAACGCCCTTGGGTCAGCCACGGGTAATTTCAACACCGCGATCGGTGCCAATGCTGCACAAAGTCTTACTTCTGGAACAGCAAACATTTTCATCGGCTCCACAGCTGGTGATAGCACTGCGAACGGAACGTCAGGACACTTCGTTGCTGGATCGGTAGGCGCGCCTATCACCGACGTCTACTTTGGTAATGGTGAGAAGACATCATCAGCCAGTGGCGTTATCATCCACTCGACAGCAGGAAGTGGCACTGACATTGCAGGTTCTAGTCTGACGCTCGCGCCGGGTGTTGGCACAGGTACTGGAGTCGGCGGTTCTCTCATCTTTCAGACTTCGCCAGTGGGCACTACCAGTGCGACACCGAATACGCTCATCACTCGCCTCACGATCTTCGGTGATGGCGCGTCGGGTTGGACTGGTATCGCGACGACCTCAGCTCCCGCCGTTTCTACGGCTAACAACGGTCGCATCTATTACGACTCGACCACACAAGCCTTCATGGTCTCGACCAACACTGGCGCGTACGCGACCATGTCGGTTGGTGGCATCGGCGGTTCGCTCGTTGCAGGACGAATCACATTGTCCAACGGCACGAGTTCTGTGACGGACTCGGCTACATTCACGTACACAGCAACGGCAGGTTTGGTTCTCGCACCAACTGCTGTCGCAACTGGTGTGCAAACTGCTGTCCGTGTTACGGGTGCAGCCAACACGAATATGACCCTCAGCACTGAGGTCATCGACGCCAACTTTGCGCTGAACCGTACGGTTCAATGGGCAACGGGTGCACTGGCGACCCAGCGCGCATTTGCCATTCAAGCTCCGACCTACGCTTTCGTCGGTGCGAGCACGATCACCAACGCTGCGACGTTCGCAGTTACTGGCGCTCCGGTTGCAGGCACGAACGCAACGCTCACCAATTCATACGCCGTGTGGGTCCAAGGCGGCGTCTCACGCTTCGATGGCAACATCTCGCTGAATGACGCGGTCAACGTCGTCATTGGCACCACGACTGGCACCAAGTTCGGAACGGCCACGACTCAGAAGATTGGTTTTTACAACGCGACTCCGATTGTTCAGCCTTCTGGTGACGTCATCACCGCGCTGACCAACCTCGGTCTCGTTGCGACTCCGACCATCAGTGCGACCACTCTGACTGGCATCGTTCCAAGCACGTCCGGTGGTACTGGCGTGAACAACGCGGGAACCATCACCAACGCTTCGAACACCACGATCACTGGTGGTGGTACGCTCGCTCTCGGTGGCTTCACGCTGACTGTCCCAGCTACCGGAACTGCAACGCTCGGTACTGGCACGGCTGGTCAGGTAGCGCTGTGGGGTGGTACCAACACCGTTCAGGGCAGCACGACGTTCACGTACACCGCGACGACTGGCCTCACCATCGCGCCGACTGCGGTTGCATCGGGTACTCAGACTGCGTTCACGCTCACGACTGCTGCGAATACCAACCAGACAGCTTCGACCGAAGCTGTCTCCGTGAACTTCAACTTGGTGAATACTGTTCAATTCGCCACTGGTGCTCTGTCCACTCAGCGTGCCGTGGTCATTTCTGCACCGACTTACGCTTTCGTGGGTGCTTCGACAATCACCCGTGCGGCCACCTTTGCTATCGGTGGAGCACCACTCGCCGGTACGAACGCTACGATCACTAACGCTTATTCGCTGTGGGTCCAGGGCGGCAAAACTCAACTCGACAACGGCCTAGCCGTTGACGGTGCCTCATCGATCGTCTTCACCCAGCAGACCACTGGTGTTGGCAACGGCACAAGCCGTGTTTTCGCGACCTGGACCGGCGCGGCATGGACAGGCTCGACGGCGTCGACTGAGCAGCTCGATATGGACTTTGCGCTCAACCGCACAGTCCAGTTCGCTACTGGTGCTCTCACGACTCAGCGGGCCTTCCTGATCCGTGCTCCGACCTACGGATTCGTGGGTGCTTCTACGATCACCAACGCCGCGACCTTCGCGATCAGTGGTGCTCCGGTAGCAGGTACGAATGCTACCCTGACTAATACCTGGGCTCTCTGGGTGCAGGGTGGAACCAGTCGCTTTGACGGCCAGGTGAACATCACCACCTCAGTGTCCCCACTGTTGATCACCCAGGGTGTTGCCACGACGGGAAGCCCGACTGCCCTGTCCTTGACTGGTGGCGCTCACACGACGCTGACGCTGAGCGTTGAAGCAATCGACGTCAACCTCGCGCTGAATCGCACTGTTCAATTCGCGACGGGTGCTCTGACCACTCAACGCGCTGTGCTCGTCCAGGCTCCGACCTATGCCTTCGTCGCTGCCAGCACGATTACCAACGCCGCGACCTTCGCGATCAGCGGTGCTCCTGCCGCTGGTGCCAACGCGACGCTGACCAACACCTACGCTCTGTGGGTGCAGGGCGGTATCAGCCGCTTCGACGGCAACCTGAGCATCAACGATGCTGTGAACGTCGTTCTTGGTACGACCACTGGTACTCAGATCGGTACGTCTACCTCCCAGAAGCTCGGCTTCTTCGCTGCAACTCCAGTCGCTCAGCAGACCGGCAACATCAGCACGGCCTTGGCTAATCTCGGCTTGGTCACCTCTGGTACCCTGCCGTACGCGTCGCTCACCTCCATTCCTGCTGCAACGGCTTCTGGCCTCACAATGAGCACGGCCCGCCTCCTGGGCCGCACGACTGCCTCGACCGGCGCGATCGAAGAAATTTCGATCGGCTCTGGTTTGACCTTGTCTGGTGGTGTCTTGGCTGCCACCGGCAGCGGCACGGTGGCCAAGTTCGCTACGTCGATTGGCAACGGCGCGCTCACGACCTTTACTGTCACGCACAGTCTCGGTACCCTGGATGTCGTCGTTACCGTCTATGACAACGGCACGGGCGAGGAAGTCATCACCGACGTGATCCACGCGACTACCAACACGCTGACTGTGAACTTCGCGGTCGCTCCGACCACGAACCAGTACCGCGTTGTTGTAGCCGGCTAATCTGGGGGCAATTTGGCCAGGAAGTTCCTCAATGGCATAAGCGTCACGGGCACTGAGGTTATCGCCACTGCGGTGGCGACCTCGGGTGTCCAGACGTCGTTGTTGATCACCGGCTCAGCGGACACGGCCCAGACGGCGTCGACTGAGAAGATCGACGTCAACTTCAACCTGGCTCGAACAGTTCAATGGGCTACCGGCGCGTTGACGACGCAGCGTGCGATCGTCGCTCAAGCTCCCACGTACGCTTTCGTGGCTGCGAGCACGATCACAACAGCTGCGACGCTTGCGATCACCGGTGCTCCGACCGCAGGCGCAAACGCCACAATTACGAACGCCTACGCGCTATGGGTACAAACCGGTATTTCGAGATTCGATGGCAACCTAACCACGAATGCGGCCATAACCTTCGGCGGGACCGACAATCTTTTTGCCATGAACGCGCGTATGACGGCTCAGATTCCGTCAGCCAACGGTGGCAACGGGCCACAGGGCATGCTGATCTCTCAGACAGCAGGTTCTAACGGCACAGGTCAGCAGACAATGTTCTCGCTGACTGGTGGCGCACACGTTGGACTCACGGCGAGCACTGAACTCTCACAAGTAAATTTCAACTTCGCTCAGACGGTTCAGTTCGCTACTGGCGCATTGACCACTCAACGTTGCGTTCTGATTCAGGCTCCGACCTACGCATTCGTCGCCGCGAGCACGATCACAACGGCCTCGACGTTCGCTATTACGGGTGCCCCGACAGCGGGGACCAACGCCACAATCACAAACGCCTACGCATTCTTGGTGCAGGCAGGCGTCAGTCGCCTCGACGGCGGCGTGACGAGTCCGCGCACACAGCCGACGCTCTTCAATGAGTTCTTCGGTTTTGGCGCGGGCAACGCGACGCTCACTGGCACCAACAACGTGAACGTTGGATACCAAGCTGGCGATGCGCTGACGACGACGGCAGAGAGCGTATTCGTCGGCGCACAATCGGGTAGCAATCTCACTATCTCTCAGCGTATGGTTGCTGTCGGTTATCGCACTGCGCTTACCGTGACAGCCAATGACGCCGTGTATGTGGGATGGAACGCGGGTGGCGACTCCGGTTCCACTGACAGCAGTTTCGTCGTTGCCGTTGGTTCTGAGGCGTGCCGCTACGCTAATCAGCAAACTCACATCGGTATCGGCTACCAAGCGTGCCGTGGCTCCACGACTGCTGCGAACAATGTGGGTGACGCGAACGTCGCCATCGGCTATCAGGCGTTGAAGAACTACACGAACGGCGCTGACAACATCGCGATTGGCTGGACGTCTCTCACGGCTGTCACGACTGGCAGTTCAAACACGGCGGTAGGTACTACCTCGGGTGCTGCTCTCACGACTGGCTCGCAGAACGTCATTATTGGCAATAACTGTGCGCCTATCGCGACGGCCATTCTGTATAGTGTGTTCATTGGAGATAACGTCGCGACGAACGTTGGTTCCGCGATGTCCACGGGAACTAATATCGCTATCGGTCAATCGGCGTTCCAAGGATCAGCTACACCCGCAAACAACGTGGGCATCAACAACGTTGCTATCGGTCAGTTCGCGATGTCGGTGTTCACGAGCGCGTCAAACAACATCGCGATTGGCTATCAAGCTCTGAACAACGCGGCAGGTGCAGGCGGAAACGTCGCGATTGGATACCAAGCCCTCAAGGCGATGGTCGCTAACAATACGTGCGTGGCCCTCGGCTACGCCGCTCTCGCGTCTGCTACGGGTGCCGACAACTTTGGACTCGGCGCGAACTCGCTCGGTAATATCGTCGGCGGCGCTCGGAACATCGCTATCGGTACCAACGCGGGCTACGGCCTAGCCGTCACGAACACCGACTGTCTGTTCTTTGGTACGAGTTCTGGTGCCAACACTCCGAACGGTACGACTCGTCGTGCAGTTTTCGGCGGGTCCGGTACACAGGGTTACACTGAGTTTTACCTCGGGAGCGGCGATCTCGACGCCACCCCACCCGGCACTGTGCTCGTCAGCGCAACGTGTGGCTTTGGCACCAACATCGCCGCCAGCACTCTGATTCTCGCGGGTGGTCGCGGAACTGGTACAGGCCAAGGTGGAGGCATTACCTTCCAGACGTCTCCAGTTGGAACTACGGGCGCGACGCTCCAGACGCTTATTGACCGTGGCGGCGTCACGTTCGACGGTGCTTTCCACTTCGTCGGCCTCGCCACCGGCTCTGCCCCCGCTGTTTCGACCGCGAGTAACGGTCGCCTCTACTACAACTCGACGTCACAGGCGTTCTTGATCAGCACGAATACCGGAGCGTACACGGCGCTCGGCACTATCGGTGGCTCGATTGCAGCGAACCAAGTCGCATTCGGCGGCGGCACTAACTCGATCATCGGTTCGTCTACGTTCACG
>Ga0075026_100000214_pt1 | contig 22154 bp, 16 predicted proteins | sample Str012_2_FD_71392 | JGI IMG/M metagenome (GOLD analysis project Ga0075026, IMG submission 71392) | Freshwater sediment microbial communities in response to fracking from Pennsylvania, USA - Straight Creek_MetaG_SC_2012 | ecosystem: Environmental > Aquatic > Freshwater > Creek > Sediment... | reverse complement strand
GCAGTACCGTTCGTCACGGCATCCAGGACGTCTGCATTCCTGGCGAACACCTGCGGCTGAAACGGTACTTGCAACCGGTGCGCCAGCTCCTTGCCGAGTTCGTAGCCGACGCCCCGAAGATCGTCGTTGCCCAGAAGCGATGTCGGAGTCCCGGTGTAGAGCGCCACAAGCAGCACGCCCGTAGGCGCAAGGGCATGCCGGATCTCAACCGTTGGCCGGGTGATAGTGCCCGTGCAGCCGGCCAGGGACTGGCCGAGGAACACCATCAGGCAGAAGAGTGTCGCGCGGATTTTCATTGTCTCTCTTCTGGAGCCGAAGCCATCCGCCGTTACATGCGCACGGCGCTGAGGTCGCGGCCACGGGTTTCCGGAAGGAGCAACGCCGCAATCACCACGATGATGTAGCTTGCGCAGGCACAGATGCCCATGGCCGCCGCCAACCTGATGTTTCCGCTGATCACGCCAACGATGGTCGGCATCACGGCACCCAGGGCGCGACCCGCGTTGCCGGTGAATCCCTGTGCCGTGCCGCGGATATGTGTCGGAAACAGCTCCGCGAGGAATGCTCCGGTGCCCGCTGCCGTACCGGATTGAAGGGTACCCAGGACGAACCCAAGCAGCAGCGTCGCAGGGAGATTGATGGGCGCCAGCGTGTAGACACCGACGGCAATGGCCTGCGCAAACGCGATGATGATGAACGTCTTGCGCCGACCTACGGCGTCGGCCATCCACCCGTTGAGGAACGCGCCTGTGAACGAACCCATGATATTGACGGCGAGATAGCCCCCGATGCTGGCAATCGAGAGGTTCAAGACCAGCTTCAGGTAAGCCGGCAACCAGGTGATCATCACGTAGTTGCCGCCGTAGATGCCGAACGTGAGCAATACGGCCTTGAAGACTGTCGGCCTGTAGCTCTTGCCAAATACCTCGAACAAGCCGGTCTTGGGGTCGCCCGCCTTGGAAGAAGCACCAAAGACCTTCGGATCTTCGATGTTGCGCTGGATCCAGATGACCAGCAGTGCGGGAGCAAGCCCAAGGAAGAAGAACACCCGCCAGGCGAGGTTCGGGGGAAGGTAGCTGAAGAGGACTGTTGATATCAGCACAGCAATCGCGTAACCGACGGCCCAGCCGGCCTGGATCGCGCCTACTACGCGTCCCCTGACTCTTGCGCCTATGGTTTCGCTGATCAGTACGGCCCCCACGGCCCACTCGCCACCGAACCCCAGCCCCTGGAGGCTTCGGCTGACCAGCAATTCGCCGAAGGAGTTGGTCAGGCCGGAAATGAAGGTGAATGCGGAAAACCAGATTATCGTGAGCTGCAGCACCCTCACGCGGCCATAACGATCGGCCAGCATGCCGGCGATCCAGCCGCCCAGTGCCGCGAAGATCAGGACTATGGTGCCGAGGAAACCCGCCTGGCCCTTGCTCATTCCCCACAGCGCCATGAGCGTCGGAAGGGTGAGCGCATACATCTGGGTATCCATCGCATCCAGGCCCCACCCGCTGAAGCAGGCCCAGAACGTCTTCTTCTCGGTGCGGGATAGATCGCTAAACCACTGAAGCATGTGACTCCTCTCCGCGAGCGACGCGCAATCGGGGACGGGCGCTGCCATCCACTTTCATTTCGCCGTGCTCGCCGCTTTCAACAACTGGATGTCTTCCATTGACCGGAACTGCAATCGAACGGCCTTGTTGGCCTGGTCACAGGCGATCCATGCCTCATTGCGAAAATCATCAAACCCCATATGGCGCGACCCGCAGCCCCTGCTGGGTAACCTGAATACAGTCCATTGGCCGGAAGCCGGGGTGAACCTGAGCGTGGCATCTGCGAGCGACGTGTCGGTCCATACATTGTGGTACCGGTCGACCACTGTCTTGTACGGGTGGACGTGGATCGGCAGCCGGTGGTAGGTCACCTTGAGCGTGTGGATGTTGATTTCCGCGATGTTCGATTGCGCCCAGTTCGGCACCCACACCGTGTCGCCCTGCTTGTCTGCGGAAAGTCGCCGCGGCATGTTCGCAAACGGCAGGGGCGAGGCCGAATTCGTCGACCATGTCCCGGCACCGATCGAGTCGTAGAAGGCGAGGTCGGCGGCAGTTGCAAGTGATTTGCGGGCCCCGAAATCCGGGTCACGCATGTCGATCTCCACCACCTCGCCATTTGTCATGTTGCGGGTGGCTACCTTGTCGACGTAACTCTCTGACCACCACACGTTGTCATCGGCATCGGCAGAAATGCCATAGGTGGTGCCGTCGCCCGGCGTATGTTGCTGGAAGAGCTGCCAGCCGGGATAGGCCGAGCCAGGCTCCTGTGAGCCCGTGGGATCCAGCCGCAGCGCTCCGAACCTGGCGTTTACCCACACGCGACCCTGCGAGTCGGCGTCCGTCGAGTTCATGGCCTCGCCCATGACTTGCGGAATCGGGAAGGCGGTGAACTTCTCTGACTTTGTGTCGAGCCGGACAAAGGTGTCGTCGCTGTGCATCCAGATCTCGCCATTCGCCCCGATGCCGCTGATCTGTTCGACGGGAACCATCTGTCCGTTGCGGTCCATGATCCTGTAGGCGGTCATTTCGCCGGACTGCGGATCGAGCTTGAGCATCGAGCGGTTGGATTCGAATGTGCTACGCCCCCCCGAGTGCGATATCCACGCATTGCCAGCGGCATCCACGGTGACGTCATGGGTGCCGACGATGCCGTGCATGCCGGTCGATGGTCCCTGGATCGAATCGGCCCCGTTGTACCAAGGCAATTCGTTCTCACGAGCGGAAATGGGCAGATCGTATTCGGTCACGACGACCCGGGCGGCCTCTCCCTCCGGCCTGGCCATCGGGACAATGTGCATCGGAGACGGCCCCGGACCCCGCATCTCCGCCAAGTACGCGGCAAGCTCATCCTTGTGGTGACGCATGATCTGCGCCTCCCAGCGTAGCTGGCTCGTCGGCAGGTCCGAGGCCCCCCGCCATCCGCTGTACCAGGCCGACTCCATTGCCCTGACGATCGCCTTCCAGCCGGCAGCGTCAAACCTGTTCTGCAGCACCACATCGAGCCCGTGGCACCCGGTACAGGTGACGTACAACACCTGCTTCATTCGCTGGTGTTCGCGGGTGTCGTCCGGAAGTGCGTCGTACCATTCGACGCCCGTCAACTGGGATTCGAAATTGGCGAGCGGCCGCATGGTCAGGTTGCGGCGAGTCGTGTGCCGCCCAACCACCTTCAGCGTTGCGCGTGCCGTCGTGAACGAAGCAGCCTGCGCCCAGAGGCTGTATTGCCCTTCTGGCAGCCGGGGGAATATGTATTCGCCATGCTCGTCGGTATAGACCGAGGTCGTGTACGTTTGCTGCGTCGAGCGTACCGAGACCGACACTCCGCCCAATGCCTTACCGTGCGAGTCACGAACCGCGCCTGCGAGGCCGGGCACCTCGACGGATGCGGCCGATGGAGTTCCGGCTGAAGCCTGTTGAGGCAACCGAATAATGATGCACACGGATGCAATCGCGATGCCGCGACAAAGGGCATAAATCGCACCATGCGGTGAGGGATCTTGATGCGTGTCCATCGCTGGCCTATTTGGCGCCGGCAGCGGCGACCGCGCCGCTTGACTTGCGCGCCAGCTGCCCGGGCGTGGGCTTCTGGTCGACGCCCATCGATTGCAGGAACTCGATCAACTGGCCGATCTGCACCGGCTGCAGGGCATATTGAAAGCCTGGCATCTGTTCGGTGCCCGCGTTCACTATCGCGCGCACGGCATCGGGGCCAAGCAGGCGAACGGTCTCGGCCCCAATCCAGGGGCCCATCGTGTTGTAAGTCGGTTGCCCAACGCCGTCATGGCAAAATGCGCATCGCTGCAACCACAACGCGCGACCCTTGCGCACGCCATCCGGGGCAGTCAGTGAAGCCAGCAGCTTCTCCCTGTCGTAAGTGCGTACAACGACGTCGAGCGGCGTTGTCTCGGGTTCCTGGGCCAGCACGGGCCCGGCGCCCGAGGCCAGCAACAAGAGCGAGCAAAGCAGGATCGTGGAAGATGTCACTCTTGACTCACTCATATCCAACATCGTTTGCATTCCAGAATCAGCGGATCAGGTTCATGACGTGGTCCGCGCCCTTCTCCGCCACCATGATCGTGGGCGCATTGGTATTGCAGGACGGCACGAATGGCATGACAGACGCGTCAATGACCCGCAGGGATTCCAGTCCGATAACCTTGAGGTCGGGCGTCACTACGCTGAACGGATCGCTCGCCGCACCGATGCGACAGGTGCCCACTGGGTGGTGGTCGGTCTTGGCATTCGCGCAGGCGTATTCGAACAGTTCCGCGTCCGATTGGACTCGTCCTCCCGGAATCATCTCGACCTGGACGTAGCGCTTCATGGCCGGTTGCATCAGGATTTCGCGGGCGAGCTTCAGGCCCCGGATCGCCATTTCCCGGTCCTGGGTCTCGGCCCAATAGTTTGGATCAATCAGCGGCGCCGCCATCGGATCGGCGCTTGCCAGGCGGACCGTTCCGCGGGACTTGGGTCTCAAGTAGGCACTGTTCAGGGTGACCCCCGGGTTTTTCGGCTTCGCGACGCCAGCCTCGATGCCCGAGCCGAGGCCCAGGTGAAACTGGATGTCCGGTGAACGGGCCTTGTGTTCGCTGTCCGCATACCAGAAGCCGCCCGTCTCGAAGAGGCTGGAGGCAACGGGCCCTTTCTTGAACAGCAGGTATTGCAAGCCCGCCCACGCGGCAAAGTGCGGCCTGTTGTACTTGTCGTAGGTGTGGTCGCCCGTGCATTCCGCGACGACGAACAGGTCCAGGTGATCCTGCAGGTTGGCGCCTACCCCGGCCAGGTCATGCACGACCGGGACACCCACGCTTTGAAGGTGTGCAGCCGGCCCGATACCCGACTGCATCAGCAGCTTGGGCGACCCCATCGCCCCGGACGAAACGATGACCTCCCGGTCTGCCGCCAGGGACACGGGATTTCGGCCACCGTCCAGCACTGCCAACACACCCGTCGCCCTGCCGTTGCGGACATCCACGCGTAGCACCTGTGACTTCAACCTCACTGTAAGGTTGGTCCGATGGCGCACTGGATCGAGGAAGCCAACTGACGTTGACGAACGGCGCGCGTCAAGTTGCGTGAGCTGGTAATACCCGAGTCCGTCCTGGCGGGCACCATTGAAATCCGGATTGAACGGGATGCCGAGTTCCTGACCGGCCTGGAAGAACGCCTCGCAGATCGGCAGCGGGCTGATCGGATTCGACACGCCGATGGGTCCACCATAGCTGTGGAACTCGTTGGCAAAACGCTGGTTGTTCTCGGAACGCTTGAAGTACGGCAGGACATCCCTATACGACCAGCCGGTTGCACCGGCCTCGCGCTCCCAGTCATCGTAGTCGGCTGCGGCCCCGCGCGTGTACAGCTGGGCATTGATCGTCGAACCACCGCCGATGACCTTTGCCTGCGTGAAGCGCAGGACCCGGCCCTGCAACTGCCGCTGCGGAACAGTGTGCCAGCCCCATGAACCAATTCCCTTGGTCATCTTCGCGAAGCCCGCAGGCCAGTGATACAGCGGATGCGAGTCCGCGCCACCGGCCTCGAGCAACAGCACCTTGACTGCCGGATCGGCCGATAGGCGATTTGCAAGTACGCAGCCCGCCGAGCCGCCACCGACGATGATGTAGTCGAAAGATTCCGTGGTCATGGGCATTCCTCGATCACGTTGGGCGCACAGTGAGTCCTGATTCAGGAGGTGCGCTTGGGCACGTACCAATCGGTGCGCTTGCCCAGATGCACCTGCAGGGTCTTCGACTCCGTGTAGTCCTCGGTGGCCTGCCTGCCCAGCTCGCGACCGATGCCGCTCTGCCGGAAGCCGCCGAATGGAAGTTCCGCATGGCCCTCAAGGAAGGTATTGACCCAGATCGTGCCGGCACGGATGCGCCGTGCGGCAGCTATGCAGGTAGTGAGATCATTGCTCCAGACGGCCGCGGACAACCCGTAGAGGGTCGAGTTGGCCAGTTCCACGGCCTCATCCAGGGTCTTGAACGTGAGGACGGACAGCACCGGTCCGAAGACCTCCTCGCGCGCGATGGCCATGGCAGGCGTCACGCCCGATACGACAGTCGGCTCGATGAACATGCCGGGGCGATCGACCCTCGCACCACCGAGAGCGATCGTGGCGCCATCGCGCCTTGCACCCTCGATGTGACTCAAGATGGTGTGCAACTGCTTTTCAGTGGTGATGGCGCCCACCTGGGTACCGGGCACCAGCGGGTCGCCCAATTTGACATCGCGGGAACGCTCGACCACCGCCGCCAGGAACCTGTCGGCAATCGACGCCTCGACCAGAACCCGGCTGCCACTGTTGCAGCACTGCCCGGCATTGAAATAGATGCCGAACACTGCCGCATCGACCGCAGCGTCAAAATCACAGTCAGCGAAGACCAGTTGCGGATTCTTGCCGCCCAGCTCCATCGAGACTTTCTTGAGTGTCTGTGCTGCCTTGGCCACCGCCTGCTTGCCAATGGCCGTGGAGCCGGTAAAAGAAAGCATGTCGACGTCGGCATGATTGACGAGCACTTCGCCGACGACCCTGCCCTCCCCGACCAGGATGTTGACGACTCCGGGGGGCAGGCCGGCGGCGATCAGGATCTCGCCAAGCATCACCGTCGTGCCGGACGTGAATTCAGAGGGTTTGACCACCGCGGTGCAGCCGGCCGCGAGGGCAAACGGCAACTTCTGGCTGACGATGAGAAACGGGAAATTCCAGGGCGTGATGATGCCCACCACGCCGATCGGGTCGCGCAGTACGAGGCCCAGCGTCGACTCGCCCAGGGTATTGTAGCTGTCGCCGTGCAGGTTCCTGGCAAGTGTCGCCGCGTAGTGCCAGAGATCCGCCGCGCCTTCGATCTCGGCCACTGACTGTGCCAGCGGCTTGCCGTTTTCCAGCGTCTCGAGTCGCGCCAGTTCGTGCCGGCGGGCGAGTATGCCGTCAGCCACGTTGCGCAGCACCGTCGCCCGCTCGGCGCCCTTCAGGCGCGCCCAAGGGCCGTGATCGAAGGCGCGTCGGGCGGCAGCGACGGCCTTTTCCGCATCGGCGATTGATGCCTTGGCATAGACAGCCACGAGCTGTTCGTGCGCCGGCGAGCGCCGCTCCACCGTTGCGCCGCTCTCGGCGTCGCACCAGTGTCCGTCGATCAGGAGTCTGCCGCGAAAGGGAGGTTGGGCGAGCATTTCGGCTGGGGTCTGCATGGTTGTCTCGTTGCTGGTCTTTGACATGTCAGGCGTATGAATCCGGAAGCGCCATTCACCTGCCTTTGTAGCTGGGGGCGCGCTTTTCGCGGAAGCTGTTGATGCCTTCCGCGCCATCCTCCGTTGTCGCGGCGAGGGCGCCGGCCATCGCCTCGAGCGTGGCGGCGGCATCCTCTCCGGATGCCGCATTGACCAGTTGCTTCGTCAGCTGGAGCGCGATGGGCGACTTCGCTGCCAGTGCAGCGGCGAGTGCCATCGCACGATCAACGAGCTGGGCCGGCGGCACGACTTCGTGCACCAGTCCGATGCTCAAGGCCCTGCCCGCAGTCAACCGCGCACCGCTGAGCGCCATGTACTTGGCATGGCTCGCGCCCACCAACGCGACCAGCCTCTGTGAGCCGGACCAGCCCGGGCACGTGCCAATCGATGCTTCTGGCAGTGCGAACTGCGCCTGCTCAGCGGAGACGCGAATGTCTGCCGTGATCGCCAGCTCCAGTCCGCCACCCATCGTGTGGCCGTTGATGGCAGCTATGACCGGCTGGCGCAGTCGCGCCCATTGGTCGAATACCTGATGGCCGCGCCGTACCCAGCGGCGCCACATGTCCAGCGGCTGCAGTGCTGCCCATTCGTTGATGTCGGCGCCGACGCAGAAGGCCTTCTCGCCGGAGCCGGTGAGAACGACAACGCGCGTGTCCGAATCCGCCTCCAGTGACCGCGCGACCGCTTCCAGCTCGTCGAGCATGGCCGGCGTAAGCGCGTTCATCTTTGCGGGGCGAGCCAGGGTGACGACCGCGACCTGGCCGTCGAGCGCGCACGTAACGAGTGATTCAACCACGGCGCAGCTCCTCGTTCTTGAGCTTCAGCCCGAAGGGCTGTTCCCGGAACAGCGCCGCATCCATCAGGCGCAGGTTCTCGGCAACACGCAGCGGAATTTCCGCCTGGTCGAGGACGTCCCGCTGCAGATCGATGCCTGGCGCGATCTCCTTCACCACGAGCGCGTCATTCGCGAGTTCAATCACGCAGCGTTCGGTGACATAGGTGACATTCTGGTTGCGTGCGCGCCCCAGTACGCCACTGAAAGTGATGTGCTCGGCCGTCTTCACGAACTTTCGGGTCTTGCCTTCCTTGGCGATCACGAGCCTGCCATTGCCTGCTTCCAGCTTGGCTCCGGCCGTGAAAAATCCAGAGAAAACGATGCGCCGCGCAAAGGCAGTGATATCGACAAACCCTCCACAGCCAGCTGTCAGATAGGGTTTGGACGCCAGTCTCGAGACGTTGACGCTGCCGTTGCCATCCACCTGCATGAACGAGAGCATCGCGACATCGAACCCGGCACCCTGGAAATATGTGAATTGGCTCGGCGAAGGCATGATTGCATCTGCATTCGAAGCGCAGCCGAAAGCGAAGCCGAGCAGCGGCATGCCGCCGACTGCACCCTGCTCTATCGCCCAGGTAATTTCGCCATGCAGGCCTTCCTCGAGAAGGATCCGGGGAACATTGGCCGAAATGCCAAAGCCGAGATTTGCGGCATAGCCATGGGCCAGTTCCATGGCGGCACGACGGGCAATGACTTTTTCGGGGCCCCATGTCTGGAATTCGAAGGTCGAGAGGGGCTGTTGGATCTCGCCACTGATTGCAGGATCGTAGATCGTTTGCGTAGTCTGCAGTTGGTCGGGATCGACCACGATGTAGTCGACGAGATTGCAGGGCACGTGCACATCGTGGGGCCTGAGGCTGCCGTAGCGGACGACGCGCTTCACCTGGGCGATGACGATTCCGCCGTTGTTGCGCGCTGCCAGGGCCTGGTCAAGCGTGCCGAGCAGCGCGCCCTCGTGCTCGTAGGTCAGGTTGCCACGCTCGTCCGCGGTCGTCGCACGGATGATCGCCACGCTCGGCACCACCGTCGGGAAGAAAAGCCAATCCTTCCCGTCGAAGTGCTCGTGGCGCACCACTGGGCGCCTGGAGGCGGCTTCATTCATGGCGCAACCCTGCTGGGCCGGATCGCAATACGTGCCCATGCCGATCTGCGTCAGGACACCGGGGCGGCGCGCCGCGGCATCACGATGCATGTCGAACATGATTCCGCTGGGAATATTGTATGCCTCGATCTTGTTGTCGACGATCATCTGCCAGATCGCCGGGATGGGCAGCGAAGATGGCCCGCTGGGGAAGGAGCCCGCAAGTATCCGCACCAGTAGCCCGGGCTTCGCCAGGTGGTCTATGCCGCGAATCCCGTACATGTCGCCGGCGGCGATCGGACTGAGGGCCGTGAGATTGCGTGGGGCTCCCTGCGCATCAAAACGCTCGCCGATCGCGGCAAGAACCTTGTCCGGGCAGCCCAATCCACTGGCGGAGCTGATGCTGACGATTTCCCCGTCACGCACCAAAGACGCCGCCTCGGCCGCTGTGATGACTTTCTTCATGGTCTTGACCTATGGCTTGCTGGCACTTGCGCCCAAGAATCCGCTCTTCGGGACGCCCCTGGAAGCAGGCGACTCACGGGAAGAATGTCCCCAAACGGGGTCTGGCGGAGCCTAGTATTGGATCGTTCCAACGCAATTGCAAGTACCGGCGACGTTGCCCACGTCCTCTGATCCGTCCTGGGACTCACAGGTGGTCCGGACCGCGTTACCCAGCTGGTTTTTCGCCCCCCGGCCCGGTGTCGCGCCAAGGAGCACCGCACGATTCCCGGACCACCAGGCGAATGGGGGTAGTGACCAATTCCTGGTCCACCCTGCCCGCGCTTACCTGCCTGAGGAGCAGCTGCGCGACCCGACGTCCAAGCGCCTGGGGGTCGACGGAAATGGTCGTCAACGCCGGTACGGCACAACTCGCCTCGGCAACGTCGTCGAACCCGATCACGCCGAATTCACGCCCCGGCTCGATACCGGCACTGCGCAATCCGTCGCAGGCACCAAATGCCACCGCATCGTTGATGCACAGGCAGGCGGTGGGCCGCTCTTCGAGCTGCAGCAGTCGGCGCATTGCGGCACTGCCACCCGCGCGTGAGGCGTTGCTGGGAATCATGAAGCGATCCTCCAGGTGGATTCCGGCTTCCTTGAGCGAATCCTTGAGGCCTTGGAGCCGTGTCTGGAAAACGGCCGTGTCGGCGAATCCGCCGAGAAACCCGATTCGCCTGTGGCCAAGGCCCAGGAGGTAACGGCCTGCCTCGTAGGCGCCTTTCCTGTTTTCCGGCATGACACGCGTGGCATGCAAACCCGGGATGTCCCTTACAGCAACGACTATCGGCATCCCGCTATCGACCAGGGGTTTCAGGTCCTCGACCGATGTACCGTGCACAGGCGTGATGATCATCCCGGATACGCCATGCTCGCGCATCGAAGCGATGACCTCCCGCTGCCGATCGATGCTCTCGCCGGTATTGGCCAGCAATTGCACGAAGCCGGCCGACTGCACGATCATGTCAATGCCGACTGCAAGTTCCGCGAAAAAGCTGTTCGTCAGGTCATTGACGATGACACCGATCGCGCTGGAACTCGCCATGCGAAGGTTTGCCGCGCCCCGGTTGTAGACGTAGCCAAGCTTCGTCATCGCTTCCAGGACGCGCTTTCGAGCCCCGTCGCTCACGATGGGATTGTTGCGCACGACCAACGACACCGTTGACTTTGAAACGCCCGCCACCTCGGCGACGTCCGAAATCGTGGGCTTCCTGGGCATGCCGGCGGCCCGTCCACGCCTCGGCACAGCCCCGCCACCCATGGGCCTCTTCTTCTTCTTGGCTGGAGTCATCGGTCGCGCCTTCTCCGGAGTCTCGCACTTGGCTCCCGTGTACAAAATACCAGCTTCGCAAGAGTCACTGTCACGCGCTGCATTCTATTGACTCTTTGGAACGTTCCATGAATCATGGCCGGCATGGCTATTGGCTGCCCTTGGGGGGCACGTGGCGGGCCCTTCCAGCAACCATCCGGCAGCATTACCCTTGGTAACTCTTAACTCGCCCCCCGCGACCGTCGATCCTGGTCGCAACCCGAACGTATCGCTGGTCACGCCGGGCTATGGCCTCGGCTTCGCACTGGTGTGCAGCCTTTTCTTCCTCTGGGCAATTGCGGCCAACTTCAACGACCTGTTGATCCGGCAGTTCCAGAAGGCTTTGTCGCTGAATCGGCTTGAGGCCGGATTCGTGCCCTTCGTCTTCTACATCGGCTATTTCCTGATGGCGCTACCCGCCGGGCTGGTCATGCGGCGCTTCGGATATCGCGCCGGCATCATCGCCGGTCTCGGCCTGTATGCAATCGGTGCCTTGTTGTTCTACCCGGCCGCAGAAATCCGCCTCTATTCGGGCTTCCTGTGCGCGCTGTTCGTCATTGCATCGGGCGCTGCATTCCTCGAGACGGCGGCGAATCCCTACTCCATCGCCATGGGAGATCCGGCGCGGGCAGCACTGCGTGCCAATCTGGCACAGTCCTTCAACGGCCTGGGCGTGTTCATCGCACCGCTGATCGGATCACGCTTCATTTTCTCGGGCATCGAGTACAAGCCGGAGCAGTTGGCGGGCCTGTCAGCCGCCGCACAGAATGCCTTCCACGTGTCAGAGGCACGGACGGTACAGTTTCCCTACCTCGTGCTGGCCGGCATCATCGTCGTCATCGCAGCATCCTTTTGCGTGGTAAGGCTGCCGGACCTGCGTGCACCGACGTCGCCTGTCCGGTCCGCGAGCGCGCTTTCGATCCTGGGAATTCCAAGCCTCAGGTGGGCCGTGGTCGCACAATTCTTCTATGTGGGCGGCCAGGTCAGCATCTGGAGCTACTTCATCGACCTGGTCAAGGTCCTGCGCCCGGAAACGGCCGAGCGCACGGCCGCCTATATCCTGTCGGCAAGCCTCGCCTCCTTCATGGTCGGGCGCTTCGTCGGCACGGCCTTGCTCCGGCGGATCCGCGCTGACCGATTGCTCTTTGCATATGCCCTGATCAACGTCCTGCTGCTGGGGCTGGGCCTGGTCACACATGGCTGGGTGGCAATTTGCGCCATAGGCCTCACCTGCTTTTTCATGTCGATCCAGTTCCCGACGATCTTCTCGTTCGGTGTAGGCGAACTGGGCGACATGGCCATGGTGGGCTCCTCCTATCTGGTAATGGCGATCGTTGGCGGCGCAGTGCTGCCGCTGATGATGGGCCTGATTGACCGCCATACAGGCAGCCTGCAATGGGCCCTGCTGTCTCCCATGGCCTGTTTCGGCGTTGTCGCCCTGTACGCATCCCGACTTCGGGGAAGCGCGGTCAACAACGGATCCGGCGCCTGAACGCTCCAACCCATGCCCCGGCAGGCGTCGCAATGCGAAGCCGCCATCAAGCCCACAATCACTCACGGCGGGAATACCCATGAACAGCGCGATCGCCCAGCAAGACCAGTCACGAGGAGCCGGCGACAAGGCGGCCGCGCGCATATTGCCCATCGCCTATTCACTGTTTTTCGTGTTCGGCAGCATCACGAGTCTCAACGACGTGATCATGCCGCGGCTCAAGGAACTGTTCGCGCTCACCTATGCGCAGATGACCTTGGTGCAATTCTGCTTTTTCACGGGTTATTTCATCGTTTCATTGCCGGCGGCCTACCTGATCGAGCGCATCGGCTATATGCGGTCTGTCGTGAGTGGCCTCCTGCTGATGGGTTGCGGGTGCTTGTTGTTCCTGCCTGCGGCTGCAATGCATGCCTTCCCAGCCTTCTTGGGGGCACTATTCGTCGTTGCCGCGGGTGTCACGATGGTGCAGGTCACCGTGAACCCGCTCGTCGTCCGGCTGGGAAAGCCCGAGGGAACCCCAGCCAGGCTGACCTTCGCACACGCCTGCAACTCGATTGGCACCGTGGTGGCACCCTATCTTGGAGCCCTGTTGATCCTGGATGCCGCGGCGGTAGGCTCGACGATGATAGGCCGCACGTACGCTGGAATTGCCATTGCATTGACGCTGGTGGCTGGCCTGGTCTGGGTGTTCCGCAACGGTGTCCAGGGTGACAGGGTCGAAGGCGGGAATCCGCTGTCGGCCTTCTCCCTGCTCAAGCGCCCGCGCGTGAGATTTGGCGTGGCCGCAATGTTCCTGTACGTGGGCGCAGAAGTGACGATCGGCAGCATGCTCATCAACTACCTGGCACTGCCCTCGACAATGGGCCTGAGTCATTCAGCCGGCGCAAAACTCCTCTCGCTCTATTGGGGTGGATTGCTGGTAGGTCGCCTGGCAGGCATTGCCATTCTTCGTCGCGTGGCTGCCTATCGCCTGGTCGCGGTCTATGGCAGTGCCGCATTCCTGCTCGTCGCCGCCTCGATGGCGACCGTCGGTGGCACAGCTGGCTGGACGATGGTCGCGGTGGGCCTGTGCAACTCCGTCATGTTCCCGCTGATCTTCTCGCTGGCGAGCGAGGGGCTCGGTGAGCGAACCGCCGAGGGTTCCGGGCTGCTCTGCGTTGCGATCGTGGGCGGCGCGGTCGTGCCATTGGTGACCGGACAGCTTGCCGATACAACCAGCCTCACCACGGCGATGCTGGTGCCCGCGCTCTGCTACGTCGGCATCGTGTCTTTCGGCCTGTATGCACGCCGACCTGCATAGCTGAGCTGGCAGTCCGCCCATGCATTCTTCTTGACACCTTGGATCGTTCCAAAAGATACTTTGCCGCCTGCATTGCACCGGACGGCGCGCCAGTCCAGGCGGCGGCAGCCCTTTGGCACGGCAAGACTTGAAGAGGGGAAACTCGTGATCAAACCACTTCGCTGGGGCCTGATTGGCGCAAGCACCATTGCACGCGAGTGGATGATCGGCGCCATCCGCGAAACCGGCGGCACGGTAGCCGGCGTGATGAGCAGCGACAGTGACCGCGCTCGTCAATTTGCGCACAACAACAACATACCCTTTGCGACCACCGATATGGATGCGCTCCTCGGTGTGTCCGACGTGCTCTACATATCGACGACGAACGAACTGCACTACGCCCAGGCGCTTCGTTGCGCGGCGGCGGGCAAGCATGTCCTGTGTGAAAAGCCTCTTGCGCTGTCCATCGACAATGCAATCGAGATGGTCAAGGCCTGCCGGTCCGCCCGCGTGGTCATCGGCACCAATCATCATTTGCGCAACGCGGGCACGCACCGTGCAATGCGCGAGGCGATTTCCCTGGGACGAATCGGCCGCCCCCTGTTCGCGAGAGTGTTCCATGCGGTCTACCTGCCGCCCTCGCTCCAGGGTTGGCGCCTGGACAAGCCGGATGCCGGTGCTGGTGTCATCCTCGATATCACCGTGCACGACGCAGACACCCTGCGCTTCGTGCTGGGCCAGGATCCCGTCGAGGTCTCGGCCATGGCGCAACAAGCTGGCATGTCTAAGGGCGCCGTCGAGGACGGAGTCATGGGGACAATCCGCTTCGACTCAGGCTTGCTCGCTCAATTCCACGATTCATTCACGACCGCCTTTGCAAAGACGGGCTTCGAGGTCCATGGTACCGAGGGCTCATTGATCGGCACCGAATGCATGACCCAAAAGCCCATTGGCGAGGTCTTGTTGCGAACTGCCGAAGGCGAATCGTTCCTGCCCATTGACCGGACAAATCTCTACGTTCGAAGTGTCGGCCGCTTCATGGCGGCGGTGGGTGGTGACGGCGAGCCTTCCGCCACTGGAGAAGACGGCATCTGGTCGCTGGCGCTCGCGGCGGCGGTCCTCGAGTCAACGAAGTCGTCGCGCGTTGCAGCCATCGATCGAAGCCGGATGTCGATGGCTGGATAGCGATAGGCGCGTTGAGTAAGGAGCCAGGAGGCGTTACGTCGTGAGCGAGCAGACCGCGGATGTCCTGATCATTGGTTCCGGGATGGGAGGCGCCTGCATGGCTGCGGGCCTGAGCGCCAGCGGCGCATCGGTCGTGATCCTCGAACGTGGGGAACAGCTGCCCGCCTCTCCGCATGCAAGGGACACGCGATCTATTTTCATCGACGGCTACTATCGCCCCACCGAAAGCTGGCGTGACGGGTCGGGAGAGGATTTCAATCCCGGCTCCTACTATTACGTAGGCGGCAACACGAAATTCTACGGCGCAGTACTGCTGCGACTCCGGGAGCAGGACTTCGGCGTCCTCGAACACGCCGACGGGATATCTCCCGCCTGGCCAGTGACATACCGCGACCTCGAACCCTGGTACGGCGTGGCCGAAAGGATGTTCCAGGTCCGTGGAGAGCTCGGCCAGGATCCAACAGAGCCCTTCCACTCCAGCGGCTACCCGCATCCACCCGTCCCGGACGAGCCGGCAATAGCCTCCGCCAGGGAGCGCCTGCTGAAGGTGGGTCTCAAGCCGTTCTCACTCCCGCTTGCGGTTGATATCGAAAGATGGCTCTCCCACGGGCAAACGCCATGGGACGCCTACCCGGACACCAGGACCGGGAAGTTCGACGCGGAGACGGCCGCCCTGGCAATCGCGCTGAAGCAGCCGTCCGTCAAGCTGGTCACCGGCGCCAAGGTGGACCGGCTCACCGCGGACAAGGACGGCAGCCGCATCGCCGGGGCCGAGTACTCGAAAGACGGTGCGCGGCACTTTGTTCGCGCAAAGATCGTGGTCCTCTCGGCTGGTGCAGTCAATTCGGCAGCGATACTGCTCAGGTCGACCTCGGAGCAGCACGCGGAAGGCCTCGCCAACAGGTCTGGCGTCGTGGGCCGGCACTTCATGAACCACAACGCTACGGCGATGCTCACGCTCGATCCCAGGATGCGAAACGAGTCCGTCTACCAGAAGACCTTTGGCCTCAATGACTTCTACTTCGATGATGGGCGCGGCGGCCCACCCCTGGGGAACGTGCAATTGCTCGGCCGGGTGACGGCCCCCATTCTCAAGGCAAACATGCCTCGCGTTCCGAATGTGGTGCTGGAGTGGTTTTCGCGCCATAGCGTCGACTGGTACCTGATGAGCGAAGACCTTCCCGATCCCGAGAGCCGCGTCAGGGTTGACGGGAACACGATTGTCCTGGCGTGGAAGCGGACCAACATGACCGCTCATCGCGGGCTCATTCGACGTATGAGGGAAGTGTTCCGGGAAGCTGGCTATCCGTTTGTCTTTGCGCGGGCATTCGACAAGCGCACGCCTTCGCACCAGTGTGGCACGATAAGGTTTGGCCAAGACCCGGCGACGTCTGCACTGGATCCCTACTGCCGCGCCCACGATCACCCGAATCTCTTCGTGGTTGATGCCAGTTTCATGCCCTCCTCAGCGGCCGTAAACCCGTCGTTGACCGTGGCGGCACAGGCATTGCGGGTTGCAGATCACATTCAATCCACGGGCTTCAATGCCTGAACACCCATCGCGGCGACAATTAGGTCCACTTGGAACCGAGCTCGCCGAGTGCCTGTCGCGGGCAAGTGCACTGATTTTCGATTGCGACGGGACCCTTGTGGACAGCGCCCCCAACTACGGCGAGTCGTGGGCGGCGGGCTTTCTGTTGTCAGGAAGGGAGATGGCGCGCGACTGGTACCGCGCGCGCGCGGGATTGTCCGAGCACGTCCTCCTGGATGCGTTCGAGCGCGATCATGGCCTCAGACTAGACAGGCAAGCCGTTGTCGCGCGAATGCGCGCCGCCTATCTGGCATCGATCACGCGGGTGAAAGTGCACGAAGGAGTGGCACGACTTGCCAGGAGCAACCAGGGCAGGGTTCCCATGGCTGTTGCCTCTGGCGGTCCACGCGCCATTGTCATGCCGACGTTGAGGGCCTGCGGCCTCGACACGCTGTTCGAAGCGATTGTCACCCTGGACGATGTCGGACGGGCCAAGCCTGATCCTGCCCTGTTCCTCGAGGCGGCGCGACGACTGAACGTGCCTCCGGAACTTTGCCTGGCGTTCGAAGACAGCGAGCAGGGCCTTCGCGCTGCGCGGTCAGCAGGCATGCCGGTTGTCGACGTCCAGGACTTGCTTGAATGATCCTTCAGTAGAAGGTCAGGTACGGCTGCTGGTTCGCCATGCGTGATACCAACACGGCCAGTTCGAGCAGGTGATAGTCGCCCCACATGCTGGATTCTCCGCTGGGCACCTTGCGACCCTTGGGGATGTGGTCCCAGTTGTTGGGCCGGTGATAGATACTGTGCAGCAGCAAGCCCTGGTGCGAGGAATCAGTGGCGAGGTAAGGCTCTTCGCATAGGCGGGCCGCAATTGTCAGGCCGGCTTGCGTGTAACGGCCGCCGGCCTTCCCGCCCAGGTAGTTGCCCAGCCTGATCAGCGCCTGTGCCCCAATCGCGCTGGCGGTGGAGTCGACGGGTTCGAAGTCGTTGTACGGGTCGGCCGCGCGCGCCTTCCAGTCGCCCATGTGTGCAAGGCCCGGAGCGCCTTCATCCCAGTAGGTGATTCCATCGAGGGCGGCGCAGTCCTGGATGTAATGGTCACAGGTGTCAATCGCGGCCTGCTCAAAGGCCCTGGTGACGTCAGCCTTCTTGAGCGCCACGGCCGCCTCGAACGTAGCATCAGGAATGGTGCGGATGAACTCCAGTTCCTCCGCAAAGCCGCACATGGCCCATGCAAGCCCACGCGTCCACGAAGTGAACGGGCTGTATCCCTGTTGGGTGCTTCTGCAGCGGAATTGGCCGTCATTGCGATTGAACACCGCTTCGTGGCTGGTCCGGCCGCGAACATCGTAGGTCTGTGGCGTGTCCCCGTGGTAGACGATGTACTGGTTGGTGGTCAGCCCATGCAGCACGGAGCGCTGCAGCAGGTTCGCAGGCTTGTCGCCCTCGATCATCAGCGTGTGGCCAAGCTGCCAGGCCAGGCCCATGACACGGACGGTTCGCATGGCATCCACGAACAATGAGTGTGGGCCGTTGAAACTGTAGACATACCCGAGCGCTGTGGCCGAGGCAGTGCGCGCCTGCCCGGCAGGATCAGTCGCTGCAGGGGTGCCGCTCCAGCGCGCAGCTTGCACCGCACCACTCGCCTGGATGGCAAGCTTGTAGAAATTCATCTCCCATTCATCGTCCGGGATGCGCCCTTCGCGCATGAGTCGGGCAAGGTTGCCGTAGGTAGAGAGATTGTTGAAGCCATGATCGTGGACACCCATGTGCGTGAGATGCGGTGCCATGCGTTCGAGCGTGCGCTTGCGCCCGAGCTCCAGGAGTTCCCGGTCACCCGTGGCGTCGAAAGTCAGGATGGCGCTGCCGTAGACAAAGCCCTGGGTCCATTCCGTCCAGCCGCGGGTGGTATAACGGCCATCGACAGTGAATACCGGCGTCCCACGGGCTGGATCCCAGGACTTGTCCAGCATCCGCACCTTGCCGGCTGCCAGTTCGAGGACGCGGGCCAGGCCGGGCAGCAGCGCGGCCGGCGAAAGGTCTTCACGAATCTTCATGGTGATTGTCTTGCGCGGGTTCTTGGGTTGGGGGCAAATGGCGCGACCCGTCGCTCACAAACGCGTCGGCGACGCATGATTGATCGACGATTGACTTGCAGTGTATATTGGAACGATCCAACCCGTCAAACGCCACTGTGCGTACTGTGGGCGAGCATGCCGGAGCCGACTGAATTGCAGCAACAGTGTGCGTCATGTCCAACGTAGTCTGCATCGGCGAATGCATGCTGGAGCTTGCGCGTGCCGGAAGCGGCTGGCGGCTCGCTTATGGCGGCGACACGTTCAACACCGCCCTCTATATGCGACGCCTCGGTTTGCCCGTGGCATACCTGACCGCATTGGGTGCCGACTCGTTCAGCGCCGGCATGCGCACTTCCTGGGAGGAAGAAGGCATCGACATGTCGCTGGTACTGACCGATGCGACGCGCTTGCCCGGGATGTATGCCATCACGACGAACGTGGCCGGAGAGCGCAGTTTCAGCTATTGGCGCTCACAGTCTGCTGCACGGCGCCTCTTTGGCCTGGCGGGCATCGAGTCGGCACTGGCCGCCGCGCGAGCGGCCAAGCTGCTTTATCTCTCGGGCATCACCCTGTCGTTGTTCTCACCGACAGAACGGGAGGCGTTGAAGGGCCTGGCCCGTGACGTGCGCAACAACGGGGGTGTTGTGGCATTTGACCCAAACTACCGACCCGCAGGCTGGTCCGACCCGGTCACGGCCCGTGACGCGATACGGGACTTTGCCGCGGAGGTGTCGATTGCCCTGCCCTCCTTCGACGACGAACACGAGCTCTGGAGGGATCCCACGCCAGAAGCAACCTCGAACCGGTGGTCCGACTTGGGAGCTCGTGAATCCATCGTCAAGCTGGGCAGCCAGGGTTGCCTGGTCTCTGCAGGAGGAGCGATGGAATACCTTCCTGCAATTGCAGCGCCCACTACTGTTGATACAACAGGCGCAGGCGATTCATTCAATGCCGCTTATCTGGCGGCACGCTTCAAAGGCCTCGATTTCCGGGCCGCGGCAATGGCAGGCAATCGTCTCGGGAGCATCGTGGTCCAGCACGCCGGCGCGATCCTGCCGATGACGGCAAGCATTGACGGCATCTGGGCGTGACCGCGGCTCCGGACTTCGCGATCGTGATTACTGGGTCTGGCCACTGCCGCCAGACGTTCGACTTTTCACGCTGAAACCAAGGGGTGACCAATTCATGATACGAACCATACTTTTCGCGCTCATGGTGCTTTCCACCGGGCAATTCGCCTGGGCCCAATCGGCGCCACCAGGGGCCGGCGGTGGGGTGCGGCCGCCGAATTCGCAGCTCGGTCCCCTGGCGCCGAGCGGCCTGGTCGTAAAGTCGCCGGAAGTCCTGCCCGACGGGCGCGTCACATTCCGGCTCGCCGCGCCCGATGCGCAGAAGGTCGAACTGCACGGCAACTTCCCCAGCGGTTTCCAGCCGAGCGTGCTGCCCATGACGAAGGGTGAAGATGGGGTCTGGACGATCACGGTCGGCCCGCTGTCGCCCGCATTCCTGTTCTACAGTTTCTATGTCGATGGCGTGTCGGCGCTCGACCCCGTCAATCCCCACACCCGCCGCGACGGCATCAACGTGGCAAGCACGCTGATCGCCCCGGGTGAAGCGTCTGCCGTTGAATCGGTCAACGACGTGCCGCACGGCACCGTGGCCTTCGTCTGGTACCCATCGCCCGCGCTCGAGCACACGCGCCGCGCGACCATCTACCTGCCGCCAGGCTATGAGCACTCGAAGGTACGCTATCCCGTGCTGTACCTGCTGCATGGCGGCGGCGGCGACGAAGACGCCTGGACGAGCAATGGCCGGGCACCGCAGATCCTCGACAACCTGATCGCCTCGGGCAAGGCCAGGCCGATGATCGTCGTGATGCCGAATGGCAATGCGAAGCAGAGTGCGTCGCAGGACTACGTGACCGTTGCAGCACCGCCGAACCCGCCCGGAGGCACGACCGGCATGTCGATGGCGTACCCGGACAGCATCGTCAGCGACCTGATCCCGTTCATCGATCACACGTACCGCACGCAGCCTGATCGCGGGCACCGCGCCATCGCCGGCCTCTCGATGGGCGGGGGCCAGACGATGTGGGCGGCGTTCACGCACATCAACCAGTTCGCATGGGTCGAGACGATGAGCTCGACGGTCAGCTTCATCCCGGGCGCAGGCCTGACGATTGCGCCGCCCCCGAACGTCGCGGATCTGCGGCCACCCGGAATCACCGAATCGTTCGACCCGGAGAAACTCCTGGCGGCGCTCCCCGATCTCAGGCCTTCGGCGAATGCGAAGCTGCGGTTCTTTGCGATGACCATCGGCGAGCACGACGGGCTCACGACGCAGTTTCATCTGCTCAAGGACACGCTCGATGAAAAGGGTATCCACGTGACGGCGACCGTGGTTCCCGGCTACATCCATGAGTGGGCATTCTGGCGATACGCACTCGCCGACATGCTGCCCAGGTTGTTCCAGCCGGCAGGTTGACTTGGGATGGCCCATGTCACCGGAGAAGGCCCGGAACCTGTCGCCGGGCGTTGAGTGAAGCGGCGGCCAGGGCTGGCCAGGCTTGGGCTGGCCAGCCCTTGGGTCGCACAGCGTCGATCGCCGCCGCTTCACCGCCAGGTCCCTCCCAAACCGCGGTTGTTATTGCCGGAAATCCCCCTTCGCGCACGGCCAGGATTCCCGGATGCCGTCACTGTTCGGTGATCAACGCGCGCAGTCGACGCACATCGTCGAGCTTCTCCAGCTCGTTGACCGTGGCGATCAGCTTGTTCGCCTTCGTGCTACCCAGTACAGGAGCAACGAGGTCACGCACCTTGGCCCCCACCGCCTCGATCGACAGCGCGTTCTCCTTTGTTCCGGGCGGATAGCGTGTGTGGTGCTCCACCTGGCGGCCGTCAGTCAGCCGCACCGCCACGATGGCGCCGCGCGGCGCCGCAGGATCCATCAGCGAAGCATCTCCCCGGAGTTCCAGGTTGCGGCGAATGGCAAGGACGGCCGGGTCTTTCATCAAGGACGTGTCGTGACTGTCAGCGAAGGATACGGCGCCCTTCAGCAGCGCAACGGCGACCAGATGCTGGCAATTCACGTCGGGCATGGCACTGTCGCCGACGATGCCTACGGCATCCGTAGGCAACCTGATCAGGACAGACTCCACATTCGCCGGGTACAGGCCATGCTCGCGCCGGAGGCTGAGCATCGCATCGAGCGCTGACTGGCACGGATAGCCCACGGAGAATGTCTTTATCGCCGTCTCGGTCACGAAGTAGCGGGTACCCAGCCCTTCCACCATGGCTCCGGGATCCGGCTGCGTGGATAGTGCGATCAACAAGTTGTGGGCGCCGTCCAGGACATCCGACGTGCCTGTCATGCCAGCCTCGGCCATGGTGGCCGCCATTACTCCGTTTCGTGCCCCCATGCCCGCAAAGTCGAACGCCTTCTCGATGTGATCTTCATCATTTACCCAGCTCCAGAGGCCCGATACCTGTTGCGCGGCATACGAGATGGCGAAGCGCATGCGCTGCTCGTCCAGCCTGGCGAGCGGCGCCGCCGCACCCAAGGCGCAGAAAGTGGAGCTGGTGCCTTCCGC
>Ga0075026_100000213_pt1 | contig 22195 bp, 20 predicted proteins | sample Str012_2_FD_71392 | JGI IMG/M metagenome (GOLD analysis project Ga0075026, IMG submission 71392) | Freshwater sediment microbial communities in response to fracking from Pennsylvania, USA - Straight Creek_MetaG_SC_2012 | ecosystem: Environmental > Aquatic > Freshwater > Creek > Sediment... | reverse complement strand
GTGCGCCGCGGCTCCAACGTCTCCTCGCCCAGTGAACTCGCCGTGTCAAAGCCGTACATCACGTAGCCGGAGGCGAGCGAGGCCACCAGAAAGGCGCCCAGATATCCCCCGCTGACACCGGCACCGTAGTTATTGGCGGAAAAGAACACCGCGGGCCCGCGCTTGATGTTGAGCGCCAGAATGATCGCGATCAGGCAGGCAGCAATCAGTTCGACAAAAACGCCGGCACTGTTGATCATCGCCATCAGTCGCACGCCAAGCGCGTTGACGACGGTGGTAAACACGATCAGCACCGTGCCGAGGATTACCGCGTTAGTGGCAAAATCGTAGGCACCACTGCCGTCGCCGAAGACCTGGAAGCCCCGCCACAACCGCGGCAAATTGAGTTGCAGCGCCAGCACGACGGCTGACAACGTGACGATCGATGCGGTGAGCATCAACCAGCCCGACGACCACCCGACGATCCGGCTGCCCAGCAGCTTGGACCAGTTGTAAACCGACCCGGCAATGGGATATTTGGCGGCCAGCTCCATGAAGCACAGGGCGACCGCCAACTGGCCGACGAGCACCAGGGGCCAGGACCACAGATAGGCCGGCCCGGCGGTGCCGAAGCCGAAATAGAACAGCTGGAAGGTACCGGTGAGTATCGAGATGTAGCTGACACCGGCAGCAAAGCTCCCGAACGCCCCGATACTCCGATCGAGCGATTCGCGATAGCCGAAATGCTCCATGCCGCTGTCGCTGCGCGCGCCAGCCCCGTGCTTTGCCATGCCTGTGCCCCCCCCGAAATGAATGGTGGTTCGGCTATCCTGCGGCTAGGAGGCGACTTCCTGCAAATCCCTGTCGTAGCGGTACGGGCGCATGGAAAACAAGCCGTGGCGATCAGTAACGGTCAACTCCGGCCGGCATCCGCACCGGGAGCCGGCATGAACACCTTCGCTTCGCCGGCGATCCACTCCTGCATCGCCTTGACGCGCTTGGCGGCGCCCTCCGGATCGGCCTCCATCGGCAGCACCGCGGCCACGATGGCCTCAAAATGCTGGCGCAACTGCGGCTGCACCTCCGGATACGGAATGATGTAAGTCTGGTTCTCCTCGATGCCGCGCTTCACGTGGCCGGCGAGTTCCACCGGGTCCATGCCGTGCCGGTAAATGCTGTGGAGCGAGGCGATCGACTGCTCATTGTCGACGAAGCCCGTGGGCCCGAAGCGCTGGTCACGCAGCCGCGTTGACTCGGCGATGTTGGACCTGATATTCGCCGGGCACAGCACCGAGACCCCGATGTCGTGCCTGGCCAATCCCATGCGATAGCTCTCCATCAGGCTGACCACCGCCGCCTTGGCCGCGGAGTACGGCGCGGCGATGTTGCTGGGCAGGAACGCGCCCACCGACGCCACGGTCACGATGTGCGCCGGCTGCTTCGCCGCGATCATGCGCGGCACGAAGGTCACCATGCCGTTGACCACGCCGCCGAGGTTCACCCCGAACAGCCAGTCGAAATCGCCGTAGGTCGCATGCTCGATCGGCCCAAAGCTGTTGACGCCGGCAGTATTGAACAGCAGCGTCGGCGGCGCGCCGTACACGCGCTCGACTTCGTCGGCAGCGGCCGCGTAGGCCTGCCGATCCGTGATGTCGAGACGAATGCCGTGCGCCGTGATCTTCTCAGCCTTGAGCTTCACCAGCGCCTGCTCAATCGCCTCGGCGCGTACATCAGCGATCACAATCTTTACGCCCTCGCGCCCGAACAGCTGCGCCTGGCCGAAGCCCGCGCCCGACGCACCGCCGGTGATGAAGGCGATCTGCCCCTTGAAGTTCTTCATATGCCGCCTCTCAGCCCGCCGCCCGCTGCGGCGTAAATTCCAGTTTGCAATCGGCCATCATGCGCTTCACTGCTGGCCGCTCGTCCATGCGTTTCAGCCACGCCACCAGCTGCGGGGTGTCGCGCACATTAGCCAGTTCCGGAAAGATCACCGGCGCGTCGATCGCGATCGCGTAGTTGCAGATATCCGCCAGTGTGTACTGCTCGCCCGCCAGCCAGGAGTTGTGCGCCAGCCGTGCCTCGAGCTTGGTGAAGGACACGCCGATCTTGCGCATCTCCTCATCGAGCACCGCCTGCGGAAAACCGTTGCGCGCGTTGCGCCACTTGGTCTGTTGCTCGGGGATCGGGATCTTCTTGATATGCTCTTCGAACTCCGCGTCACTGAGCGCGCGCGCCATCGGCTTCACCACGCGTTCCCAGCCGATGGTCGATACGCACCAGCAGAAGTACTCGTCCACCCATTTGGTCCAGACACGCATCTGTGCGCGGCCGTAGGCATCGGCGGGACGCAAGCTCAGCGCGGTGGGATATTGATCCTCCAGGTATTCGCAGATCACCGTCGATTCCGTGATCACCTTGCCCTCGTCCACGAGTGCCGGCACCTGGCCATTCGGATTGATGGCCTTGAACCAGTCCTCGTGGTGTTCGAATTTCGCCGGATTGAGCGACTGCCATTTGAAGGGCAGATCCTTCTCGTACAGCGCCAGCAGTGGCTTCATCGAGTTGGCGCGTGGTCCGAAGCTGTATAGAGTCAACACGGCACGATCCTTACTGTATTTGAGGTGTCTTGGCCACGGACAGGTCGAGGGGAATACTAAGCGAGGCGCTGCCCGCAGGCCAGCGTTCGCCTGGCGCCAAGCATAAGAACTCGATCAGCTTTGTCCGACCTGGGCGGCAAGCAATTGATTCGCTTGCCGAAGCGCATCCAGGCGGCATGCATGTGGTATGTCTTGCAGGGCAATTGCGCATGGGCTCACGTATACTTGAAATCAACTGACAAGAACGCGCGGCTCATGGCTGACGCCACATGAAAATCAGATTCTGGGGAACTCGAGGATCCATTGCCAAACCCGGACCGACCACGGTTCGCTATGGCGGCAACACCTCGTGTGTTGAACTGCGGACCGCGGCGGGCACCATCGTGATCTTTGACTGCGGCACTGGCGCACACGAGCTCGGTCGGGAGCTGGTGCGTCAGCACGGCACGGCGACGCGCGGTCACATCCTCATCAGCCATACACACTGGGATCATATTCAGGGCATCCCGTTTTTCGAACCTTTCTTCGAGGCCGGCGGCGAGTGGGACATCTACGGTCCCAAAGGCCTGATGCAGAGTATCCGCGACACGCTCGCCGGACAGATGGAATACACCTACTTTCCGATCAGCGTGGACAGGTTTGGCGCGACGATTCGCTATCACGACCTGGTCGAGGGCGCCTTCAGCATCGACGACGTGCACATCGTGACCCAATACCTCAATCATCCGGCGCTGACGCTCGGCTACCGGCTGCGGGCCGACGGTGCCACCATGGTCTATTGCTGCGATCATGAGCCTTACGTCGCGGCCGCCGGCTCCGGCGAGCTCGAGATTGCCGGCCAGGATCGCCGCCACGTCGAGTTTCTTGCCGGAGCTGACCTCGTTATTCACGACTCGCAATTTACCGCGCAGGAATACCCGCAGCGAATCGGCTGGGGGCACAGCCCCGCCGAGTACGTGGTGCAGGTCTGCCAGGCGGCAGGTGTGAAACAGGTGATGCTGACGCACCATGATCCACTGCGTGACGACGACGCCCTGGATCGGATCATCGCCGGCTTGCGTCAGCGCGTGAGCGCAACGCATCCCCCGCTGGATATTCACGGCGCTGCCGAAGGTCAGGTGGTGGACGTAGTGGCGACCCAGGAGCGCGCGCGGGCCACTTCCTCGGCACTTTACGAGGCGCATGCCACGCTCGATGCTGTCAGACTCAAGCATCCAGTGCTGCTGTGCGTAACCGACCCTAAGATCAGCCGTTTGCTGCAGGAGGCCATGAGACTCGAAGGCCTACCCGATCCGATCGTACCGCGCACGACCGGTCAACTGCTCGAGTTCTCCGCCGCTGACTACTCGCTGGCTCTGATCCAGCACGACCCGCCGGCGGTGGAGGGCTTGAGTCTGGCCCGCCGGATTAATGCGGGTCAGGCCGGCTCGTCACTGCCGGTCGTACTGGTCACCGCGGATCCGCAGCAGGCGGCCAGCAACGCTGCTGCTGCCATGGACTGGCTGGTCGCACCTTTCAGCCTGAGCTACGCGCGCACCAAGCTTCGCTACTGGACACTGCGCCTGTCCTGCCGCTGGGTTCGAGCCGGACTACCGACTGACGAGGTGCAGCGTCTGGCGGCGCTGAACGACCTGGCGGTGCTCGATACGCCGCCGGAAGAGCGCTTCGATCGCATTACCCGCATTGCGGCAGCGAGTTTCAACGTGCCCATCGCCCTGATCAGCCTGGTTGACAAGGATCGCCAATGGTTCAAATCGTGCGTCGGCATCGAGGTTAGCGAAACGCCGCGTGAAGTGGCCTTCTGCGCGCACGCGGTCGAACTTCGCACCGATGTGGTGGTACCCGATACGCTGCTGGATGACCGCTTTGCCGACAATCCACTGGTCGCTGCGGGCCCGCGCATCCGCTTCTATGCCGGCGCACCCCTGCTGCTGAAGAACGGTGCCTGCCTGGGGACGCTGTGCATCGTTGATACCCGACCGCGCCAGTTGAGCGCCACCGAGCTGGCGACGCTGCACGATCTGCGCGATATGGTGCTGGAACAGCTCACCGTGGCGCGCCCCGCCGCCGCCTAAACCACGCCACGACGCAGTCCTCAGCCCGGGGCCTGCTCCGCCAGCGGGCGATCGTAACGCAGCTTCAGGAATGTGATGCCGGCGCCCATCATGAAGCGCCAGGCACTCTCGATTTCCTGTGAGTACAGTTCATCGCGTTCGCGTACCGTACGCAGCAGGCAGTCAAGCCACAGGTCGTAAAGATGCGGCGGAATATCGCGGCCGTGCTTGCCGTGCGCGATCGCGATGCGCTCGAGATAGGCCTGGCATTCAGGCCAACCGAGCGCAATATACTCCACCAGCATGTAAAAGGAGCTCTGCAACATCCGGCGTTGCCGGCGAAAATCCGTGTCCTGAAACTTCTCGCGTACCTCGTCGGATGCGGCCAGAAACAGCTCGTAAAAACGCTGGAAGAACTGGTCGCCTCGCAGGCAGCGCGCCAGGCTATCGTTGAAGACCTCAATTTCGGGTCGATCCACGGTACCCCCTTTCATAGACGCATGGTTCGGTTGGCGCACGGTGCGCGATCAGCCCGCCAATCCCACCCGGCGCAGCAGGTCGGCAAAACGTGGATCGCTGCGCAGACTGTCGTAGCGGGCATCGACTTTGAGGTGAGTCAGCCTGGCGCTTCTGCCAGCGTAGGATTGCTCCAGCCAGTTAAAGGCCTGATCCAGCTCCCCCAGCCGCGCATAAAACGAAGCGATTTCCTCCGGTACCGAGCGCGTCTCTGCTTCGAGGGCCTTGATGCGCTGGCGCAGGAATCCTGGCCATGAGTCGGTTGCGAAGGCTGCCTCGAAAGCATCCACGGCCGCGGCCGACTCGCCGTCCAGCCGCTTCTGCTGTGCGTACACCGCCACCGCTTCCCGGTAGGACTTGCGGTTGGCATAGGCTTCAAACAGGAAGTAATTGGTATCGGCAAAATTCCGGCCAATTTTCAGTGTCTCGTGCAGCTGCGTGATGGCTTCGTCAAAGCGCCCGGCGGAATTCAAGGCGATGCCTAGCGCCAGGTTGGCCACCTGCGACAGCGGGTCGAGCGCAACGGCAGTGCGGCTTTCGGCCAGTCCCGCGTCGAAACGGCCGCAATTGACCAGCAATTCCCCGTACCACTGGTGCGGGACGGGCGCATTGGGATTGAGTTCGATCGCCCGTTGATAGTGGCGTTCCGCACCCGCCCAATCGAAATCGAACAGCCCGAGAATCAGTCCCAACGAGGCGTGCGCTTCAGCCAGAGTGTCGTCGATGGCCAGCGCTTGCAGAATCGCCGTCTTGGCCAATGGCATGGTTTCGATAGCGCGCACCGTGCGATCGTAAATAGGGAGCAGACTGTAACAATCGGCCAACCCGGTGAAGGCCAATGCATAGTGTGGATCAATGGCGATCGCCTGCTGAAAGAATCCTATGGCCTGGCGAAAATCCTCCGGCGAGCGCCGATTCCAGTGAAATCGTCCGCGCAGGTACAGCTGATAGGCCGCGGAATTTGGCGCCGCGGTTCGCACCGGCAGCGTGCCGGACAGCAGTGCAACACTGAGTGAGCGCACCACGGCAGCGGCTATTTCGTCCTGGACCTTGAAGATGTCTTCGAGAGTGCGATCAAAGGTCTGCGACCACAGGTGGTAGCCGGTGTCGACCCGGATCAGCTGCACAGTAATGCGTATCGTGTTGCCGGCTTTGCGCACGCTGCCCTCGAGCACATGGGCAACATGGAGCGCCTCGGCAATCTCGGCAATCGTCGCCTGCCTGCCCTTGAAATAGAAACACGAGGTGCGGGCCGGCACGTGCAGCTCCGAGACCTTGGTGAGCAACCCGATCAGCTCTTCTGCCAGGCCATCCGAGAAGTACTCCTGGTCCTTGAGCTCGCTCATGTCCACGAATGGCAGAACTGCAATCGATTTCTCGGGTGGGGCGAGCGCGGCGGCGGCGGCATGCGTGGACGCCACTGCCGGTCGCCCGGATTTGTGCAAATACCAGGCCAGGACCACGGTGACCGGCACGCCAGCGACCAGCGCCAGGGTAGTAACCCGCATAATGACGGTGTGCCAGGCAAAGGCCTCGCCCAGCATCTGTTCAAAGTGCAGGCAGGCGTAGGCAAAGGCGATGTATCCGAGCAGCCATTGGGCCACCCGGTGCTCGACGATCCGGGTCCATAGCCTCGCCAACGCCGGCAGGACCCGGTGCCAGCCGCCTTTGGCCTTGCTGTCGGCTGGATGCATGATTGGTAGCTCGGTCATGGTGCAGTACCCGGGCCCGCTGCCCCGGCAATTTATCCGTTGCCGACGCCGGCAGTGTCAAGTCAAAATGCCCGTTCAGATCATTGCCGGTGTGCCGGTGTGAAAGCAATCTCGGGGGCTCTGATGGTCCAGGCGATTGGGGGCGGAAATGCTCCCGCCGATCGGCTGCTCCATGAGCCCACAGCTTGCCGCCATTTGCAGCAGCTGAATACCCGGGCGGGGGCTCGCTGCCCGGATCGGACCTGGTGGCCAACCGCATGGGTATTGGTCGCGCTGCTGGCTGGCAGCCCGGCGTGGGCCCACAATCTCGGTAGCGCCCGGCTCGATCAGCTGCCCCAGCAATGGCTTGATGAGCAGGGCCAGGCGCTGGCGTTGACGGCACTGGCGGGCCACCGGGTCATTCTGTCGATGGCCTATACGCAGTGCCATCACAGCTGCCCGGCCACCCTCGCCCGGATGCTGCATATGCAGGCGCAGCTGGACGCGCGCGGTGAACAAGCCAGCTTCCTGATAATCGGCTACGATCCGGAGCAGGACTCCCCGGCGAGTTGGCGCCAATATCGCGCCAATCGACGCCTGGAGCGCAGCAACTGGCACTTCCTCACCGGCAGTCGTGAGAATGTGCGGGAGCTGGCGCGGCAGTTGGGTTTTGAGTTCTGGATTTATGATGATCACGTCCTGCACGACCCGCAGATCGTTGTTTTCAACAGCACAGGGATGCTCAGCGACACGCTGACCTCCGCTACCAGGGACTGGTTGGCGCTCGAATAACCACCGGAGAGGGCTGCATGCCAAGCATTAGGATTCCCGGGATCTGGCGGTGTTGCGCCCTGGCCTTCGTGCTGGTGGCGGGTAGCGCGACACCGCTGCGCGCTGCGACCGGCACCGATCAGAGCGCCACCCTCGCCGACCTGCAACGCAAGCTTGATGAGAGCCTGATGGCGATCAAGGCGCTCACCGAGCGGGTGCGCGAACTGGAAGCGAAGCAGACGCCAGCCGTGGGGGCCACGACGCCGGCCGCGCCTGCCGCCGCGGAAGCTGCGCAACTCGAGGCGACAGAACATCGGGTGGAGCAATTGGAACGGGCTGATGCCAGTCGCAAGACGGGCGACTCCGGCCTGCCGCTGCACGGGTTTGCCGATGTCGGCGCCGGCACGCACAACCCGATCAATCCCTCCCTCAAGGGATTCTATGTCGGCAATCTCGACTTTTACATGGCGCCGCGCCTCGGCGATCGCACCCGGGCGCTGTTCGAGCTGAATACCGAGGTGGGTTCCGATGGCACGGTCGGAGTTGACCTTGAGCGCGCCCAGATCGGCTACCAATTCAGTGACGAGTCCACGGTCTGGATCGGCCGATTCCACACGCCATATGGATACATCAACACAGCGCTGCATCATGGCAGCTGGGTCAACAATTCCCTGCGCCGGCCGCGCTTCCTGCAGTTCGAAGACAATGACGGTATCGTGCCGGCGCACACGGTGGGGCTGTGGGCCACGGGGGCGCGCCATATTGGTGCAGGCAAGCTGCAATACGACCTGTATGGCGGCAATGCCCAGCAGATCGTGGGCGGAGCCCTCGACATGCGTAATGCCGGCTCCCCGCATGGCAATCTAATGGGTGGCGGGCGCGTGGCCTACCAGTTCGGCGACGGCGCGGTGAACGGCCTGGCGCTGGGAGTGCACGCCTTCACTGCGCGCATCACGGCTGATTCCCCGCTCAGCGCCACACGCGTGCGCACCTATGGCGGCTACGCGGTCTATGACACCGACGCATGGGAAAACATCGCTGAAATCTACGTGTTCGACAATCAGGATCTGGACGGTGGCAGCGGCGCGCATCGCAGCCATGCGGGTTTTGTGCAATTCGGCTATCGCGTGCCGTGGGGAGTGCCTTATGCACGCTATGAGCGCGCCGTGCTGGACCAGTCCGACCCGTATTTCTCTGCCCTCGAGGGCGGCGGCTCCTACTACCGCGCGGCGCTTGGTCTGCGCTTTGATGTCGACCTGAGATCCGCTCTAAAACTGGAACTCGCCGATACCCATCTCACGGACCGCTCCCGTGAGCAATACGGCGAAGGGCTGGTGCAATATGCGATCCGCTTCTAAAGCTGCGCGCCGCTATCGCGCCCGACTGCTCGCAGTGGCACTGTGCGCCTGCAGTGCCGAGGCCGGGACCAACGACCTGTATGTGGTGTGTAATACGAACGTGATCTTGCGGCCCGGCGAGGTACGCGAGGTGTTCATAGGCGAGAAGTATTTTGCCGGCGCGATCCGGCTGACGCCCGCTGACAACCTGGCTGCCCAGGCCACCTTTCTGGGCCGGGTGGTGAAATTCACTGCCGACAAATACGCCAACCTGTGGACCAAGAAAGCATTCCGGGACGGGGCCAATCCGCCGCCGGTCATGGTCAACGACAACGAGGCGCTCGCCTACGTCAGGCAGACACCCGGTGCCTGCAGTTACGTCGAGATCGTGCCGCCGCCCGGGGTGGCGGTAATAGGCAAATTCTGACACCGGGAATGCAGGCAAGCGATCATGGTCAAGGTCAAGCAGTTGAAACTGCGCATCTTTGCGCAGTTCCTACTCATCATCGCACCGATCACACTGGTACTCATCTATCAGGCCGTCGCCGACCTGCGGCGCACTGCCGCGATCGACAGCATCGTCCAGCGCCATAGTCTGGCGCAGGCGACGCGCGAAGGCTTCGAGTCCTTCATTACGCACGCCGCCGACGCCGTGGATACCGGCAGTCTCGGCCAGCGCGCCGACGATGACCTGCGAAAGTCGGTGGCCTCACTCGCCGCTCTGCGCCTCAAAGATGAGCGCGCGGCGGCCATTGCTGTTGATCTTAACGCCCTGGCTGGCCAGATCTCGGTGGCTATGCCGGTCAGCCGGCTGCTGGCACAGCAGGCGCGGATCAAGCAGCTGCGCGAGCGGATTCGTGCGCTCGATGAAGATTACGAACGGGTCAGCAGCCAGACCATCGCGCAATCGATCGACTCGGCCCGCCACCAGAGCGCGGTCGTGGCTGCGGCAACTCTGTTTACGCTGCTGCTGGCGGCCTGGTTCATGTACATCATGATCACCGGCGTGACCGAGCCGCTCAACGCTGCCGTCGACCTCGCCGGACGCATTGCCGCCGGCCACTTCGCTGCCGACGCCGACGGCTTGCCCGCTCGCGATCTTGGCAACCTGCTGGCCTCGCTGCAGCTGATGAGCGCCAAGCTGCGTCAGTCACAGCTGGCCATTGAGGAGGACCAGCGCCAACTCGAACAGCGTGTTGCCGAACGCACCGCCGAGGTCGAGGCCCGGACCCGCGATTTAACCCGTTCGGTTGGCGAATTGCAGGTGTTAAACGAAGTCGGTCAGGCCGTCAGTTCATCGCTCGATCTCGAGACGGTGCTGGCCACCGTCATTGCGCGTTCCGTGCGCCTGGCCGATGGCGACTCGGGCACCCTCTACCAGCTGGATGAGATTGATGGCGTGTTCGATCCGCGCGCCAACTTCGGGGTCAGCGACGCAATGATCGAGACCCTGCGCAGCTCACGCATCGTACTGGGGGACGGTCCAGTGGGCATGTGCGCCATGAAGCGTGCACCGGTGCAGATCAACGACATCGAGTCGTCAACCTATCGGCTGCGCAGCCTGTGGCTGCACGACGGTATTCGCGCCGTGATCGCCGTGCCGCTGCTGCGCGAGGACCATGTCACCGGCGCGCTGGTGATTCGCCGCAAGCGCGCCGGGGAATTTCCGCCATCGGTGGTGAAACTGCTGCAGACGCTGGCCTCGCAATCGGTGCTGGCGATCGAAAATGCCAGACTGTTTAAGGAAAGCCAGGCCAAGAGCGAACAGCTGGCCGAGGCCAGCAAGCTCAAATCGCAGTTCCTCGCCAACATGTCGCACGAACTGCGCACCCCGCTGAATGCGATCATCGGCCTGACCGAGATGCTGCACGAGGATGCGCAGGACCTGAAACGCCCTGAGGAACTCGAACCGCTGGAGCGCGTGCTGCGCGCCGCGCACCACCTGCTGGAACTCATCAACGACATTCTGGACCTGTCGAAGATCGAAGCCGGGAGGATGGATATTCACGTCGAGACTTTCGCCATTGCACCGCTGGTCGACGAAGTAGTTGCCACGATTGCGCCGATCGCCGCCAAGAATGGCAATGAGATTGTCGTGCGCTGCGCACCCGAAATCGGTGACATGCATGCCGACCAGACGCGGATTCGCCAGGCGCTGCTGAACCTGGTCAGCAACGCCAGCAAATTCACCGAAAACGGTAAGGTCACGGTCGCTGTCACGCGCGGCCTGAACCGGGGCGTCGAGGAGATTACGATGGCCGTCAGCGACACCGGCATCGGCCTGTCGGTGGAACAGATAGGCCGCCTGTTTCAGGAATTCGTGCAGGCCGACGCTTCCACTACGCGCAAGTATGGCGGTACCGGACTGGGCCTGGCGATCAGTCGCCGTTTCTGCCAGATGATGGGTGGCGATATTGCCGTGCAGAGCCAGCTGGGCGCAGGCTCGACGTTCACGATGCGGTTGCCGGCCCGCATCGAGACCGCGCAACCCTCGCCCTTGCCGCGCCGCGTGCGGCCCGAGCGCCTGCAGACCGCGCCGGTCCAGGGTTCGCTGATTCTGGTCATCGACGATGACGAGACGGTGCGCGAGGTGCTGGGGCGATTCCTGGAGCGCGAGGGCTTCCAGGTACGTACCGCGAGCGGTGGGCATGAGGGCCTGGAAATTGCCCGCAGTGCCCACCCTGCTGCCATCACGCTCGACATCAACATGCCGGATCTGGACGGTTGGACGGTACTGGCGGCGATCAAGGGCGATCCACGGCTGGCAGATATACCGGTGATACTGGTGACCATCGAGGACAATCGTAGCCGCGGCTATTCACTGGGCGCGACCGAATACATGACCAAGCCGGTGGACCGTGAGCGGCTGGCAGCTCTGCTGCATCGGATCAGCAATCCAATTGCCCGCCGGGTGCTGCTGGTGGACGACGATGAAATATTGCGCGACGGCGTCCGGCGTGCGCTCGAGCAGGAGCAGTGGGAGGTTGCCGAGGCATGCAATGGCCGCGCCGCACTCGAACAGCTGGCCGCAGCAGACGTCGATGTGATCCTGCTGGATCTGATGATGCCGGAAATGGATGGCTTCGAGTTTCTGGTCAGATTGCGCCAGCAGCCGCAATGGCAGGACCTGCCGGTGCTGGTGCTGACGGCTAAGGACCTGAGTGCCGAGGACCACCGGCAATTGAATGGTCAAGCCGAACGCGTCATGCAGAAGAATGCCTCCGAGCTGGATGAGTTGTTGCGTGAACTCGCCCGCATGTTGCCCCGCTCGATTGAGCGTGGCCAGCAGACCAAGGTACGCGAGATACTGGCGTGAAAGTACTGTACGTCGAAGACAACGAGGACAATATCTATGTCCTCGAGAACCGCCTCCGACGCCACGGCTATGAAGTGCTGGTCGCGCGCGATGGCGCCAGCGGTGTGCAGCTGGCGGCGACCGACCGACCCGACCTCATCCTGATGGACCTGAGCTTGCCGGTGCTTGATGGCTGGGAAGCGACGCGCCAGATCAAAGCCGCGCCGGCCACCCGGCACATTCCCGTGATCGCCCTTACGGCCAATGCCATGAGCGGCGATCGCGAGAAAGCACTGGCGGCGGGCTGCGACGACTTCGACACCAAGCCCATTGTGCTGCCACGGCTGCTCGAGAAAATGCGGGCCCTGGCGCCCGCCGACGGCGCAAGGTGAAGCGCCGGGCACCAGGCAACGACCAGACTCGGCTACGGTGAACTACCATAGGTGGGGGTGCGCCATGACGAAGATACTGCTGATCGAGGACAACGAACTCAACCGCGATATGCTGTCGCGACGTCTGCAAAAGCGAGGCTATGAGATTGTGATGGCGATCGATGGGGAAAGCGGCGTGGCCATGGCGCGCAGCGAAACGCCGGAGCTGATCCTTATGGATATGAGCCTGCCCGGCATTGATGGTTGGGAGGCTACGCGCCGCCTCAAGGGCGCGCCCGAAACTCGTCATATCCCGATCATGGCACTCACCGCCCACGCCATGCCCAGTGATCGCGACAAGGCGCTGGCGGCGGGGTGCGATGACTTTGACACCAAGCCAGTGGAACTGCCGCGACTGCTCGAGAAGATCGCAGCCCTGGTCAAGAAGGGATCAGCAGCTTGAGCCCCGATCGCGCCACCCTGAACCACCTGCGCCACGAGCTGCACACGCCGCTGAATCACATCATAGGCTACAGCGAGATGCTGCTCGAGAGCGCGGCCGAGGGCAGCATCGAGGCACTGGAGCCGCGCCTGCGCGACCTGCATGAGAGCGCGCACCAATTGATGCTGCTGGTCGACGAGGTGCTCGGCCCCACGCGCCGGGAATCCAATGAATTCGATCTGCGCAGCCTGAGTGCCCGCGCCGCGGGGCCCATTGACGCCATTATCGCTGCTACCGACGAGCTCAAGGTGCGGGCCCTGGAACTGGCTGCCGCCGAAGCCGCCCAGGATATCGAGCGCATCGCCCTGGCCGCGCAGACCCTGCGTACCATGATCGTCGATGGCGTTAACGCGCCGCAGGCACCACCGCTCGCCGATTCGGACACGGCGCGCATCGCGATGCCGACGCTACGGCCAGGTGAAACCGGCTGCATTCTGGTGGTCGACGATAATGCCGCGAACCGCGAGATGCTGAGCCGGCGGCTGGCGCGCGCCGGACACCGCGTGCACGTCGTGGCGAACGGCCCGGACGCGCTGACCCTGCTGCGCCGTGAACCGGTCGATCTAGTGCTGCTCGACGTGCTGATGCCGCAGATGAGCGGCTACGAGGTGCTGCAGCAGCTCACCGCCGACAGCAGGCTGCGGGAAATCCCCGTGGTCATGATATCGGCGCTGGATGAGATGGACAGCGTCGTGCGCTGTATTGAATTGGGCGCCGAGGACTACCTGCCAAAGCCCTTCGATCCGGTGCTGCTCCGGGCGCGCATTGGCGCCTGCCTGGAAAAGAAGCGTTTGCGCGATCGCGAAGCCATGCATTTGCGCGAACTGGCCGAATGGAACCAGAAGCTCGAGCAGCGCGTCGAGGAGCAGGTGACGCTGCTCGATCGGCTCGGGCGCCTCAAGCGGTTTTTCTCACCGCAGCTGGCGGAGCTTATTGTCGCCGGCGGCGCCGACGATCCGCTGACGACTCACCGCCGCGAACTCACCGTCTGCTTTCTGGACCTGCGCGGCTTTACGGCCTTTGCGGAGAGTGTCGAACCCGAAGAGGTCATGGGCGTACTGCGCCAGTACCATGCTGACATGGGCCGCCTGGTCATGGAGCACGAAGGCACGCTGGAGCGCTTTACCGGCGATGGCATGATGGTGTTCTTCAACGACCCCGTGCCGGTGCCCAATGCCGCGGAACGGACCGTGTGTATGGCGCTGGCGATGCGCAAGCGCGTCAGCGAGCTTATTGTCTCGTGGCGCAAGCTCGGCTACGAGCTCGAACTGGGCATCGGCATCGCGCAGGGCTACGCCACGATTGGCGCCATCGGCTATGAAGGGCGCTGGGATTACGGCGCCATCGGTCCGGTGACCAATCTGGCCGCGCGCTTGTGCGGTGAAGCCCGGCCCGGTCAGATTCTGGTGTCCAAGCGCCTGCTGGCTGCCACGGCCGACCTGTTCGAGGTCGAACAGGTCGGCGAGCTGGTCCTCAAGGGCATGCAGCGTCCGGTCACGGCCTACAATATCGTCGGACCCAGAGCGCCGAAGCAAAGTACTCCATAGTCTGCGTTGCCTTGACTGAAGGGAATTCACATGAGACTCGCCATTGCCCTGTCCGCGATCCTGGTCGTCACGACGCCTGTCGCCTGGTCGGCGCCCGTGACCTACACCATGAACCGGGATCACACCGACCTGAGCTTCGAAATTGATCACGCCGGCTTCAGCATGAAGCATGGCTGGTTCACGGACCTCAACGGCACCCTGAAGCTGGACTCTGAACGGCTGGATGCCAGCTCGGTCGACATCACGGTCGGGGCGGGTTCCATCGCCACCAATCACGAACTTCGCGATCGGGAGCTGCGCGGCAAGGGTTTCCTGGATGCGGAGCAGTTTCCGACCCTGCGTTTCGTATCGACCAAGGTCACGCGCACCGGCCCCGAGGCTCTCGACGTGCTTGGCGTGCTGACACTGCATGGCGTGAGCAAACCGCTGCTGCTGCATGTCAGGGTCAATCGCCTTGCCATCAGCCCGTTCACCAAATTGCCCGCCGCCGGCTTTAGCGCCGAGGGTACGCTGAAGCGCAGCGAATACGGCATCCTCACACTTATTCCGCTGCTCGGCGATGAAGTGAAAATCGGCATCGACGCGGAGTTCTCGGCGCAGTAGGCCGCGGCCGTCACGCTGTTCACACCCCGAGCATCCACAGCCCGGCCACCAGCGCAGCTACGCCGGCGAGCCGGGCCAGATAGCGTCCGCCTGGGGCGGCCTTTTCAAGCAGCGCAACAATCATCAGTGCCGCGATCCACAGCAGATTCATCACGCCAACCACGAACAGTACTGCCATGAGTGCCCAGCAGCAGCCAACGCAAAACGCACCATGCAGCAACCCTAAGCGCAGCGCACCTGCCGCACTGGCCTGGAATCCGCCGTGCCGCTGAATGAACGCCAGCGGGGTACGGCATTGACTGAGGCAGGCGTCCTTGAACGGCAGCCACTGGTAGGCGCCTGCGGCCACGAGCACCAGGCCACCGAAGCGGTGACTGGCGCTGGCCATCATGGGGGTGAGCAGCGCGAGCGATTCCAGGCCCCACTGCGCCATTGCCGCGAACACGGAGAACAGCGTCCAGGCGATGAGGTAGCCGGCCGCAAACCAGGCGGCCGGCGCCAGGCGCCAGCCTAAACTCGGGGTCTGCGGCGTCACCCGCGCGTAGATGAGTACCGTCGGCGTGACGGTTGGCGTCATCATGCCCACCATCATCACGGCCCACATCGTGAAGATGAACAGAAAGTGCGTCAGGGTCCAGCGCCCCAAGGCCGGCGCGACCATGGCAACGCCGCTCATAGCCATGCCTGGCATGTTGGCCATGGCCGCGGGCGCGCTCATCTCATTCGCGAGCCAGATGACGTAGGCCCAGGCGAGCGCGGCCAGCGCCAGTAGCGCCGCCACCACCACGATCTGCATGCGCGGCCACGCCATCGCGCGGGCCGGTTCGCGGGTCAATTGATGATGCCGTCCTGGCACAGATGCAGTTCGGCGAACTGGCCGTAGGAGTCAGCCAGTTCGTAGGCAATCGGCCCCGTGGTCCGGGTCCAGCCCCGGCCGATCTCGGCCTTCTTGAACTCGAAGCCGCCGACCGGCTCGATGCGGATGCGATGTTCGGCACCCGTGATCGGATTGACGATCGGTTCGCCCCGCTGATCGATGTAGCCAGCCACTTTCAGATGCGCGCGGCGCTTGTCGATGTCCACCGCGAAGTCGATATCCGCGAACACCGGATCGTAGACCTTCGAGAGCATTGAGGCGAAGACCTGAAACATTGTTGCCCCGGGCTTGGTGTCCTGGCCGCTCATGATGCGCAGGATCGCATTGCGCTGCGCTTCATTGGCGCGCTTGTCCACGATGGGCACCGCCTCGCCATTGCCGTGATGGATCGGTCCCGGATACTTGAAGATTCCGGCCAGTCTCAACCCATCGAGCCGCGTGTCGCCGTGATGCCCTTTATCGATCTCGATGCCGACGACCGCCCAGCAGTTACCGTGAGTCGGCAGCGCATTGAACTGGCAGGGGCAACCATAGGAACAGTTGCAGTTCGCGAATTCGCGGCCATGGATCGCCCACGCAGTATCGCTCATGGTTCAGCGCTCCTGTTGATCTGGATTTCCCACCCGGCCGCTCCGACTCTACTCCCGGCGCGGTGGCCGGTAAACTGAAGGTTGGACAGGCCGGGCCGTATGCTATCGTTGGTGGGCTGCTCGAGGGGACCGCCATGAAACTGCTGACTCGAACTGTGCTGTGTGCTGCCGCGAGCCTGCTGGCCAATGGCTGGTCGGGCCGGGTGTCCGGGGCTGCAGAGAGTCCGTTCCATGACAAGCCGGCCTCGCCGCGCAGCCTGCCGGCTGACAATCTGCCGCCCTTCGGGATGCTCGATGACGCGGGGCACCTCGTGCCCGCACCGCCAATACCGCCCGCCCTGCTGCATCGCGGACCCGGTGCCCCGCCGGAATCCACCGCGCGCGGCCCCTCGCTGACGCAGGCCACGGCTGCGGCAACTACCGCGGTCAACACCTGCAAAGCAGCCGGCTACCGTGTCGGCGTGGCCGTCATTGATGCGGACGGCGAGGCGCGTGCACTGCTGACGGCCGACGGCTCGGATGGCAGCCATGTGTTTGTCGCCATGCGCAAGGCGCTCGCCGCACTCGCCTTCCAGATGCCCAGCGGCACCGCCAGTGAGCGCGTTGCGAAGGATCCGGCGCTGCTCGCTCGCGTGAAGCCCAACATGTTCGTCGAGCCCGGTGCGCTGCCGATCAAGGTAGGCGGTGAGACCATCGGCGCCATTGGCGTCAGCGGCGCGGCGGGCACGCCCATTGGACACCAGGACGAAGTCTGCGCCGCAGCCGGGCTCAGCAGGATCCAGGCGGCTAAGCCGCCGGCTGCGAAGGCCGCCAGGTAAGGGCCAGCGCCGCCGCTCCACCCAGCGCGACAAAGGGCACGATCGCCAGCAGCACCGTGCTGCTGGCGCTGCCGCCCGCCAGCAGCGCGCCGGCCACGAGCGGGCCGACTATGGAACCCGCGCGACCCGCGGCGACCGCCGCACCCACCCCGGTGCCGCGCGTGGGCGCGGCGTAGTACATCGGTGCCAGCGCAAACAGTATCAGTTGCGCGCCAATGATGAATACGCCCGCCAGCGCACAGGCCGCGGCCACGTGCGCAAAGCTCCCGGCGACCGCGGCAACACCCGCCAGCGCCGCGGCCATGCCGACGTAGGTGAGCACCACCCACAGCCGCCGGTGAGGTCCGGCATGCAGGCTGCCGAGTATCCCGGCTCCCACCGCACCGCTGACGTTGAAGCAGATGGACGCCCAGCTGGCCTGCGCATGGCTGAAGCCCATGCCCACGATCAGGCTCGGCAGCCAGTTGAGCATCAACAGCAGCACCAGCTGCGTAAAGAAATATCCCGCCCACAGCAGCAGTGTGGTCGCGGCCTGACCGGCTCCAAACAGCACCGTCGCCACATTCGCCACCGCCGCAGGCGCTGGCAGCAGTTCGCGGCTGCGATGCGCCGCCTCGCCCGCTGAGCGCAGCCCGATCGCGATGAGCAGCGACAGCAGCAACGGCACGCTGCCACCCACATAGAATATGGCCCGCCAGGTCCAGCCATAGCGCTCGCCCAGCGCCATCAGGCCGGCGACTGCGCCGCCCAGCGGCATCAGCGCCATGACCAGCGTCACGGTGCGCAAGCGGTGCCGGTGTGCTGCGGCCTCCGCGGCCAGCGCAATGAAGTTCGGCATTGCGCCGCCCAGACCCAGTCCGGTTGCCAGGCGCGCCAGGAACAGCTCAACGGCGTTACCCGCCGTCGCCGTCAGCAACGAGCACAGTCCGAACAAGGCCAGCGAAACCGCCAGTGTGCGCCGGCGCCCGATGAAGTCGGCGACGCGGCCGCCAGTGACTGCCCCGACCACCAGCCCCATGGCCGCGGCACTGAATACGACCCCGGACAGCCGCGAGGACAGGCCCAGCTCAGCCAGCAGACGCGGCGCGGCCACGCCCATCGACTGATTGTCGAAGCCTTCGAATAGCGCAGCGGCCGAACAGACTGCGAGTGTCGCGTACCCGCCGCGCGCTTCGGCATTCAAAACTGCGTGCCGTAGTTGACCGGTAGCCACACGTAGCCTGCGCCCGCGCGCCGCAAGTGGCCAATGCCCGGGAACGACAGGTGGGCGCCAGCCACCCAGTAGCCCTGGGCGGCCGCGTCGGCAAATACATGGGCGCGTTGCTCGATGGCCGCCGGCGGGTCGATATCGAAGCGGATGCCGACCGCGGGCTTTGGCAGCTGCACCGCGCTCACATGCACCAGATCGCCCAGCACCAGCAGTTTCGCGCCGTGGCTTTCGATCATATAGCTCGTGTGACCCGGCGTATGCCCGTGGGTGGCGAGCGCGCGAATGCCCGGCACCAGCGTCACGCCCCGGGCACCGGCGGCCGCGCCATCAAAAGTCTGGAATTGGCCGCTCGCGACATAGGGATTGAAGTGATTCTGCGCTGCCTCGAACTGGCCGCGCGCCTCCTTCGGCGCGCGGTTCATTTCCTGGGCATTGAGCCAGTATTTCGCCTCTTTGGAGTCGGCACGCACCACGGCATTGGGAAAGGTGCGCTCATCGCCCGTGATCATGCCGCCGATGTGATCGCCGTGCATATGCGTCAGGTACACCTCATCGACCTGTTCGGGCTGGTAGCCGGCAGCCTGCAGATTCGCCAGCAGGTGGCCGGTCCCAGGACCCATCAGCGTGCCGGCACCGGTATCGATCAGCACCAGCTTCGATCCGGTGTTGACCAGGAAGGCATTGAACGAGGTTTCAACCGGATCCTTTAGAAACGCTGCCGCCAGCTGCTTCTTGAGTTCGCCTGCGCTCACATTGCGCAGCAGCGCGGCCACCGGCAGTGAGTTGGTGCCATCGGACAGGGCGGTAACCTCAAAATCACCGACCATCATGCGGTAGAACCCCGGCGCCTGGGTCTTCTGCAACGGAGCGGCGCCAAGGCACAGCGTGGCCGCCAGCAATGTGAACACCGTGGTCAACAGCGGGGTGCGCAATCCAGTCCTGGCCTTCATCGTGATCTCCTTGAACCCATTGACTCCATGGCACACCGAGGCGACCCTAGTCGCCACATGAGTGCACGCATAGTTTACATCGGCGCCCCGGAAGTGCCCGCGGCGTTATTTGAGCGTCGCGCGCTGGCCGACTGCCCCGGCCTCGACCTGCTGGCCAGCGATGAGCGTGCGGCCGCAGCCCGCGATCTCGAAGCCACCGAGGTACTCATCGGCCATCACTTCCAGTTCGACGCCGCCATGCTGGCCCGGGCGCCGCGGCTGCGCTGGATTCAATCGCTGACGTCGGGCACCGACGCGATCATGAAACTGCCCACACTCCTGCCTAAGGTGATCGTCACCTCGACGCGTGGCATGCACGGCCCGCAGGTGTCGGAGCTGGTATTCCTGGACATGCTGTCCCTGCTGCGCGATTTTCCACGCATGCTGCGCAATCAGGCCGCCGGCCGCTGGGAACAATGGCCTCAGCGGCTGTTGTCGGGCCGGATCGTGGTGATCGTCGGCGTCGGCGCTATCGCTGAGGCGCTGGCAGAGCGCTGTAAGGCCTTCGGCATGGCGGTACACGGCGTCTCTGGCCGCACCCAGCTACCCCGGAACTTCGACGCCATGCACGGCCGCGCCCAGCTGGCCCAGGCCGCCTCGCTGGCCGATTTCCTGGTGCTGCTGGTGCCGCACACCCCCGCGACCGAGAGCCTGGTGGACGCGTCGGTGATCGCGGCGATGAAGCCCGAGGCCTTCCTGATCAACGTCGCGCGCGGCGGCGTGCTCGACGAAACCGCGTTGCTGCGGGCCCTGCGCGCAGGAAGGCTCGCGGGCGCGGCACTCGATGTGTTTCGCGAACGTCCGCTGCCCGCCGATCACCCCTTGTGGCGCGAGCCACGCGTGATCGTCACGCCGCACATCGGTGGTATGAGCGATATTTATTTCGAACAGGCCTATCCCGTGGTGCGCGATAATCTGCGCCTGTTTCTCGCCGGCCGGCTGGAGGCCCTGATCAATGTCGTCGCCCGCTAGCACGCCAGCACCGGTGCGTGCCCTCAATGCCGTGTCGGCGCCGGAACTGCGCCGCCGCTGGTCGGCCACTCGTACCAGGATGACCGCCGCGGGCCTCGATGCGCTGGTGGTCCAGAACTCCAGCGACTGGGTCGGTGGCTACCTGCGCTGGTTCAGCAATCAGCCGGCCACCAATGGCTACCTCAGCAGCCTGGTGTTTCCGCTGCAGGCGGGCATGTCGCTGATCGAGCAGGGACCCTTTGGCGGCCTGCGGGTCGCGACGCCGGAAGATGCGCGGCAAACCGGTGTGGCGCGCCGGCTGACGACACCGAGCTACCCGTCGGTGGGCTACACCGGCAGCTACGATGCCGAGCTGGTGCTGACTGAGCTGCGCGCGCTCGGGGTCCGGCGCGTGGGCCTGGTGGCGCCCGCGGCGATGTACCACAGCTTTGGACAGCACTTGCGCAACGCTGCGAAGGGTATCGAACTCGTCGATTTCACCGACGAGATCGACCGCATCAAGGCCATCAAGAGCGCCGAGGAGCGCGACTGCATCCGCAAGGTCGCGGCGATGCAGGATCAGGTCATGGCGCGGGTGCGCGAGTTCATCAAGCCGGGCCTGAAGGATTTCGAGATCGCGGCCTATGCGCAGTACGTGGGCCAGCAGCTGGGGAGCGAACAGGGCATATTCCTGTGCTCCTCAGCCCCCCCGGGACAAGCGGCGACCTTCCGGCCGCGCTCGATGCTGGGCCGGACCCTGCAGCGGGGCGATATTTTTTCACTGCTGATCGAGAACAACGGTGCTGGGGGCTACTACACCGAGCTGTCGCGGCTATTCGTGCTCGGTCGCGCGTCGCAGGAATTGCGCGCGGCCCACGCCGCCGTGCTCGAGGCGCAGCGTTTTGCGCTGTCGCTGCTGCTGCCTGGCGCCGTGTGTAGCGAGATCTTTGCCCGGCACAACGCCTTCCTGGTTAGCAGGAACCTCCCCGATGAACGGCGGCTGAGCGTGCACGGCATGGGATACGACATGGTGGAACGGCCGCTGATCCGTCACGATGAAAGCATGACGATCGAAGCGCACATGTGCATCGTCTGCCACCCGGGCATCCTCAACGAGCGCATGTTCGTGCACAACACCGACGTCTACCTGATCGAAGCCCAGGGTCCCTCGGCCTGCCTGCATGGCACGCCGAAGGAAATCTTCGAGATCGACTAGCGCCGCAGACGCTGCATGTGCAGCTGCGGGCGCAGGCTGGCCAGCATGTTCTCGACGCTGCGATCGGCATCCAGAATCACCACCTCCTCGTCCGCTGCGGGAAGTTCGAACGCCTGGAGCTGGCTGTCCAGCAGCGCCGCGGGCATGTAGTGGCCCTTGCGCTCCAGCAAGCGCGCGGCCAGCCGCTCGCGCTCCGCCACCAGGCAGACAAACAGCAGCGGCGCACCGATGGTTTCCCGCAGTCGGTCGCGGTAGCTGCGCTTCAGGGCCGAACAGCTCGC
>Ga0075026_100000211_pt1 | contig 22215 bp, 24 predicted proteins | sample Str012_2_FD_71392 | JGI IMG/M metagenome (GOLD analysis project Ga0075026, IMG submission 71392) | Freshwater sediment microbial communities in response to fracking from Pennsylvania, USA - Straight Creek_MetaG_SC_2012 | ecosystem: Environmental > Aquatic > Freshwater > Creek > Sediment... | reverse complement strand
GATCAATGGCAGCCATTAAAAAATTTACCTTTTTTTTGGATAACAGTTGGAAATATTATTTCCTTTGTATGTAGCATGTTTTACTTAGGTACGATAAATTATATTGTCGAGAAAAATATTGACGAGTTTGGAGATCTCATTTCTGTTTTTGTCTATTCGTTTACTTCGTTGCAGTTTGTATTTTACTCAATTGGTTTCTTATGCCACTTGAATCCCAAAAGGAGCTTATAATAATATTTACCGCTGGCATATCGATATGTCTAATAATGCTTGGGTATTTAGTGAACTTTTTATTTTTGCACCAAAAAAGGAAAAAAAAGTATATCAAAGAAACGCAACAACTCCAATCCCAATTCTCCCAAACCCTTCTCCAAACCCAGCTCGAAATCCAGGAACAAACCCTCCAGCACATCAGCCGCGAGATACACGATAACCTGAGCCACACTGCCAGCATCATCAAAATAAACCTCAACACCCTGCAGCTGGACGATAAGGGTAAAGCCGTAGAGAAGGTAGAATATACCAAAGAGCTGACCCGCCAGCTTATTGGCGACTTAAAATCTTTGTCCGTTAGCCTGGGCAGCGACCGTATCGACCAGCTGGGCCTCGCAAAGGCGCTTGAGGGTGAAGCCGAAAGAATCAATAAAACAGGTGCTTTTGAAGCCAGTTTTGCCCTGGAAGGCAACAACCCCGGAATCCACAAAGACAAAGCGATTATACTTTACCGTATGGCGCAGGAAGTGCTTAACAATATGCTAAAGCACAGCCAGGCAAAACACATCCGCATTTTATTAAGTGCTACTGAAAATTTCATTACATTAGCAGTAAGTGATGATGGGGTGGGTTTTGATCTGGAAGAAAAAAAGAAAAGCGGCGGCGCGGGACTGTTGAATCTTCAAAACAGGGCCCGGTTGATCAATGCAAAACTCACCATGCAGAGCACCCCTGGAAACGGCTCGGCTGTACGCATTGAACTTCCTTTTTAAAAAACACTATGCCCCTTAAACCATCTGCTGCACTCGCATTGGTAGACGATCATACACTTTTTCGCAAAGGCCTCATCAGCCTGATTGAAATGGTGGGAAAGGATTATTCCATCTTATTTGAGGCTTCCAACGGCATCGATCTGCAAAAAAAACTCAATCCTCAGCAACAGCCAGACCTGATTCTCATGGACATTAACATGCCCGGCATGGACGGCTTTTCGAGTGTGCAATGGCTGAATGATAATTTTCCACTGATTCATATCCTGGTGGTAAGCATGATAGAAAAAGAAGAACCCATTATAAAAATGCTGAAACTGGGCGTTAAAGGCTATTTATGCAAAGACGTGGAACCGGAAGTGCTGGCTGAAGCATTGCACGCCATACTGAACAAAGGCTTTTACTATACTGATTTTATTACCGGCAAACTGGTACACTCCCTCAAAAATGATAAAGGAGATGACATGAAAAAGAATACATTGAACAGCATGAGTTCCCAGGAGAAGATTTTTCTCCAACTGGCCTGTAGTGAGCTCACCTACAATGAAATTGCTGCCAAAATGTTCCTGAGTCCCAAAACCATTGATGGCTACCGGAATTCCTTGTTCGAAAAATTACAGGTAAAAAGCCGGGTAGGCCTGGTATTGTTTGCAGTAAAGCACGGACTGGTGGAATTGTCTTAACGCCATCAGAAAAAATGACCTGCTATCAATGCCGGGCTTCCTTCTATCTGCGGCTCCTGCGGGTATTTTACTTTGCGCAGGCTTTTGTTAACGGCCACCACCAGGTCGCTTAACGAACTCGTTTTGGCTGTTTTGGCATTCAGCGCTTTTAATAAAAAATAGGTGAGTGCCCCGTTGGCTTTTTTGTTGAATACCGCATCGGCACTTTCCTGCGTACTCTTACAACCGCTTATCAGTGCCAGGTTTTTTTCTTTGGCAGTTTTTGCCAGTTCCACCAGGGGAACACTGGTTCTGCTGATGCTCATATTTCTCCAGGCAATATCCGGCGGCGGAATCATGGTTTTTACTTTGAAGATGCCCTTGATTGGCTTTTTTATACCCCTCGATAAATCCTGCGAATGACAGGAATCGGATACCCAGATAAATTCAACGCCTTTTGGCAGGGCGGCAAATATTTTTGCAAATTCCTTGTCTCTTAAGGCGGTGGCATCTGTCCAGTCAAAATCATAAGGACAAATCACTTCGTCCAGGTCGTCCAGTTCACCCGTTTTAGAACGGGTAGCCATTTGCGCACCATGACCGCTGTAATGAAACAGCAGCTGGTCGCCCGCTTTGGCGTCTTTGATAAGCCATTGCAGCCTTTCCACAATATTGGCTTTGGTAGCCCTGTCGTCTGAGAGCAATCTTATATCCGGCGTCTCAAATTGCCGTTGTTTTGAAATAAACGCTGCCATATCCGTGATGTCGTTGATGCAGCCGTGCAGTTCATTGCGGGGGTCGGGGTATTTGTTGATACCTACCAAAAGTGCTTTTTTCATATTGAGGCAATTTTAAAAATGAAAGATGTAATCCGGGTCTTATAAAAATTTTACAGCACAACGGCTGTGTTAAAAGTATTTCTGACCTGCTTTGTACCTGTTTAGGCGGTCGTTTAAGCCATTGGTGCCGCCATTGATCTTTCTGGTAAGCAAAATAAAATTGTTGAGATTGGTACCGGTTTCGATGGGTTTGGTAATGCTGATGCTATCTGCAATGGCATTCAGATTGCGGCTGTTCCAGAACCAACCGGCACTAAGGGCTGCATTTTTGAGTTGTGTAGCAGTGCATACGGTTACATTTTTTCCAGCCAGCATGGCGGGGTTGCTGATAAAATCTGCACCAAGCGCATCACCCACCGCTTTGTAATTGGTACGGCCGGTAATTTGTATCAGGCCACGACCTTTAAAGCGTATACCATCTCCGGGCTGCGTATTGCCCAGGTTTTTGCGGCCTTCATAGGCTTCACCACTGGCCAGCTCTTCGGTAAAATACAGGCTTCCGCTTTCATGCCCCACCTGTGCCAGGAAACACAATTGGCGTATGGGTGTATTGATGCTGAACCGATCGCAGGCTGCATTAATAAAATCCATAAACTTTGCCGCGTTTACCGTAGAAGAACAAGTAGTTTCTTTAATCTGACCAAGCGTCATGGCTGTTGTTTGGGTTTAATTGCGTTTGTTCTGATGAAATAGCTTGCTTGTTTAAACAGGGAACATTTGTTTGCCAGGGTGGTGAGGGATTGCATAAATGCCATATCAAATATGGCTAACTGTTGCAAATAAAACAATACCACAAACAGGGTAGCTTAAAAACAGGATATGCACGATAAAAAAGGCGGTTGAATGCTCAACCGCCCTATGCAAAATGATATGATCGAATGCTATAAGATATCCAGCAATTTCTTTCCATCGGCCACACCCAGTCCGGTGCAACCGTCCCAGCCATTGCCGGCCGTGTATCCCTTACCGGTAGAAGTTGTGATGTTGTTGCCGCTGGTGATATCACGGAAAGCAGCCGCCGCTTTGTAAATTTTTGGCTGTATAAAGCCCACCGGTTTTTTCTTTAACTGGTTGATGCGGGCAATTAAGCCGGCTACCAGGGGCGCAACGGCACTGGTGCCCCCAATCACCGCGCTTTTGCCATGCAGGTAAATATTATAACCCGTTTCTGGATCGGCCACGCCTGACAAATCCGGAACGCCCCGTCCTTTAAATTTTGTGCTGTTGACCGATACCGGTACTTTGGCATTGACCTGGTAATCGGGCAGTGGAAAAAATTCGCTCACGCCACCACCGGTAGCAGAATCATTGGCTTCATTCCATACTACTTCTGTCATTATTTTATTGTTGCTGGCGGTTAATTTGGTGCCGCCGCAGGCCAGCACATAAGGACTTGAAGAAGGGAAATCAACATGGGCTTTACCATCGCCCACGCCGTCATCAGAACCTGCATCACCTGCTGCCAGGCAAATGGTAACGCCCAGTAATGCGGCCGCCTTGCACACTTCATTAAAATTTGTTTTTGCCTGGGTTGTCCAGATGGTTTCGGGCCCGCCCCAGCTGATGGAAATAACGGTTGGCTTGTTTACATCATCGTGCACCGCCTGGGTAATGGCGTCAATAAAACCTTTTGTTGAATTGGGCGCATAATACATAACAATGGTTGCTTTTGGGGCAACAGCGCCGGCCACTTCAATGTCCAGCATCACTTCATCGTCTGCACTGCCACCGGGTTTGTTGTGCCCGGTGCCAACGGATACCGATTTTACCACTGGCACCGGCAGTTTGAGCGATGTAAAATAATGCTGCAGGTCTTTTAACGTGTGGCCGCCACCAAATTCAAGTATGCCGATGGTTTGGCCCGTGCCGTCTGCCGCCGGGAAATCGTAAATAGCTGCCAGTTGATTGGGATTGTAGGAGAGCGCAGCTGCCCGGGCCCTTTTTTTGGCGGCGTAGCAGAATTTAGGTGTTGCCTGTGGCCGGTTGTCGAGTCCAAAAACGCCTTCCACAATGCCATTCAGTGCTTTTGGAATTTTGAGCGTACCTGTTCTGCCATGAAACACCTCTTTGGTTTTCTTTTCGGTGTAATAATTAAGGGTTACGCCAAAAGCTTTTGAAATATTGTCTGCTGTACCTTTCAACATCATGCTGCGGCGTGAATAACTGGTATGTACAACCGACAATTCGCTGGCAGCGGCAAAGTCTTCCACTTTTTTTACGTCTTCATCGTTGAGGCCAAATTGCTGCTGGTATTCCTGGCGGGTGTAGATCCGCCCGGTTTTTTCCAGCTCTTCCAGGGCGTTGTCAACTGATTTACGCCGGCGGATGCGCAGGGTAACTTCAATACTGTCTGCCGGGTTTACTTTTTTTCCTTTTTTTTCTGCAGGCGCTTTTCTTGCGCTGTCTTTAAAAACTGTAAGCACTTTGTAAGGATTCGGTTGTTGTGGCATAGCACGTTTTTTTTTGCCTACTCTTGATACCGTTTTCGGCTAACCGGTTGTAATCAACGGGTGATTTTTTTCGGGACGCTTTGTTCTCAAGGGGTAATCAGTAACAGGGATGGGTTCATTCAAAACGTCAATTGGCCCCTTGCCGCGTTGCAATGGGGGTTAAAAAGCAGTTGTTCCTGGCCGTTAGTAGTAAAAAGAGGGGGGAGATTGTAATTGCTTACAAAGTTATTCCTTCCAGTGTATAATCCAGTGCAGGATGGCCGGCTTTTTTTGCGGCCATGGCCCTTGCCGCCGGCACTTCAATTCTTTTATACAGCAGGTCTGCACGGGTGTTAACGCGGTAGGGTAAATGCACTTTGTTAAGCATAAAACGAAGCCCGGTTTTTTGCTGTATAAATTCCACCCTTACCTAGTAAACAGCATCGTATTTGTAATCCATAAAAAGATCGGCGGGTGGCTTTGCGGCAGCCATGCCCCGCAGCCCGGCTTTCTGAAAACGAACCGTGCCATCCTGCAGCAGCAATTGGGTCTGGCTCATCATAAAGCCAACTGCATTCAGGCCTTTTTGGTTGGGGTAATACACCACTTTCCAGAAAGCACAGGGTATTTGTACCTGTTGCCCGTTTATTTGTTTGATGTAAAACGGGTCTTTATCAGACAACAGCGGACCCGTTATAACACTTACTTTCAGATTGTGCCGGATGGTTTGGGTTTTTAAAATGTACTGTTCCAGGCTGCGCCACAAGCCCACATTCAGCCGTTCGTGCTGGGGCACGCAATTGGTAAAATAGAACGTGTCGTTGGCTGCTTTTTTCCTTTCTGCAGGGGTTTTGCCCCATAGTACTTCCTGGAAGGAGGTAAGGTGACCCTGTTCAAAATCGTTGGGGCGCCCGTTTTTAGCTTTAATGGCATTGTACAGTTCATTGCCCAGCTGGTAATCAGCTACCACGGATTTTTCATCTTTTTTAAAGACGCCCTTGCGGTCAACGCCCTTCCATTCTTTACCATTGATATTGGAGGCGGCAAAAAAGGCAAACTTTCTGTCTTTGTTTAACAACACAGAATGATGGGCATAGTCAATCAGGTGTCCTTTGCCATTGCGCAGGGGGGCAATGGACTTGATTTTATTTTTAGGAACCGCCGGCAGCTTTACCGGGAGACCGGGGATGAAATTTGAATTGTAAGGCATGGCAGGGGTATTGGTGGCAGGAATGAAATACAATGGAATCTACTGTTTTTTAACCAATAAACAAGCAAGTATTTGTGCAGTAAAACAATGCAGGCAAAACGTACAAACTAAGCGGAACTACGCACCTGTTTGTAAAAAAACTTATTATAAATTTTAATTATTCCTACGGGGTTTGCCCGGTTTTGTCTAAGGCAATCGGGTTTTTTCCAGTGTTCACGGGCATTGCAGGGCAGCCAAAAGCTGAAACCCTTTACTGGCGTACAAGTGTGCGACGCAAGCATGCGAAATTGCAGTTCTGTGGCTGGTTCCACACTAAAAAAAGGCGATAAATGCGGCAAAATGGCGTTGCTGCTGGATCTTATACCAATCGCATTGCACCCAAACTTTTAAGTGTATTTTCTTATGCACCTCTTGTGGGGATTTTTATGTGGAAAAGGGTGCAAAAATCAATTAAATTGTGGGTAAGCGGGGTGTTGACTGTGGATAAGCTGCCAAAGTGGTGGATTACCCTGTGCGGGGCATGGCAATAAATATTAAATGCCATTTTCTTTTCACGGAGAAAAATGTAAGTCTATATTCGCCGTCCTGATTTCGGGTAACAATTTCTTAACATGCAAGCCGGCCTTTTTGGCTGGTAGAGAAAAGAACAAAAAGGGATGATTGTCCGGAATAAACAGGGTTGAAAATCCAATAGGCGGTAGGTATTTTTGCCACCCCATCCACGAAAAACACTGACCAGCACAAACCATTGCCATTAACCCATTTTCTGACCGGTACAACATGGATTTAACTAACCTGAATAAAGACCGCGCCAAAAGCAGGCGCAAGAGCTCGATAGATTTAAGCACGATGGTATACGGCAAAGTGCCGCCCCAGGCCAAAGATCTGGAAGAGGCGGTGCTGGGTGCCATTATGCTGGAGAAGAGTGCCTTCGATGTAGTGGCCGAAATTTTAAAACCCGAATGTTTTTACATAGACGCCCACCAGCGGGTGTTTAAGGTAATGCAGGGCCTGCAGCAAAAAAACCAGCCCATTGATATTTTAACGGTGGTAGAAGAGCTGAAAAGCAAGGAAGAACTGGAGACCGTTGGCGGCCCCTACTTTGTAACGCGGCTTACCAATGCCGTTGTGTCCAGCGCCAATATTGAAGCCCATGCCCGTATCATATTGCAGAAATTTATACAACGTGAGCTCATCCGCATCAGTGGCGAAATCATCAATGATTCTTACGAAGACAGTACCGATGTTTTTGATTTGCTGGATGACGCGGAAGGCAAGCTGTTTGAAATTACCAACAATCACCTGCGCAAAAACTTCGATAAGATTGACGATGTACTGGTAAAAACAGTGGCAAGAATTGAGGACATGCGCCATAAGAACGAAGACATTACCGGTGTGCCAACAGGTTTTCCAACGCTCGACAGAGTTACCTATGGCTGGCAAAGCACCGATCTTATCATCCTGGCGGCACGTCCCTCAGTTGGTAAAACCGCATTTGCGCTTAACCTTGCCCGTAATGCTGCGCTGCACCCCACCAAACCCACCGGGGTGGCATTCTTTAGCCTTGAAATGAGCGCCGGCCAGCTGGTACAGCGTATCCTTTCGGCTGAGAGTGAAATCTGGCTTGAAAAAATTGCCCGCGGCAAGCTGGAAGAGCATGAAATGAAACAGTTGTACGCAAAAGGCATTCAGCGTTTGAGTGAAGCGCCGATTTTTATAGATGATACTGCGGCTTTGAATATTTTTGAACTGCGTGCCAAATGCCGCCGTTTAAAAAACAAACACAATGTGGGCCTGATCATCATCGACTACCTGCAGCTGATGAGCGGCACCACCAGTGGCAATGGCAGCAACCGTGAACAGGAAATCAGCAATATCTCCCGGAACCTGAAAGGGCTTGCCAAAGAATTGCAGGTACCCATTATTGCTTTGAGCCAGTTAAGCCGTGCGGTAGAATCCAGGAAAGAAGGCAACAAAATACCCCAGTTGAGCGATTTGCGCGAATCGGGCGCCATTGAGCAGGATGCAGACATGGTAATGTTCCTGTACCGGCCAGAGTATTACGACATCAACCAGAATGAAATGGGCGAAAGCAACAAGGGCGAAACCCATGTGCGCATAGCCAAACACCGTAACGGTAGCCTGGAAAATGTGAAACTGCGTGCCCTGCTGCACATCCAGAAATTTATTGAAGACGATGAAACCGGCGGTGCGCCCGGATTTGGCGGCAGCGGTGGTGGTTTTAAAAGAATACCACCCGATGGCGGCGGCCAGGGAGCCGGTGGCGCCAAACTATATGTACAGGCCGGCAGTAAAATGAATGATTTACCCATGGACGATGACGATACACCGTTCTGATAAGATACCGGATTAGTAAGTAAGAAAAGAGCCTCCTGCCTGTGCAGGAGCTTTTTTTTGGGTAGCTGTAAGGAACAGGGTGAAGGGTGTAAATAGTATATTGCACATTTAATTTTATAAACGAATTGTACGAGGAGCCTTCAACCTTTTATCCATGAGCCTTCCCTTTTTTTACATCGAAAATTTTGATTCCTCCCTGCAGGAACTGCTGCTGGATGAGGACAATTCAAGGCATGTGGTAAGCGTATTGCGCATGCAGGCCGGTGAAGCCATGCACCTGACGGATGGCAAAGGCAGTTTGCTGACCGCCAGCATTACCGATGCGCATAAAAAAAAATGCCGTGTAGCCATTACCGGTATACAACATACAGAACCAGCCGCTGCCACAACGGCCATTGGCATTTCGCTGGTTAAAAACCCGGTGCGGTTTGAATGGTTCCTGGAAAAAGCCACCGAGATTGGCATTGCCGCCATTTTCCCGCTGCTCTGCACCCGTACGGAGAAACAGCATTTCAGGTACGACCGCATGAAGAATGTTTTGGTGAGTGCCCTGCTGCAAAGCCGGCAAACCTGGCTGCCCGTATTGCATGAGCCCATGAAGTTTGAAAAAGTCATTGGCGCAGAAGGGTTCCCCCAAAAATTCATTGCCCATTGCATTGAAGATAAAAAACAACAACTGGCCAGCGGGCTCATCATTGCTGCCAGCAGCCGCCTGGTACTAATTGGGCCCGAAGGCGATTTTACTGCAGAAGAAATTGCAATGGCACTGGCGCATGATTTTGTACCCGTAGCCCTGGGCGAAACCCGCCTGCGTACTGAGACTGCCGGCTTGGTAGCGGCAGTTTTACTAAAGCAAGTGGTATAAGCAAAGCACAAATTTTTCCGCGGTTTATGGAACCGTTTCCTGCACGCATCTAACTACAAAACCAGCGCTGCGTTTTTTGATATTATTCATACATCAAAAAACATTTTACTTATGAATGCGGAAACCATTTTGCGGAGCGATCTGCTGGACATTCTTTTTGAAAACCGTAACAAACAATACGGCGCTTATCCATTACGGAAAGAATACAACAGCCGCCTGTATTTCTCGATGGGGATGATTGCAGGTTTTGTACTGCTGTTGTTTGGCCTGTACTGCCTGCAAAAACAAATAAAGACTTCGGCCAGCAGCACTGCAAACGAATTGCCTTTTATAAACGAGGTGGATCTCAAAAAAATTGAGACAGCCCGCACAGAACCGCCACCACCACAAAAAAAATTGCCAGCGGTTGCCACTGTTACAAACGATCCGCCCCACATTGTGCCCGATAACCAGGTAACCGATACCAGCACCCATACCGTAACCGACCTTGATAATAAAGTGATCAGCGATGTGACGACAGACGGGCCCGCTGCAACCGGCGATAACCAGCTGACTTCAAAACCAGCAACAGGCCCGGCCACGGCTGCCCCGGCACCCGAACCTGCGCCCGAGCCAGAAGTGGTAGAAAGCCCCGAAGTAATGCCCGAGTTTCCGGGTGGCATGGCGGCATTGATTCGTTTTTTGGGCAAAAACCTGCAGGTGCCCGAAGACGCCCTGGAAGCAGGCCAGAAAGTGCGGGTGCCGGTGAAGTTTGTGGTAAACAAAGACGGTGTATTATCAGATGTGGCTTTTCTTACCCAAACCGATGATGTATTTAAAAAAGAAATTCGCCGGGTGATGGCCAAAATGCCCAGGTGGAAGCCGGGCCTGCAGCATGGAAGAACCGTGGCAGTTTACTATACCATCCCGGTAATATTTGACATGGGTGAAAATTAAATTTCCTTAACTTGCCAAAGGCAAACCCGCATACAATGAGTACAGATACAGAAGCGAGAAAAGCAAAGAATTATATTTTAAGAAGATCCATACTGGACTATGGTATGGGTGCCATCATCGTTGGTTTTGGGATATTTTTTGCTGTTGCAGACAGGTTTAATATTGAGTTTAGGATTACACCTGCTTTTCGCTATGCTTTTGTGGTGCTTTGCATTGTTTATGGAGGGTTTCGCATGTACCGCGGCTACAAAAAAAACTATTTTTCAGAATGAACAGTATCAGGGCATCTTTCAGAAATATCAGCTTGGTTACATTTGCGGGCCTGGTCACATTAGCATATGCATGCAGCAGCCCTGCTTCCAAACAACCGGTTGAAACCAATACCAGTGGCACCATTCAGATCAGCGCAGATGAATCGTTCAAACCCGTTATCGATTCGCAGATTAAAGTATTTGAAGCCTCCTGGCCCACGGCAAAAATCATAGCACATTACAAACCGGAAGCAGAATGCATCAAGGATTTGAACAACGATAGCATCCGTATGATTTTTATCACCCGCCCGCTTAGCCGAGATGAAGAAGGCCTGATGAAAGCCCGGGTGGGCTATGTGCCTGTATACGGTAAACTGGCCTCCGATGCCATTGCGGTGATTGTAAACAAAGAAGCAAAAGATTCACTGTTTGACATGACCGATATGCGTTCCCTGGTAAAAGGTACCAGCGGTTATAAATACAAAGTGGTACTGGATGGATTGTCTTCTACCAGTACCGTCCGTTTTGTAACAGACAGCCTTGCAAAAGGGCAGCCCCTGGGTAAAAATGTGATGGCCGCTACCAGCAGCCAGGGGGTGATTGATTATGTGGGAAACAATAACGATGCCATTGGCCTGCTGGGCGTAAGCTGGATTGGCAACAAAGAGGATACTACCCAGAACAGCTTCCTTAAAAAAGTTAAAATAGCCGGTATTGAATGCACCGGTTGCCAGCCGGTAGTGTATACCCAGCCTTTCCAGTACAATATTGCTACCCGCCGCTACCCGATGGTACGCGGTTTGTATTACATTTTAAAGGAAAATTATGACGGCCTTGGCAGCGGTTTTGCCAACTTCCTCATCTATGAAAGAGGTCAGCTGATTTTTAAGCGGGCCTACCTGTTTCCGGCCCGGATGAGTTTTGAAGTAAGAGCCACTAAAATTAATTAGCGGCATTAAATTTATTTAGGATTACCGGATTGGATATTTTAATACATTTACAAGCACACAACAACTAAAAACAAAAGGTATTGACAATGAAGAAAATTACATTCAGCCTGATAGCAGTAGCGGTAAGCGCAGGTGCTTTGTTGGCGCAAAGTGTTGATCAGGGCAAAAAGTTTCTCTATTACAAGCGGTATAAGAGTGCCCAGGAACAATTTGAAAAAGTAATTGCGGCCAATCCCAATGATATTGCCGCGGTGTACTGGCTGGGACAAACATTTCTTGAAAACAAGAACCAGCAGGCTGCAAAAGACTTATACCAGAAAGCATTGTCAACCAATGGTACGGCTCCGTTGATTTTAGTGGGTGTGGGACAAATAGAATTACTGGAAGGCAAAACCAATGATGCCCGCCAGCGTTTTGAAACCGCCATCAGCCTTACCAAGGCAAAAGATATTGATGTGCTGAATGCCATTGGCCAGGCCAATGCAGACGTAGATACCAAAGCCGGTGATCCCAATTATGGCATCGAAAAATTAAACCTCGCTACACAACTCAAAAATTTTAAAAACCCGGCTACCTATTCTATTATGGGCGACGCTTACCGCAAACAAGTAGATGGTGGGGCAGCCGTAACCGCTTACCAGAAAGCGCTGGGCCTGGATCCCAAATACGCAGAAGCGGAATATAAAATTGGTAAAATCTACCTTACGCAAAATAACAAGGAACAGTTTATACCCGCTTATGAAAAAGCAATTGAACTGGATCCCAATTACGCACCGGCGTACTATGAATTGTACTATTACTGGTATTTCCACGGCGATGTAAATAAATCCATCACCTATTTTGATAAATACCTTACCATCACCGATCCCAAGCCAACCGACGAGTACGATAAAATTGCCAACCTGTATGCGGCAAAAAATTTCACCGATGCCATCGCAAAATCGCAGGCTAAAATAAGCACAGAAGGCGCCAATGCAGACGCCCGTTATTATAAACTGGTTGCGTATTCTTATAACGATAAGGGCGATTCTGCAAATGCCAAGAAATACATGGACGACTATTTTGCCAAACAAAAATCCGAAGGTTTTGTACCGATGGACTACACTTTCAGGGCACAATTGCTTTCTAAATTCCCAGGCAACGAAGCAGAAGCTTTTAAAAGCTATGAAAAGGCAGTGGAACTGGATACCTTGTTGCAGAACAAACTGGGTTTAATGGGCGATGCTGCTGCACTGGCCAAGAAAATGGGCAACCGGGCAGAACAGGCTAAATGGCTGGGCAAAGTATATTACACCGATCCAAAAGCGAACAAGTCAGACTTATACAACTACGGATTTGCATATTACCAGGCCGCTATGTATGATTCTTCACTCTCCGTATTTGGAAAATACAAAGCACAGTACCCCGATGAAATATTCGGATACTTGTGGGGAGCTAAATCTGCCGCAGCGCTGGATACTACAATGGCAGAAGGTAAAGCAGTGCCCGATTACCTGAAATTAATTGAAGTAGCCAAGAAAACGGATTCAGTAAAATACAAATCACAGATTGTAGGCGCATTATTTTATATGGCATCTTATTCAAATGATATCAAGAAAGATAAGGACGCCGCTGTTAATTACCTTACACAGGTTACTTATATCGATCAGCCAGGTGGTGCATCTTACGAACAGGCCAAGAAATTTATTGGTTTGCTAACGGCACCTCCGCCAAAACAACCTGCAAGACCAGCCGCAAAACCCAAGACGGGGGCCAAATAGCCGGCGCAAAAATGAAATTTTAAGTATTTCTCATAATACAAATCCCCCGCTCAACAGCGGGGGATTTTTAATTTCAGGAATTTCATTTTCGAAAGCTGGAATTTGATGGTGCTGCCTTATTTTTGCTGCTTAACAATCCATCTTCTGAATGATGTCATGGTTCTTACTTCAAGCCAAAGCCCCCATTGCGGATGTAAACAGTGCCAACAGTTATTTACCGATAGCCATTCAACTCATTTTTGCTGTTCTCTTCCTGGTGGCCATGATGGGCGTTACCCATTGGCTGGGCCCCAAACGAAAGACCTCCGATAAACTCGAAAATTTTGCCAGCGGTATAGAAAGCCATGGAGACGCACGCCAGCCCATGGCCATTAAATATTTCCTGGTGGCCATTTTGTTTGTGTTGTTTGATGTGGAAGTGATCTTCTTTTATCCATATGCCATCAATTTCAGGGAACTGGGTTGGGCAGGGTTTGGCGCTGTATTGATGTTTGTGGCCTTCTTCCTGGCCGGCTTTTTTTACATCATTAAAAAAGGTGCTTTAAACTGGGAAGACTGATATAAAATACAAATGTGAAAATGTAGAAATGAAAACATTCGATATTCCTGGTTGTTGTTATTATCGTTGAATGGGTTCATGATCAATAAAAAAAATTACTATGGCGCGTCCGGTACAATTCAATGTAAAAAATGAGGGTGGTAAAGCCATACATACGGTGGAGCCGCCGGAAGGTTTTACAGGAGATGGCTTTTTTACCACCAAACTGAGCGGAGTAGTAGGCCTGGCAAGAAAAAACTCGCTCTGGCCTTTGCCTTTTGCTACTTCCTGCTGTGGTATTGAGTTTATGGCCACCATGGGCTCTCATTATGACCTGGCAAGGTTTGGCGCAGAAAGGGTAGGGTTCTCTCCCCGCCAGTGCGATTTATTAATGGTGATGGGCACCATTGCAAAAAAAATGGGACCGGTATTGCGCCAGGTCTACCTGCAAATGGCCGAGCCCCGCTGGGTGCTGAGCATGGGCGCCTGCGCATCTTCAGGTGGTATTTTTGATACCTACAGCGTATTGCAGGGTATCGACCAGATTATACCGGTAGATGTGTACATACCCGGTTGCCCGCCCCGGCCCGAAGCCGTGTTGGATGGCTTTATGAAAATACAGGAACTGGTGGGCAAGGAAAGCATCCGCCGCAGAAATGGCGAACAGTACAAACAATTGATGGAGAGTTACGGAATACAGTAGAGAAGCGGTGCGCTATATGCTGTGAGCTGCTAGCCACGCTTCGTTTTGAACTTTTGATTTTAAATAAATCAGCCTTTAGCTCACAGCTCAAGGCTCAAAGCTCGCTGCTTTCATGGCATTGACCAACGAAATAATAAAAGAGAAACTAACAGCAAAATTTGCTGACCAGCTGACCCACTTTGAGGAACCCTATGGCATGCTTTGTTTTGAAGCACCCAAAGATCAAAACCTTAAAGTATTGCAGTTTCTGTATGATGAACCCGAACTGCGGTTTCAGTTTCTGACCACACTTTGTGCCGTTCATTATCCCGAACAGAAAGGACGCGAACTGGCCATTGTATACCATGTTCACAACCTGCAGGACAATGTGCGCATCCGGTTTAAAGTATTTACAGACATCAGCACACCTGATATATTTACAATTACCAATTTATATTCGGCTGCCAACTGGCTGGAGCGGGAAACCTATGATTTCTTTGGTGTCAATTTTATCGGTCACCCCAACCTGAAACGAATTTTGAATGTAGACGAAATGGATTATTTTCCCTTGCGCAAAGAATTTCCGCTGGAAGACGGCACCCGGATTGATAAAGACGATGCCATGTTTGGAAGATGATAAATCTGAAAATGTGATGAATGTGGAAATGAAATGGAGTTAAATAAAAACTGAAGAGAATTTACAACGGCGCAGATCGGCCATCAGAGATTATAAAAAATAGCAAACGCGAAGAATGTCAGAAGTAGCACATCATCATATTAAACTGCCGGAAGGTTCCATAGAAAAGCAAACCACCACTTTAAACCTGGGGCCTACCCATCCGGCTACGCACGGTGTAATGCAGAATATTCTGGAGCTGGATGGCGAAAGAATCGTTTCTGCCGAACAGACCATTGGTTATATACACCGTGCATTTGAAAAACTGGCGGAACGTCGCCCTCTTTACCAGATAACCACCATAACCGATCGGTTAAACTATTGTTCTTCTCCCATCAACAATATGGGCTGGCACATCACCTGCGAGAAATTGCTGAAGGTAAAAACGCCCAAACGGGTGGATTACCTGCGTGTCATCATCATGGAGCTGGCAAGAATTTCCGATCACCTGATTTGTAATTCCATTGTGGGGGTAGACAGCGGCGCCTATACCGGCTTTCTCTATGTAATGCAATACCGCGAACTGATTTACGAAATATACGAGGAGATCTGCGGTTCAAGGCTTACCACCAATATTGGCCGCATCGGTGGTTTTGAAAGAAACTTCACCAACACAGCATTTACCAAACTGGAAAAATTTCTGGATGAATATCCAAAAGTGCTGACAGAATTTGAAAACCTGTTTACCCGCAACCGCATTTTTATGGAGCGTACCCAGGGCACCGGCGCCATCAGCGCAGAACGTGCACTGAATTATGGTTTTACCGGCCCCAACCTGCGTGCTGCAGGTGTTGATTACGACGTTCGCGTGCATACACCCTACAGCAGTTACGAAGATTTTGATTTTACCGTGCCCGTAGGTAGTACCGGCGATAATTATGACCGCTTCCTGGTGCGCAATGAAGAAATGCGCCAGTCGCTGAATATACTGGAACAGGCTTACCGGAAAGTGCAGGCATTTACTGGTGCAGAAGCAGAAGTGTACCATGCCGATGTACCGGAATATTATTTGCCCGAAAAGAAAGATGTGTACACCAAAATGGAAGCACTGATCTGGCATTTTAAAATAATCATGGGCGAGACCGAAATACCCGCTGGCGAAGTATACCAGAGTGTGGAAGGTGGTAATGGCGAACTGGGTTTTTACCTGGTAAGCGATGGCGGCCGTACGCCCTACCGTTTGCATTTCAGGAGGCCCTGTTTTATCTATTACCAGGCCTATAGTGAGCTCACCAAAGGCGCTATGCTTAGCGATGCCATTATGACCATGAGCAGCCTTAATTTGATTGCGGGGGAGCTGGACGCGTAAAGAATGTGGAAGTGTGATAATGTGGAAATGTGAAAATAAAGGTGATAGTTCTTTAATAAAGTGAGTTATGGGCCAGGCGGTTGCTTTTCAATTAAGCATTCTTGCGTCGCACTCTTGTACAGTATAACATTATTCAACACATAAACACAAAATCCCGCAAGGGGTTGGATATATGGCAACATTCTCAGAAGAAAAACTGGTAGAAGTAAAAAGACTGATAGACCGCTATCCGGAAGGAAAGCAGAAAAGCGCTTTATTGCCGCTGCTGCACCTGGCCCAGGAAACATTTGGCGGATGGTTGAGCCCGGAAACCATGGATTATGTGGCTTCACTGCTGCACATAGAACCCATTGAAGTGTATGAAGTAGCAACTTTCTACAGCATGTACAACCTGAAGCCCGTGGGCAAATACATGTTTGAAGTGTGCCAGACCGGGCCCTGTATGCTCAATGGCAGCGATGACATCATCCGGTACATCGGTGAAAAATTGTCCATTAAGCCAGGCGAAACAACGGCAGATGGACTTTTTACTTTAAAAACGGTAGAATGCCTGGGCGCCTGTGGTTATGCACCCATGATGCAGCTGGGTAAAACCTACCGCGAGCACCTGACAAAAGAAAAAGTGGACGCAATTATAGAAGAGTGCCGGAAGACAGCGGCCGCAAACAATTAATGAGGCTGCTAAAAATTTTAAATACCTGGTAGCCGGCCACGTGATTGCCATGGCGGTATTTGGAATTTTGTTGTTGTTTACCGGCAGAAGCGAAAGAATGATATTGCTGCCGATGATTGTTTTGCTGGCCATTTCATTAACTGCGCAGTTACTGATGTATAAGAAAAAGGCCACTTTGTTTAATGATAAGAAACAGCCGCGAAACTAACCGTTCCGGGGTTTACAAGAAAGCGGACTTTGCGGATTGTGGCCAGTGCTGCATTCAGTTAGAAAGTAAAATAAGAAAATCAATTAGCACCCGGCTTATGGCCAACCGCTAAAAGCTTATAAAATGGGAAGAAAAGTATTAATCGACAAAGTAAATATTGAAGGCATCCGTTTTTACGATGTCTACCGCAAAAATGGTGGCTATGCAGCTGTGGAAAAAGCTTTTAAAACTTCTCCCGCCGATGTGGTGGAAGAAGTAAAGAAAAGCGGTCTGCGTGGGCGTGGCGGTGCGGGTTTCCCTACCGGCATGAAATGGAGTTTCATCGCAAAGCCGGAAGGCGTTCCGCGCCACCTGGTATGCAATGCAGATGAGAGCGAGCCCGGCACGTTTAAAGACCGGTATTTAATGGAGTTTATTCCGCACCTGCTGATAGAAGGCCTGATTGTAAGTTCATATGCATTGGGCAGCAATGTTACCTATATCTATATCCGTGGAGAATATGCCTGGATAGTAGATATTCTGGAACAGGCCATTGCCGAGGCAAAAAACAATGGCTTTCTTGGTAAAAATATTTTGGGCACTGGTTTCGATTGCGAGATTTATGTGCAGCGTGGCGCCGGCGCTTATATCTGCGGAGAAGAAACCGCATTGCTGGAATCGCTGGAAGGCAAACGCGGCAATCCGAGAATTAAACCACCTTTTCCGGCGGTAAAAGGTGTTTGGGACAGGCCAACCGTGGTAAACAATGTAGAAACCCTGGCAGCGATTGTTCCCATCATTAATTTGGGCGGAGAAGAATATGCAAAGATTGGCGTGGGCAAGTCTACGGGTACAAAATTAATTTCCGCCTGCGGCAATATCAACAAGCCCGGTGTGTATGAAATAGACATGACCATTTCTGTAGAAGAATTTGTATACAGCGATGAATATTGTGGCGGCATTCCCAATGGCAAAAAACTGAAAGCTTGTATACCAGGCGGATCATCTGTACCAATATTACCCGCCAACCTGTTGTTTAAAACGGCCAAAGGCGATCAGCGCATGATGACGTACGAAAGCCTGAGCGATGGTGGTTTTGCCACCGGTTCTATGATGGGCAGCGGTGGTTTTATCGTGTTTGATGAAGACCAGTGCGTGGTGCGTCATACGTATACGCTGGCAAGGTTTTACCGCCATGAAAGTTGCGGACAATGTTCTCCCTGCCGCGAAGGAACGGGCTGGATGGAAAAGATTTTAAAAAACATTGAAACCGGCAAGGGCAAAATAAGTGATATTGATTTGTTGTGGGACATACAGCGTAAGATAGAAGGCAATACCATTTGCCCATTGGGTGATGCAGCGGCCTGGCCGGTAGCAGCGGCCATCCGCCATTTCCGCGATGAATTTGAATGGCATGTGCTGAACCCGGAAGAAAGCCAAAGAAGAAATTACGGACTGGCGCATTACGCAGATGCGAGACCGGTAGTAGTACCGGCATAGGTTTCACGCAGCGGACGGCAAAGGAACGGCGAACACAGCGACTTTTGACAACCTTGTCTTATGGATGAAAATAGTCTGGCTACTTTGGCGTTGGACATCTGTTTTAAATTACATAAACAGTATGGTCCTGGTTTGTTTGAAAGTGTTTATGAAGAAATCTTTTGCTATGAATGGGCAAAACAGGAATAGCTTTTAAGCGACAACTGGGAATACCTTTGGTTCATGAGGAAATAAAATTGGATATTGGATTCAGGGCAGATGTTGTGTTAGATAATAAAGTAATTATTGAGTTTAAAAGTATTGAAGCCCTGGGTGATTTGCACTTTAAGCAGGTGCTCACTTATCTAAAGCTGACCAACCTTAGACTTGGTCTTTTGATTAACTTTAATGTTGTCTTGTTAAAGGACGGAATAAGAAGAATTGCTAATAAATTATAAAAGTAAAATCGCTGTGTGCGCTGCTCCGCTGTGTTCGCCGCGTGAAATCAAATATGGCTGAAGAAATAAAGAAAGAAGCACCAAAAATGTTCAAGGTTACCATCGATAATATTACCATCGAGGTACCCGCCGGAACATCTATCTTAAATGCCGCAAGGCAGATTGGTGGCGAAATAGCGCCGCCCGCCATGTGCTATTATACCAAACTGCAGGGCAGTGGTGGTAAATGCCGTACCTGCCTGGTAGAAGTTGCCGCAGGTTCCACCGCCGACCCGCGCCCCATGCCTAAACTGGTGGCCAGCTGCCGTACCAATGTAATGGACGGCATGATTGTAAAAAACATTACCAGCGAAAAAGTTATTGATGCAAGAAATGGCGTGGTAGAATTCTTATTGATCAACCACCCGCTGGATTGCCCCATCTGCGACCAGGCCGGCGAATGCCACCTGCAGGATCTGAGCTATGAACACGGCAAAGAAGCCACCCGCTACGAATTCCCCCGGCGAACATTTGAAAAACATGATCTTGGTCCTTATATTCAACTGCATATGACGCGTTGCATCATGTGTTTCCGTTGCGTGTTTACGGCAGATCAGTTAACCAATAAAAGAGTGCATGGTGTATTGGACAGGGGCGATCATGCAGAGATAGCCACGTACATCGAAAAATCGCTCGACAATGATTTTATCGGCAACGTTATTGATGTTTGCCCGGTAGGTGCATTAACCGATAAAACATTCCGCTTTAAAAACAGGGTATGGTTTACCAAACCGGTAGACGCACACCGCGATTGCCCCAAATGCAGTGGCAAAGCGCAATTGTGGTTAAGGGGCAAAGAAGTATTCAGGGTTACTGCCCGCAAAGATCAATGGGGAGAAGTAAAAGACTGGATTTGCAATGAATGCCGTTTTGAAAAGAAAGATACAGCCGATTGGGTGGTGGAAGGGCCGGCACACGTAAACCGGCATTCAGTAATTAGCCAGGGGCATTATGAAGGTTTGCAAAAACCCCATGAAACCATTGTAAATGTATTGCATGGCCGAAGCCCGAAATTATTAATGGACATACACAGTGTGAGCGAAGTAAACAGGCCCAATATAAAACTGAGTGAGATAAAAGGCCCCTCGCACAGCGATGATTTTAATAAGTAAACAATACGTTCAACGGCTTTAAAAGAATTTGAATAAATGATACTACTTGCACCAGACTGGGGTTTATTAGGAGAAAAATTAACGCTTGTTGTGATAATTGTTTCTGTGTCGCTGGTAATTGCCATGTATGAGACCTATGCCGAACGCAAGATTGCGGCTTTCATACAAGACCGTATCGGCCCCAACCGTGCCGGTCCCTTTGGCCTTTTTCAGCCACTGGCCGATGGGTTGAAACTCTTTATGAAGGAAGAAATCATCCCCAATACTTCCAATAAATTTTTATTCATACTCGGCCCCTGCCTGGCCATGATGACGGCCATGATGACCAGCGCAGTGATTCCCTGGGGCAGTCCCATCCACATCAAGCTGCTGGGTATCGACAGGATCGTGAACCTGCAGATTGCAGACATCAATATCGGTATCCTCTATGTTTTTGGCGTTGTAAGCCTCGGCGTATACGGCATCATGATCGGTGGCTGGGCATCCAACAATAAATTCTCACTGATTGCCGCTTTGCGCGGTGCATCGCAGATGATTTCTTATGAACTGGCCATGGGCCTCTCGCTGATAGCATTGCTCATGCTCACCGGCTCACTTAGTCTGAAAAGCATCGTAGAACAGCAGATGACCAACGGCGTTTGGAATATTGTTTACCAGCCCCTGGGCTTCCTCATTTTTGTAGTCTGTGCCTTTGCAGAATGTAACCGTACCCCTTTCGATTTACCCGAAGCAGAAAATGAACTGAATTTTGGTTACCACCAGGAGTATTCTTCCATGAAACTGGGTTTTTACCTGTTTGCAGAATACATCAATATGTTTATCAGCAGCGCCATCATGTCTACCCTTTTCTTTGGCGGCTACGATATTCCGTTTGTAAACGACGCTGCGCTGGGCCAGCACATCGGAAGCTGGTTGCCCATTTTGCAATTCCTTTGTCTTTTTGCTAAAATTGCCGGCTTTATATTTTTGTTTATGTGGGTAAGATGGACCATTCCCCGTTTCCGTTACGATCAGCTGATGAACCTGGGATGGAAAAGCCTGATACCACTGGCCCTGCTGAACATGGTGATAACCGGCGCCCTGGTGCTGCTGAAACAAAACCACTGGCATTTTTAGTACATGTTTACTTTTGCCGGCTTGCGCAGGTAAAAGATTAAGTTGGTAGGATGGATTGATAAAAATATTTTTGCGAACCTTTATAAATGAGTAAGATTATAGCATGCAGGCATTAACAAACAGGGTAAAACCAGTAGAGCGCAAGCCCATGACATGGGTGGAAAAGCTTTACCTCTGGAATATTTTCAAAGGCATGGTAATTACCTTCTCACACATCTTTAAAAGAAAGGCCACTATAAAATATCCTGAACAAAAAAGGCCCTTCAGCCCCGTGTTCAGGGGATTGCATATTTTAAACCGCGATGCAGAAGGCCGCGAAAACTGCACCGCCTGCGGTTTGTGTGCGGTGGCCTGCCCGGCAGAAGCCATTACCATGGAAGGCGCAGAGCGGAAGAAAGGAGAAGAGCATTTGTACCGCGAAGAAAAATATGCTGCACGATATGAAATCAATATGCTGCGCTGCATCTTTTGCGGATTGTGCGAAGAAGCCTGTCCGAAAGACGCCATTTACCTGACGGAAACCTTTGCACCCGCAAACTTCCAGCGCCAGACTTTTATCTATGGCAAGCAGGATTTGCTGATACCGGATCCCATAAAAGAACCGGAATTGTATGCAAAAGCAGCGGGTGGAAGAGTGAGGAAGAGTTCATAGTTCATAGGTCATAGGTCATAGGTCATAGGTCATAGGTCATAGGTCATAGGT
>Ga0075026_100000210_pt1 | contig 22416 bp, 19 predicted proteins | sample Str012_2_FD_71392 | JGI IMG/M metagenome (GOLD analysis project Ga0075026, IMG submission 71392) | Freshwater sediment microbial communities in response to fracking from Pennsylvania, USA - Straight Creek_MetaG_SC_2012 | ecosystem: Environmental > Aquatic > Freshwater > Creek > Sediment... | reverse complement strand
GCCTTGTAGGCCGCGTAGAGCTTGCGGTAGTCGTGGCCGCCGCGGGGCAGGTTCACCAGATCGTCGTCGGTGAGGTGGGCCACCATCTGGCGCAGGCGCGGGTCGGGGCCGAAGAACTCGTCGCGGATGTAGCCGCCACCCTCCACCGCGTAGCGCTGGAACTCGCCGTCGACGGTGGTGTTCATCTTGTTGAGCAGCACGCCGTCCTTGTCCTGGGCGAGCAGGGCGTCCCACTTCGAACCCCAGATGACCTTGATGACGTTCCAGCCGGCGCCGCGGAACACGGCCTCGAGCTCCTGGATGATCTTGCCGTTGCCGCGCACGGGGCCGTCGAGCCGCTGCAGGTTGCAGTTGACGACGAAGATGAGGTTGTCGAGCTTTTCGCGACTCGCCAGCGACAGCGCGCCGAGGGTCTCGGGCTCGTCGCACTCGCCGTCGCCCAGGAACGCCCACACCCGGCTCTGGCTGGTGTCGTCCATCTCGCGGTTCTGCAGGTAGCGGTTGAACCGTGCCTGGTACAGGGCCGTGAGCGGGCCGAGGCCCATGCTGACCGTGGGGAACTCCCAGAACTCGGGCATCAGGCGGGGGTGCGGGTAGCTCGACAGGCCCTTTCCGTCGCGTCCGATCTCGCGGCGGAAGTGATCGAGGTCGGATTCCTCGAGGCGACGCTCGAGGAACGCACGGGCGTAGACGCCGGGCGCGGCGTGACCCTGGTAGTACACGTGGTCGCCCGCGTTGCCGTCGTCCTTGCCACGGAAGAAGTGGTTGAAACCGATTTCATACAGCGACGCGCTGGAGGCGAACGTGCTGAGGTGGCCACCGATGCCATCGGCCTTCTTGTTGGCACGCACCACCGACACGGCGGCGTTCCAGCGCACGAACCGGCGGATGCGACGCTCGATGTGCTCGTCGCCCGGGAACCACGGCTCGGCCTCGCGCGGGATCGTGTTGATGTAGGGCGTGCTGACCGTGGCGGGGAAGCTCACTTGTGATTCGCGTGCCCGTTCGAGCAACTTGCTGAGGAGGAAGCGGGCGCGGGTCTTGCCGTGCACGTCGATGACGGCATCGAGGCTGTCGAGCCACTCTTCGGTCTCGCCGGGGTCGGTGTCGGGGAGCTGATTGACGTAACCGTCGAAGATCATGGTGAGCAGTCTGCCACCGCTACCGATGGGTAACCCCCGGAATGGTCGGGTTCGCGGTCAGCCGAGGCTGGTGAAGCGGCGAGCGGGCGCCAATCCCTCGAAACCGGCTCCGGACCAGCCGGTGACATCGATGGTGACGCGTGTCGTGACGCTGCTCCAGAAGCACACCTCGCCCGTGGTGCCGGGCCACACCATCTCCGAACCGGACTGAGCGTGGTTGGGTACCACCGCGAGCACCGGGGCGCCGCGATGCATCGAGCTGCACGGTGACAGCGCGGCGGTGCCGATACCGCTCGGCTGCCACGAGGTGACCTGGACGAGCGCGCCGGTGAGCGTGGGCAGTGACGGAACGCCCGGCAGGCCCGCGACCTTGGCGCGGACGACGACGTTGGCCGGTGTGGCGGAGCCGAGTCGGGTGTCGACGATGCGCCGTGTCCACATCGAGCGAACGGTGCCCGAGAGCGGGAATGCGCCGAGCACGGCGATGCGTACCGAGGCGCGGGTGGAACCGGTGATGCAGACGTTGCCCGATGCGTCGGTGGGCACCAGGGTGAGTGCGGTGTGGTCGGCCCCACCCGGCAACGTGACGGTGGGCCTCGGCGGCGTGGTGGCGCCGCAGGTGTACGCGCGCAGATCGGTGGTGGCAGTGGGCGACATGCCGGTGATCGAGATGACGGCCAGGAATCGGCCCTTGGGGCTACCCGCTGCCGCTCCGGCGTGGGCGACCACGTGCGAACCGGGTGACACCGTGGCGGTGATGGCCGTGGGCGTGACCGCCGAGTACCCCGACGCGGGAGTGAACGAGCCGTACCGGTCGACTGACAGGTGTGCGTCGGTGTTCTGATAGATGCACACGTCGCCGCCGGTGCCCACACCGACGATCGCCGCGCCGCTGACGGTCTGCCCCGCACGGAAGGTCAGGTTGGCCACAGCGGGTCGCCGACGGCCGCACGGCCAGGCGACGACACCACCGGCGGTGCGTGGGTTGGTGATCGTGAGTTGCAACGACACGGCGGTTGCGTCGGCCTCGACGCCGGCGACGCCCGTCACCTTCACGGTCGTGACCGTGGCGGCCCGCAGACGCGTGGCGGCCGTGGTGACGACGGAGGCGGCGAGCGCGCTGTAACGCGCCGCGCCCACCGGGTTGAGATGGATGGCGTCGTAGGTAAGGCCCACCTGATCCGACACGGCGGCCCAGTCGATGAGCGACATCTGCGGATGGCGCGCCAGCGCGTCGCGCAGGATGCGGTTGGTGGTGGGGTAGTCGCGATACAGCGTCTTGTAGTTGGCGCTGAGACCGGACCAGCCGGGGAAGTACTCGGGCTTCACCTCGCGCATCGTCACCCAGAACACGTGTTGCACGCCTCGAGCGACGAGGGTGTCGACCATCAGGTCGACGGATCGAGCGAAGCGCGGCGGATCCCAGTAGGGGTAGTTGTAGCCGCCGGCCACGATGGCGTTGCCGAACGCGCCGATCGGCAGCTCGGGCACGACGTAACGGCTCACCAACTGCTCGACGAACTGGGCCGGTTTGCCGGTGACGGTGACCTGCCATCCGGCGGGGAACGCGGTCTTCATGGCCGACACGGCGCCGAGACCCACCGAGTCGCTCACCATGAACACGCGATGGGCGGGAGTCACCGCGTCGATCCGCGGCGGTGCCGCGGTGACGGCACTGGCAGGGCCGGCGATGCCTGCGCCCGCGACCAGCAGTGCGACTGCGGCGAGCAGGCGGTGAGCGGAGGGGTGGCGCATCACGACCACCAGCCCGTGAGGTCGACCCGGGTGTTGGTGTTGGCCGTGGAACTGACACAGAGCTTCGTCTTCACCGTGGCGAGCACCGAGCCGGTGACGGTGGTGCCCGGTCGTGCGGCGACGGCGATGCCGGGCGGACTCGCGGTACCGCAGGCGTAGGCGCGCTCCACGCCGGCGCTCAACGGCTTCGTCATGGTGATGCTGGTCGACACCAGCCGAGCCGTCGCGGGTGCGGCGGGGAGCGACAGCACCTGCGTCGCGACGTGGCGGCCGTACCATCCGCCGCGGGCGGTGGCCGTGTCGAGCAGGCGCATCGGCACGATGGGCGTGAACGTGAGCCCGGCGGTGGGTCGGAACACATGATGCTGGTCGATGACGACCTTGGGTCGAACGCCGCTGGTGGGCGCGACCGATGCGCAGACGTGGTGGGTGGCCGACGTGTGCACGAACGACGTGCCCGAGAACGTGCCGGCGCCGGTGTAGAAGACCGTGGTGGCCGACGGCATCGGTTGATCGCAGTCGTACACCCGCACTCGTCCGTTGCCGCCGGTGCTGGTGACCGTGATGTCGACGGTCACGGCGTCGCCGGTGGGCGTGGCGATGCTGACCGGCGACACGGTGGCAGGTGTGATCGTGGTGCGGGCGTTGGCGGTGAGGACGAGCGCATCGCCCGCCGGAGCGGGTACGAAACTGCCCTGCGTGACCGCTGTGAGTGTGATGGCGGCAGTGGTGTGGAAGCACACGTGTCCGGTCGGCCACATGCGGCTGATCACCTGCGCCGCCTGCGCCTCGTGCGCGGCGAAGGTGATGTTGGTGGTGGCTGGTCGGGTGTCGCCACACCGGTACACCGTGAGGGTGCCCGCCGCGGACGCATTGGTGACATCGACCGTGAACGCCATCGCACGAGCGCCCGGCGCGACCGAGGCGTTGCCCGACAGCGCGACGTCGAGCGTGGCGCCGGCGGTGAGGGACGTGGACGCGACGACGGTGCCGTCGGTGGCAGAGATCGCCTTGAACGGCGCGAACCGGAGACCGGCGGGGCCGAGGTTGGGCAGCCCGACGGCCGGACCGGCGAAGTGTGCCGGCATGAAGGTGTTGATCTGGGCGAGCATCAATTTCGAACGCTTCACGTACTCCAGTGCCGACACCGGGTGGATGCCGTACTTCTCGACGGTGATCGTCGGGTTGGAGGTGGCGAGTGCGGTGGGCCAGTCCCACACCACCAGGTTCTTGCGTTGTGCCGCGGCCCTGTCGAGCGCGAGGTTCCACCCCAGGCTCGCCTCGTAGTTGTTGGTGAACCTGGCGTACGCCTTGTTGAAGTTGATCTTCGGCCACCACACGGTGGCGGTGGGGCCGATGGCGTCGAGCATCTGATCGATGCGCTGCTTGCAGACCAGATAGGTGGCTCGAGTGCATTCGCCGAGATGGTTGTTGCCCAGGTTCACCACGATCACGCTGGGATAGAAGCCAGCGGCGTGCCAGCGTTGCACCCACCACACTCCGGAGGTGTTGGAGTACTTGATGCCGGGGTACTTCGACAGATCCCAGTAGGTGCGCATGCCGAGCGTGGCGACGTACGCGATGGGCCCCCAACCTGCTCCGGAGAGCAACTTGGGCAGACCGGGGTTGCTCATCGCGTCGGCTGAACCCTCGAGGACGCTGTCGCCCAGGAGCCCGATCGACCCCCGGTGTCCGGCACCGGTGTAGACCGTGCACTGGGCCAACGACGAATTGGCCCAGATGCACGGCGGCGGCCCGGCGGCCGCGACTCGAACAACTGGACCCACGACGGTGGCAGCAGCGATGAGGGCTGTGGTCAGCAGGAGACGACCTCGCATGGCCGACAGTGTGCCAGGTCGGTGGCGGCGGTCTGTGGTCGCTGTGTGGTGCCAGCGGGTGAGATGACCTACGACCCTGTTCCAGATACCCCTAGGGGTACTACCCTTTCCACATGACCGGTCGTCGCCTGCTCCTCGTCGTCGTGTTCGCCGCACTGCCGTTGCTCGGCGCCTGCGGAAGCGATGGGTCGGCCGGTGCGACCACCGCGGCGCCAGCGGCATCGTCCGTGGTCACCAAGGTGTCACCCAGCGACGGACAGGCGCTCATCGCGAAGTTGGGCAAGGATCTCATCGTCATCGACGTGCGGACGCCGTCGGAGTACGCGGCCGGTCACCTGGCCGACGCGGTCAACATCGATCTCGAGGGCGGGCTGTTCTCGCAGGGCATCGCGGCGCTGTCGAAGGACGCCACCTACATGGTGTACTGCCACTCAGGCCGGCGCTCGGCGATCGCTGCGTCGACGATGGCGGCTGCCGGGTTCACGAAGGTCTACGACCTCGGCGGCATCGCTGCGTGGCAGGCGGCCGGCCTGCCTGTCGTCACCGGCTGACCGGGTCGCGACCCTCACCACGCCCTACCCTGAGCGCCGATGCAGCAGAGGACCATCCGCTACCAGCCCGCGCTCGACGGTGTACGCGCCCTGGCCGTCACGGCCGTGCTGTGCTTCCACGGCGGCATCAGTTGGATGTCGGGTGGCTACCTGGGTGTGTCGGTCTTCTTCACGCTCAGCGGTTTCCTCATCACGTCGCTGCTCCTCGTCGAGCACGACCGCCGCGGCACGGTCAACGCGAAGGCGTTCTACGCTCGCCGTGCCCGCCGACTGCTCCCTGCCAGCCTCACGTGCCTCTTGGGCGTCTGCCTCATGGCATGGGCGGGATGGTTCCGTGGCGTGTCCAACCTGCGTCGCGACGTGCTGGGCGCACTGTTCCAGGTGTTCAACTGGGTGAAGTTGGCATCGGGCGAGAGCTACGCCGATCTCACCACGACGGCATCGGGATTTCGGCGACCGCTCGACCACTACTGGTCGCTGGCGATCGAGGAGCAGTTCTACTGGATCTGGCCGATGGCGTTCATCGGCATCATGGTGCTGGCTCGTCGCAAGGGCTGGCGACCCATCACCATCGTTGCCTGGCTCACGGCCGTGTTCGCCGTGATGGCGCCCGTGATCGCGCAGGTGTGGGGCCCCGATGCGGCCTACTGGGCCACGCCTGCGCGCATCGCCGAGATCCTCGCCGGCGCGTTGCTGGCCTGCTGGGTCACCGGTCGCACGGTGCCGTCGTCGGTGGCCTGGTTCGCTCCGGCGGCGTTGGCGTTGTTGGCTGTCGGCTGCGTGCTGTTCCCCGCCGGGCACGGACCTGCGTATCGAGGTGCACTCCCCATCGTGGCCGCGGTGAGCGCGGCGCTCATCTTGGGCCTGCAGGCCGAAGGCCCGGTGCGGCGGATGCTGTCGACCGCACCGCTCGTGGGCCTGGGCAAGATCAGCTACGGCGTCTATCTCTATCACTGGCCGGTGTTCGTGCTCATCGACCGCCACCGCTGGCACGTGGCCGTGGGGTGGCTGTTGCTCGCCAAGTTCGCCATCACGCTCGCCGTCGCGCTGGTGTCGTATCACCTCATCGAACTGCCGGTACGTCGCGCCGAGTGGTTGGTGCCGCGCCGCACCCTGGTGGCGGCGATCACGGGCACCGCTGTGGTGGTCGGCGCGGTGCTCCTCGTGCCCGTCACCACCGCGTACTACAGCATCGACAGCGCCGACGCCGCACAGGCCGGGTTCGGCACCGGCACCGTGGCGCCGCTCACGCCGCTCACCTCGCCGGCGCCGACGACGATTTCCACCTCGCCACCGCCGTCGACCGCTGCTGCGGGCGCGACCGCGGTGGTGGGCACCTCCACGCTGCCTCCCACCACGTCCACATCGGTGCTCGTGCCGGGCCGGCCCGTGCGCATCCTGGTGATGGGCGATTCGACCGCGAGTGCCACCGGCAACGGGCTCGTGAAGTGGGCGGTCGCTCATCCTTCACTCGCCAGGGTGCAGGTCTTCGCCGGCTTCGGGTGTGGGCTGTCGAGCGGCGGCTGGTTGGTGCTGCCGCAGGCCGAGCACAACGTCGATCAGTACTGCCGCCGATATCTCGACGACGTCACTCGCACCGCTGCGGCGCAGCAGCCCGATGTCGTCATGCTGATCTCCACGACGTGGGACGTGGAGAATCGACGGTTGGTGAAGGGCGGTCCGGTGCTCACGACCACCGATCCTGCGCTGCGAGCCTGGATCGCGAAGTCGTTCACCTCGCTCACCGACTCGATTCTTGCGACGGGCGTGTCGAGAGTGGTGTGGGTACGCGAGCCCACGCCCATCGCGACATTGCTCGGCCCGGGCGATCCACAGGGCGATCCCACCCGTCACCGTGTGCTCTACGACATCATGGACGGCATCGCCTCCACCCATCCGCGAGTGCGAGTGGTCGACCTTGCCCACTGGGTCCAGTCGGCGGGGCTCGCCAACGACGCCACGGCGCGCCCCGACGCCACGCACTGGACCCCGGCGGTGTCGTTGCGCATCGCCGACGACTACCTGGGCCCCGCCCTGGTGAGAGCAGCCCTCACATGACGATCGAAGTGTTCACCGACGGCGCCTGCGCCGGCAATCCCGGGCCCGGCGGGTGGGCGTGGGCGGTCGCGCCACACGGCGAGCCCTGCGGTTCGGGCGGGGCAGCGCACACCACCAACCAGCGGATGGAACTGCAGGCGGTGCTCGAAGCACTGCGCTCCTTCGACGAGCCCCTCACGATCGTGAGCGACAGCACCTACGTGGTGCACTGCTTTCGCGACCGCTGGTGGGTGAAGTGGAAGGCCAACGGTTGGAAGAACTCCAAGAAGGAACCCGTCGCCAACACCGATCTGTGGATGCCGCTGGTCGAGCTGGTGCAGGAGCGTCAGCCGACGTTCCGATGGGTGAAGGGGCACAGCGGCAACCCGATGAACGATCTGGTGGATCGACTCGCGGTGGCGGCCAGTGCCGGCCCGTTCGAGCCCGCGCCCTCGTCGGCCGTCGAGTCCGGCGCTGCCGACGACACGGGACAGGGCTCGCTGTTCTAGCGGCGGACGCCCACCACGCCGCGGGCGCGTAGGTCGGCGATCGCATCGGCGTCACGACCCAACTCGGCGAGGATCTCGTCGGTGTGTTCGTCGAGCTTGGGCGCATGCCGACCGAGCGACGTGGGGGTGACCGAGAACAGCGCAGGTGGGCGCGGCTCGCGTACGAGGCCCAACCACGGTCGCTCGTGTTCCACGAGGCTGCCGTTGTGCCGTACCTGCGGGTCGAGGTGCACCTGGTCGATGGGGTTGATGAGCGCGCACGGCACGTCGTGCGCGTGGAGCGCGTCGACCAACGTTGCACCGGCGTGGCGCTCGATCTCGCGGCCGATGAGGTCGCTGAGCACGTCGGCGTTCGCCTCACGGTCGGCGAGGGTGGCGAAGCGTGGGTCGGTGAGCCAGTGCTCGGTGCCGAGGGCGGCGCACAGGCCCGGGAACTGTCGCTCGCTCGTGGCGGTGAGCGCGAGGTGGAGATCCTTGGTGCGGCGCACGATGTAGCCGTCGGCCATGTGCGGCCCCGGTGTGACCCGTCCGTCGTCGGCCAACAGTGTGTGTTGCATCATGCCGTCGGGCCACAGGAACGACAGCGCCGTGTCGATCATCGACAGGCGGATGTGCTGGCCGCCGGCACCACGCTCGCGTGCGAGCAATGCGGCAAGGATCGACTGGGTTGCCGTCATCGCCGTGACCTTGTCGACCACGATGTTGCGGATGAGCGCCGGTTCGCCGCCGGGTGGTGCTTGCAGCGCGGCCATGCCGCTGAGGGCCTGGATGACGTAGTCGTAGCTCTTCTGATCGATGTACGGGCCGCTGTCGCCGAAGCCGCTCACCGACACGTACACGAGCTCGGGGTTCACGGCGCGCAGTGCGGCGTCGTCGATGCCCAGCCGGGCGGCGACGCCCGGACGGAAGTTCTGCACGAACACGTCGGCGTGCCGCACGAGTTCGAGCAGCAGGGCCACGCCCTCCGCCTGCTGCAGGTCGAACACCGCGCTGCGCTTGCCGCGGTTCACGCCGGCCCACATCGCCGCGATGCCGCCCACGCGGTGGCCGAGCAGTCGCATGCGGTCGCCGCCCTTCGGGGCCTCGACCTTGACCACCTCGGCGCCGAGGTCGGCACAGAGCATGGCGGCCATCGGCCCGGCCACCATCTGGCAGGCCTCGACGACGGTGAATCCTTCCAACGGACCGGGCATGGAGCCGCACGGTAGCCGTCCGTCCGCTTGGGACTGGGCTCGTGGTGCCGCGTAGGTTGGGGACATGGACATCAATGGAGTCAGCGCAATCGTCACGGGTGGTGCCTCGGGCATCGGGGCCGCAACCGCCCGTCTTCTCGCCTCGAAGGGAGCCAAGGTCGTCGTCGCCGACCTGCAGGCCGACAAGGGCAACGAGCTCGCCGCCGAGATCGGGGGCGCCTTCTGCAAGGTCGACGTCACCAACACCGACGACATCATCAACGCCGTCGAGATGGCCAAGAGCATGGGCCCCCTTCGCGTGCTGGTCAACTCTGCCGGTATCGGCTGGGCACAGCGCACCGTCGGCAAGGACGGCAGCTACGACTCGGCCGCCAACCTCGATGCGTTCAAGAAGGTCATCGCCATCAACCTCGTCGGCAGCTTCGACTGCATCCGCCTTGCGGCCACTGCCATGAGCACCACCGAGCCGCTCGAGTACGGCGAGCGTGGCGCCATCGTCAACATCGCATCGGTCGCCGCATTCGACGGCCAGATCGGCCAGGCGAGCTACTCGGCCTCGAAGGGCGGCGTGGTCGGCATGACCCTGCCCATCGCTCGCGACCTGTCGGCTGTCGGCATCCGCGTGAACACCGTGGCCCCGGGCCTCATCGACACGCCCATCTACGGTCAGGGTGATGCCAGCGAGGCGTTCAAGTCGAACCTGCAGAAGGGCGTGCTCTTCCCGCAGCGTCTCGGCTTCCAGAGCGAGCTGGCGTCGATGGTGGTCGAGTGCGTCACCAACAGCTACATGAACGCCGAGACCATCCGCGTCGACGGTGGCATCCGCATGCCACCGAAGTGAGGTCTCGACCTCCATCGTTCGAGCTGGAGGGTTTCGCCGCACCCAGGTGCCGCCGAAACCCTCCAGTTGTCGTTTTCCGCCGAGGTCGAATCACTACGTCGTGTAGTCGGCGTTGATGCGCACGTAGCCGTCGGTGAGGTCGCAGCCCCACACGGTGGCCGTGGCGGATCCGCCAGTGGCGAGGCTGACGTGAATGCGTACGTCGTCGCCCGCCATGTACTGCGACAGTGCCGCCAGACCGGCGTCGCCGAGCTGCGCCGGGTAGACCTCCTGCGAGCCGAATCGGATGACCACCGCGGCCTGGTCGACCTCGTGCCCGGTGGTGCTCTTGCCCACCGCCATGGCGACGCGGCCCCAGTTGGGGTCGGCACCGTGCACCGCAGTCTTCACGAGCGGCGAGTTGACGATGGCCTTCGCCACCCGCTTCGCCTGCTCGGGTGATGCGGCCTGATCGACGACCACCTCGATCAGGGTGGTGGCGCCTTCGCCGTCGCGGGCGATCTGTGTGGTGAGTGATCGACACACCTCGAACAGCGCCGATTCGAACTCGCTGCCGTCGACGGCACCGGCCGCGCCGCTGGCCAGGATGACGGCGGTGTCGCTGGTGGATGTGTCGGTGTCGACCGATACGCAGTTGAACGTGCGGTCGACGACGCGGCGGAATGTCGCGTCGAGCTCGTCGGGCGACAGCGACGCGTCGGTGAACACCATGGCGATCATCGTGGCCATGTCGGGCTCGATCATGCCCACTCCCTTCGCCACGCCGACCACGCGGGCGCCCGACGAGCCGACGGTCGCCGACGCGGTCTTGGGCACGGTGTCGGTGGTCATGATGCCGTGTGCGACGACGAGCGCATCGGTGCCGGGCAGGGGCGAGGGAATGGCAGCGAGACCGGCACGGATGCGGTCCATCGGATAGGTGCGGCCGATGACGCCGGTGGACGCGATGAGCACGTCGTGTGCGGCGCATCCGAGTGCCGCGGCCACACCGGCCACCACCTCGTGCGCATCGTCGAGACCCTGCTGGCCCGTGGCGACGTTGGCGTTCTTGGAGATGACCACCATGGCGCGTGCGGTGCCGTCGGCCACGTGCTGTCGGCTCACCAGCACGCTGGGGCCGGCGAACGAGCTCTTCGTGAACACGCCGGCCGCCGCACACGGGGCGTCGGCGGCGACGACGGTGAAGTCGTGCGTGCTGTCCTTCACGCCCACGTTGGCGACGTGCGCGCGAAAGCCCTGCGGCAACGCGAGGTTCATGAGCGGGTGAGTTCGAGTTCCAGCAGGTGCTCGCGGATACGCCCGAACACGTCGCCGAGCTGCTGCACGCCGTCGGCGCCGAGTGGTTCGAGCACGTGACGCCGCACGCTGTCGACGTGCGAGGGCGCCGCGGACTCCATCTTCGCTCGGCCGACATCGGTGAGGTGCGCGTACATGACGCGTCGGTCGCTGGAGCACGAGGTTCGTTCGACCCAGCCGTTCTTCACCATGCCGTCGAGCCGACGGGTGAGCCCGCTGGGGGAGAGCTGCAGCGCCTGGGCGAGGTCGCACATGCGCATTGCATTGTCGTGCGCCTCGGAGAGCCAGACGAGCACCTCGTAGTCGCCCATCGTGATGCCGTGCGGCGCGAGGTCGGCCTCGAGCGCGGCGGCGAGGTCGTGCGCGGTGAGGATGTAGTTGCGCCAGGAGGCCTGTTCGGCCACGGAGAGCCAGCGTGTTGCCATGGGTCCTAGCGTAGCGAAGAATTGTGCAAAGAAATAGTTGCGATCACAAATGATTGCGGATATGGTTAGTTGCACCCGCAAGAATCCCCCTTCACACAGGAGCATCTCCCATGTCCAACGTCACCGCTTCCAACACGAGCGCTCTCGAGTCCCTCACCCCCGGTGTCTGGTCGATCGACGCCAGCCACACCAACGTCGGCTTCAGCGCCCGCCACCTCATGGTCGCCAAGGTCCGCGGCCGCTTCGCCGAGTTCGAAGGCACCATCACCATCGCCGAGGATCGCCTGCAGTCGAAGGTCGAGGCCACGGTGAACGCCGCATCGGTCGACACCCGCGACGAGGGTCGCGACGGCCACCTGCGCAGCGCCGACTTCTTCGACACCGACAACTTCCCCCAGTGGACCCTCGCGAGCACCGGCATCGAGGCCAAGGGTGGCTCGCACTACGTGCTCCACGCCGACCTCACCATCAAGGGTGTCACCAAGGCCGTCGACTTCGACCTCGAGTTCGAGGGCGTCGTCACCGACCCGTGGGGCAACACGAAGGCCGGCTTCACCGCCGACACCGAGATCAGCCGCAAGGACTTCGGCCTCGAGTGGAACGTCGCCCTCGAGACCGGTGGCTTCCTGGTCGGCGATGCTGTCAAGATCTCCCTCGAGATCGAAGCCCTCAAGTCCTGATCCGACCATCGTCCGGAGGAAGAACGCCATGACCATCAAACGACTGAACCATGCGGTGCTCTACGTGCGTGACGCACCTCGCTCCGCGGCGTTCTACACCGAGGTGCTGGGTTTCGTGGTTCGAGCCCAGCTGGGTGATCAGGCGTTCTTCCTCCAGGCCGACGGCAGCGACAACGATCACGACCTGGCGGTGATGCAGGTGGGCGACCGCCCCGCCGGTCCGCACACCATCGGGCTGTACCACCTCGCATGGCAGGTGCACACGCTCGAGGAACTGGCGGCACTGCGGCAGCGCCTCGTCGAGGCCGACGCGCTGGTGGGCGAGAGCGACCACGGCGTGAGCAAGAGCCTCTACGCCAAGGATCCCGACGGGATCGAATTCGAAGTGATGTGGGCCGTGCCGCGCGCCGATTGGCCCACCGACGTGGGCACGTGGCGTCTCGACCTCGACGCCGCGCTGGCCCGCTGGCCCGGCGTCGACACCGCAACCGCCAACTGACCCCAGCGTCGCTAGCCGACCTTGCCCAACACCGCACGCAACGCACTGTCGAGCGTGGGGTGTTGGAACGCGTAACCGGTGCGCTCGAGCACACGCGGCAGCACCTTCTGTCCGGTGAACAGCAGCGCGTCGGCCAGTTCGCCACCGAGCAGCAGCTTCGGGCCGAACGACGGCACCGGCAGCTTCGCCGGTCGGTGGAGCACCCGGCCGAGCGTGGCCGCGAACTCGGCGCCGTCGACCGGATGCGGCGCGGTGAGGTTCACCGGACCGTGCACCGAGTTGGCCAGCAAGAAGCGCGTGGCCGCGACGTGGTCGGGCAGCGAGATCCAGCTCTGCCACTGCGTGCCGTTGCCGAACTTGCCGCCGACTCCGAGCTTGAACAGCGGCAGCATCTTCTTCAAGGCACCCCCAGCGGGTGTGAGCACGATGCCCGTGCGCAGGTGCGCCACGCGCACGCCGGCCTCGCTCGCCGCGACGGTGGACGCTTCCCACTGCGCACACACGTCGGCGAGAAAGCCCTCACCCCGCGGCGAGGTCTCGTCGAGATCGCGGGCGTCGCTCGGCCCGTAGAAGCCGATGGCGGATCCGCTGAGGAGGACGCGCGGTCGCTGCGAGCACTCGGCGATCCGTTCGGCCAACAGGGTGGTGGAGCGCACGCGGCTGTCGAGGATCTCACGCTTGTAGTCGTCGGTCCAGCGGTGGTCGCCGATGCCGGCTCCGGCGAGGTGCACCACGGCGTCGGCCCCGGCGAGCGCGTCGGCCTCGAGCAGTCCGTTGGCAGGATCCCAACGCACCTCGCCAGGGCCGGCGGCTCGGCGCACGAGTCGAACGACGTCGTGGCCGTCGGTGGTGAGTTGCGTGGTGAGCGCCGAACCGATGAGCCCGCTGGCCCCGGAGATGATGACTCGCATGACAGGAAGGGTATGTCCGTTCCGAACTGGCTGCCCACTCGTCGTGAGAGGGTGACGAACTTCCTCGACGGTCGTGGAGTGTCAGTCGACGTGCACCGGCACCGACACCACGACAGTGTTGGGTCGATACAGGAGTCGGGCTTTCAATGCGAGTGCCGACTGGTTGTGCAGCCATTGGCTGCTCACCTTGGTGACCGACTCGGGGATGACCACCGTGATGATGTCGTCGTCGCGTTCCTGGTCGATCTCGTCGAGGAACGCGAACACCGGCCGGGTGAGCTCGCGATAGGGCGACGACACCGTGTGCAGTTCGATGGGGATGTCGTACTCGTCCCACTGCTCGTGGAGGTGACGTTCCTCTTCGGGATCCTGCACCACCGACAGGGCGATGATGCGTTCGGGGGCCAGGCTGCGCGAGTAGGCGATGGCGTCGAGCACGCCGCGGTTCACCTTGCCGACGAGCACCACCACGTAGTGGGTGTGCCGCACCGCCTTGTAGCCCGGGGGCACGACGAGTGCCTGCCTCACGTGCTGGTAGTGCTTCCCGATGGAATAGAAGAAGAACACCATGATCGGGATGAGCGCCGCGGGGATCCAGGCGCCCTGCAGGAACTTCGAGGTGACCACGATGAGGGCGATGACGCCGGTGGTGACCGCGCCGATGAAGTTGATGGTGAGTCCGGCACGCCAGTGCGGTTCGCGCTCTTTCAGGTGATGGCGCACCATGCCCGCCTGGCTGAACGTGAAGCCCATGAACACGCCGAACGCATAGAGCGGGATGAGTGCGCTGATGTCGCCCTTGAACACGATGATGAGCACGCTGGCGACGCCGGCGAGGAAGATGACGCCGTTGGAGAACACGAGTCGGTCGCCGCGGTTGGCGAACTGGTGCGGCAGGAATCCGTCCTTGGCGATGATGCTGCTGAGCCGGGGGAAGTCGGCGTAGGCGGTGTTGGCGGCCAGGATGAGGATGGCAAATGTGGCGATCATGGTCATCCAGAACAGGACACCCTTGCCGTGGTACAGGTACTCGGCCATCAGGCCCAGGCCGTTGCCGTCGTGCTCGCCGCGATACGGCTTGAGGTGCGCCGCGATGATCGACACCGACAAGAAGCACGAGCCGAGGATGACGCCCATCCACACCAGCGTCGTGGCCGCGTTCTTCGCCTCGGGCTTCTTGAACGCCGGCACACCGTTCGACACCGCCTCCACGCCCGACAGGGCGACCGCACCCGACGAGAAGGCTCGCAACAGCAAGAACAGGCCGAGCTCACCGGCGTGCTTCTTGGCCTCGATGGCCTCCGCCGACAGCATGCTCTCGGGGATGGGGCCGACGTGCTGCACGAAGATGCGGTAGAAGCCGGTGACGATGAGCATCAGCAGCATGACGATGTAGAAATACGTGGGCCCGGCGAACAGCGCGCCCGATTCCTTCAGACCGCGGAGGTTCGCAACGGTCATGACGAGCACGCACAGCAAACAGATGGGAACGGCCCATTGATGACTGAGCCCCGTGGCCGTGCGGATGGCCAACACGCCACCGGCCACCGACACGGCGACGGTGAGGATGTAGTCGACCAGCAGCGAACTGCCGGCGATGAGCGAGGGGATCGTGCCGAGGTTTTCCTTCGACACGATGTAGCTGCCGCCGCCGCTCGGGTAGGCGTGGATGGTCTGGCGATAGCTGAGGACCACGATGACCATCAGGATGCAGACGATGACGGCGATGGGGATGATGGGACCCCACGCCTTCGTTCCGACGCCGAGTTTCGCCGCGCTGGCTCCACCGCCGACGCCGAGGAGGACGACCAGGATCTCGTCGGTGGCGTATGCCGTGGAGGAGATGGCATCGCTGGCGAACACTGGGAGCGCAATGATCTTGCGAAGCCGCTGGTGTCCTTCGTCGGCCGTCGCGATGGGTCGGCCGATCAAGAGGCGCTTCAAGGATTGGAACATATGTAGATCGGAGCATATGTGCGGTTACAGTGCCGTGCGGTATTGCTCCGCGAACCGCGTGTGAACAGTCGCACGCCAGGAGGATTGAGTACGTGCATGTCGTGATCGTCGGGTGTGGACGAGTTGGATCGTCGTTGGCCCGAAACCTCGTCGACGAGGGACACACCGTGTCCATCATCGACCGCAAAGCAGCTGCCTTCGAGCGCCTCGGCTCCTCGTTCGCCGGAGAGGCATTCGCCGGAATCGGTTTCGACCGCGACCTGCTGGTGCGTGCCGGTATCGAGCGTGCGGAAGCCGTTGCGGCCGTCACCAACGGCGACAACTCCAACATCCTCGTGGCGCGGGTCGCCCGCGAGACATTCGGGGTGGAGCGCGTCGTGGCCCGCATCTACGACCCTCGTCGTGCCGCCATCTACCAACGCCTCGGCATCGCCACCGTCGCGCCGGCGCTGTGGACCACCGAGCGCGTGCTCCGTCGTCTCGTGCCCGATGCCCCCAGCGTCGAATGGGTCGACCCCAGCGCCAGGGTGTCGCTCGTCGAGCGGTCGCTCGGCAAGGCCTGGGCGGGTACCCGCGTGCTCGAGGTCGAGCGTGAGGGCGTGCGCGTCGCCGCCGTCAGCCGCCTCGGCTCGGCCATGTTGCCGGCCCACGATCTCGTCGCCCAGGAGGGCGACGTGGTCTACCTGTGCGTGGCCCACGACGCCATGCTCCACCTCGATGCCCTCGCCGCCCATCCGCCGGCTGGCCACGGTCACTAGGAGAACGCCATGAACATTCTCATCGCAGGTGGTGGCAGCGTCGGCCGCTTCATCGCCGAACAACTCGTCGGCAGCGGCCATGTGGTCACCATTCTCGACAACGATCCGGCCGTCGTCGGGCACTACCAGGGCACCATCGAGGGAGCCACGTGGATGAAGGGCGATGCGTGCGACATCGATGCGCTGCAGCGTGCCGGCCTCGAGTCGGCCGACGTGGTCGCCGCCGTCACGGGCGACGACGAGGACAACCTCGTCGTGTCGCTGCTGGCCAAGCAGGAGTTCGCCGTGCCGCGCGTCGTCACGCGTGTCAACAACCCGAAGAACGAGTGGATGTTCAACGAGACGTGGGGCGTCGACGTGTCGGTGAGCACCCCGCATCTCATCACCGGGCTGGTGCAAGAGGCGGTCAGCGTGGGGTCGTTCGTGCGGTTGCTGTCGTTCGAGGGTGGCCGCGCCAAACTGGCCGAGGTCACCCTTGCCGAAGGTTCGCCCGCAGCCGACAAGGAGATCGTCGAGCTGGGGTTCCCACGCGACACCACCGTGGTCGCCGTATTGCGCGACGAGAAGGTCGTGGTGCCCCGTGGCGACACCATCCTGCGTCTCGGCGACGAGGTCCTCGTGTTGGTCACCACCGAGAGCGAAGACGCGGTCCGCAGCATCCTCGTCGGATGAGTCGTCGCCCCGAGGGGCGTGGAGCTGCCTTCATGGCAGCCCTGATCACGGCAGCAGCGTGTACGCAGGGTTGAGCATCACCAGTCGACCGCGCTCGGCGCGAGCGACTCCTTCGAGCACGACCGCCTTGTTGTGCAGCACACCGGCCACATGGCGTCGGCCGGTGAACACGGCCACCGCCGTGCCGGTGCCATCGGAGATGCTGATCTCGAAGGCCTGAACACCCGATCGCGGCGCGATGCGTGTGCGAGTGACCTCGCCGCCGACCCGCGACGGAACGCGCGGCTGCAGTTCGCCGATGGGCGTGAGCGACAGGCCGGCGAAGCGGTCTTGCAACCGCTCGTCGTCGAGCGTCTCGACCGACGTGGTGAGCCGCTTGGCAAGGTCGCGAATTCCCATGTCGCTGAAGGTTAGTCAGCGACGCGTCGGTTGCGCCCACGCAACGCCAGCAGTGCGGCGCCCAGGGCCACCAGTGCCAGCGCCCATGAGGTGATGGTCCAGGGGTGTGCGCTGCCGGTGGCCGGGAGCGTGCCGGTGGTGGTGGGACCCGTGGTGCTGGGACCGGTGGTGGGAGGCGACACCGCTGCATAGTCGTTGGTGAAGTGCACCGCGACGTGTTCGGCAGTCGTGGCGGAGCCGATGTTCAGTTGGTCGGCCGGACGTTGCGACACGGCACCGCCGACGAAGACCTCCACCGTGGTGCCCACCGGTGCTCCGCCGCCACCGTCGTTGGTCTCACTGACGCTGCACAGGGTGGGGAACACGAACGTGAGCGTCGGTGTGAGCGTCGCCGGACTGGCTGCGCCGGTCGGCACCTTCAGCGCCGCAGAGGTGCCGTCGTTGCACACCACCTCGATCACGACGGGGTCCACCTGACCCGATCGATCACCCCTGATCACCTTCACCACGTCGAGGGTGCTGGGTGGCACCAGGCGGTACACGTAGTCGCACACCACCTGCGGGTGGGCAGCGTCGAGCGAGACCGACAACTCCTCGCTGCCGAGTGCGCCGGCCGAGACGGTGCTGCAGATGGGTGTGCTGTCGAGCACCCAGTGGCCCGCCGCGGTGGCAGCAGGAAGGATCGGCGAGATGATCCAGTTGCCGTAGAGCGGTTGCGTGGAATCGCCGGTCGCGACCACCTTCGAACCGGCGGCCACCGTGGTGGCCTGTTGGTTCAGCACCACGCCGTCGTTGGTGCCACCGATGTTCTGGTCGCCGGCACCCTGCACGGCGAACCCGAAGCTGCCGGTGCCCCCCTTGGTGGTGAGCCGGATCGTGAGTCCGCTGGTGGGCACCATCTTGTTGACGAACAGGCACACGGCGCGACCGGCGGCCGGCACCGTGACCGTGATGGTGGGCGCGGCCGGCGCGACCACGGTGACCAGCGTGGACGGGTTGCCGTTGCTCTCGCAGGCTGCGGCGACGAAGGCCCAGGCGACCGCCGGAGTGGGCGACGGGATGTTCTCGCTGATCGTCCACGTGCCCGCGGTGAGGTCGCTGAGCGGCCCGCTGTCGGCCACGCCGGTGATCGGGTCGATGGGCAGACTCACGTCGTGGTTGCCCTGCTGCGGGTCGACGACGTGGAAGGTCCAATTGGCCGGCAGTGCCGACGGCGGCACGCCGAAGGGGTCGCCGATGACGGCTTTGAACAACTCGCCCTGGCCCACCGGTGGCGGCGCGAGGTCGTTGACGAAGGTGCAGGTGATGGTGTCGCCCGCGCCCAACTGGATCGACACGGAGGTCGGGGTGGGCGTGGTCCATTGCGAAGTCTGGTGGGCGCTCACACACGTGACCGACTGGAACACGAACCCTTCGGGCACGACCTCGTTGACGTTCCAGGGCGTGCCGCCGGCGCCACGCACGAACTCCTTGGGCGCGCTGGCGTTGGCGTTGGCAGGAACCTCGAGCGAGAACTCACCGTTGGTGTTGAACGACAGGTTGCCGTCGAACTGGAACGTCTGATCGGCGGGCAGCGTGACGCCGGTGGGGTACTTCTTGACGATGTTGATGACGCCCGCTTCGGGCGGCGGCTTCACGTAGAAGGCGTAGCAGAAGACGTGGCGGGCGCCGCTGGGGTAGGCGATCCACTCGACGTTGTCGCCGTTGAGGTTGTCCTTCGCGCACCGCAGGGCGGCGAAGCCGTAGGTGCCGGTCTGACCGTCGAGCGGGTCGATGGGCGTGCCGCCCATCACCCAGAACTTGTTGTTCTGCGACGCCAACTGCGCCTCGGTGCTGGTGAGCGTGAACGTGGCGGCGCCGGCGATGGTGTGCCCGGTGGTGTTGCCCTGGTCGTCGAGCAGCGCGGTGTTGGCGTGGGTGGTGACCTGTCGGTTGGCCACCGACGACGTGCCCTTCACGTAGCTGAGGTTGGTGCCGGGCGCGGGGCGTGCGTAGCCGTTGCCGAACGAGAAGGTCCAGTTGATGAGGGGGTGACAGCTCGACTGTGGCGCCAGTCCGTCCTCCACCGATGGCTGCACCGACACGAACGGGTTGTACGGGGTGTTGGGGCCCAGATCGCGCAGCGACTCCATGATGTCGTTGCGCGCCCGGTTGCCGAACACGTCGGCGTAGTCGGCACACCAGCGCGCCACCATCGTGACTTCGTACGTGCCGGTACTGGCCGACGACGCGGCGACCGGGCTGGCGTGCGCCGGCGCCACCGTGAGCGCTGCCACCGATGCGGCGGTCACACAGGCGGCGGTGACGACCATTGCAGTGGAGCGAGACATGAAGTGTGCGAACAGGCGGCGCATGGCGAAACAGTAGCCCTGGGGCGCCCGTATCCTGAGGGAGCCATGCGCACTCGCACGTTGCTCCTGCTCGCCATCGGATGCGGTCTCGCGGTGCTCGTCGCGGGCATGTTCCTGCTGCTCAAGCTCGACCACCAACGACCCGCCACCATCCTCGCAGTGGGCGACACCGGCCGTGCCGGCGACGCCGTGGTGCAGGTGGTCGGCGCCAAGGAAGCGAACGACTCGATGGTCGTCACCGTGCGGCTGAGCGGGGTCGACGACGCCAACGGCACCGCATCGTTCACGCTCGTCGTGCCCGGCACACTGCTGTCGCCCGTGCACGGCGCGACCGACGAATGCACGGCGCTCACCGTGCAGCCCACCACGTGCACCCTCAGCTTCGCCACCGGCCAGGCGCCGGCGGGCAGCCGCATGTTGCTGTTCTCCCGTGCTGCCGAGAAGGTGCGCTGGAACCTGGTGTCGTGAACACCACCTGCCGCAGGGCCACGCCGTATCGATGGCAGCGCCGATCCGGTACCGTGACTCACGCAATTTCCGCAGCCCACCCCGGGGGCAGAAGTGGAGCGTGAATCGATGGAAGAGCAGTTCGACCTCGTGGTCATCGGCGGTGGCCCAGGCGGCTACGGCGCGGCGCTGTACGCAACGTCGGCCGGCCTCACTGTGGCAGTCGTCGAGAAGGACACGGTGGGTGGCACGTGCCTCAACCGTGGCTGCATTCCTGCCAAGGCGTTCCTCGAGACCGCCGCAGTGCAGCGCCACGTCGCGCACGCTGCCGACTTCGGCATCGAGTCGAGCGCGCCGGTGGTCAACTTCGCCGTCGCACAGGCACGCAAGCAGCGCATCGTCGACGGCATCGTGAAGAGCCTCGCCGGCTTCATGAAGTCGAAGAAGATCACCATCGTCGAGGGCACCGGATCGCTCGGCGCCGATCGCACCGTCACGGTGCGTCACGCCGACGGGTCGAGTTCCACGCTGCGGGGCACCAACGTGTTGCTCGCCGCCGGATCCGTGCCGCGCGTCATCCCGGGCTTCGAGCCCAGCGCCGGTGGCCGCGGCCCGGTGATGACCAGCGACGAAGTGCTCATGCTCGATCACGTGCCGGAGCGTGTCGTGGTCATCGGTGGCGGTGCCATCGGGTGCGAGTTCGCCAGCACCTTCGCCGACCTCGGTGCCCAGGTCACCATCCTCGAGGGCCTGCCCAAGATCCTCCCAGGGCTCGATGCCGACGTTGCCAACGTGGTGGTGCGCAGCTTCAAGAAGAAGAACATCGACATCCGCACCGGTGTGAAGGTGCTCGGACACACGCCCAACGGTCTCGGAGGCACCACGGTGCACTTCGGCGAGGGCGAACACCTCGAGGTCGACGCCGTCGTGGTCAGCGTCGGCCGCCGCCCCTATGCCGACCAGTTGGGGCTGCACGGCACGGCGGTGCGTGTCACCGATCGTGGGTTCGTCGAGGTCGACGAGTACTGCCGCACCGGCGAGCCGGGCGTCTACGCCATCGGCGACCTCATCAACACCCCGGCGCTCGCACACGTGGGCTATGCCGAAGCCATCCTGGTCACCAAGCACCTGCTGGGTGAGCAGCCGATGCCCATCGCGTACGACCGTGTGCCGTGGGCCATCTACTGCCATCCCGAGGTGGCATTCGTGGGGCCTAGTGAAGAGGCTGCCCGCGAGGCCGGCCACGAGGTCGTGGTGGCCAAGCATCAGTTCCGCGCCAACAGTCGTGCACAGATCCTCGGCGAACTCGACGGTCTGGTGAAGATCATCGCCAGGAAGAACGCCGACGGCACCGCCGGTCAGGTGCTGGGCGTGCACATGGTGGGCCCCTGGGTCACCGAGCAGCTCAGCGGTGGCTATCTTGCGGTGAACTGGGAAGCGACGGTCGCCGAGGTGGCCGAGTTCATCCAGCCCCACCCGAGCCTCACCGAACTGTTCGGTGAAACGATGCTGTCGCTCACCGGCCGCAGTCTCAACGCCTGATCACTTCATCGCCGCACCGCACTCACCCCTTTCCACCCGCACACCGCATCCACACGAGGAGATCCGCAGCCATGGCCGATGTCACCCTGCCGCAACTGGGCGAGACCGTCACCGAGGGCACCATCACTCGGTGGTTCAAGAAGGTCGGCGACACCATCGCCGCCGACGAAGCACTCTTCGAGGTGAGCACCGACAAGGTCGACACCGAAGTGCCGTCGCCGGTGTCGGGTGTGGTGCTCGAGATCCGTGCCGCCGAGGGCGACACCGTGCCCGTGGGTGCGGTGCTGGCGGTGGTCGGCTCGGCCGATGCGGCACCGGCACCCGCTGCGGCACCGGCCCCCGCACCGGCTCCGGCTCCCGCTGCTGCTCCGGCCCCCGCACCGGCTCCCGCACCGCTGCCGGTGGTCGAGGCACCTGCGCCCGCTCCGGCTCCGGCCGCTCCCGTCGCAGCAGCCGAACCCGCCGAACACACCAACGACAACCGGTTGCTGTCGCCGGTGGTGCGCCGCCTCGTGGCCGAACACGGCATCAACCCCGACGACATCGCGGGCACGGGGCCCGGCGGCCGCATCACTCGCGACGATGTGCTCGACCACATCGACAAGGGTCAGGTG
>Ga0075026_100000207_pt1 | contig 22501 bp, 25 predicted proteins | sample Str012_2_FD_71392 | JGI IMG/M metagenome (GOLD analysis project Ga0075026, IMG submission 71392) | Freshwater sediment microbial communities in response to fracking from Pennsylvania, USA - Straight Creek_MetaG_SC_2012 | ecosystem: Environmental > Aquatic > Freshwater > Creek > Sediment... | reverse complement strand
AGCCCGAACTGCTCGGCCAGCATCGAGGCGAGATCGCGCTCAGTGATCACTTCCTTCTCGACGAGGAGTTCGCCGAGGCGACCACCGACCCGGGCCTGAGCCTCGAGCGTCAGGTCGAGTTGTTCGGTCGACATGATCCCGCGGGCCACGAGCACGTCGCCCAAGCGTCGATCAGGCCGGACCGGATCCGTGCCCGCAGCCGTCGCGAGAGTCGGGGCGGTGCCGACACCATCAGGGGTCAACCGCGGAGGGTTCGCCGAACCGGACGCGTTCGGATCCGCGTCGTCATCCGAGTCCGATCTCCGGGACTTTCGCAAGCCCACCAATGTCTCCTCGCCCATGCCGCACCCGAACGGGGGTCGAGTGCGCGAAACGCCCGGCGAGCGTACCGGTCCGATCGGCCCATCCGCCAGTGCCGGTCGGGTCCGGACCCGCCCGGGCGCGACTCGGCGGCGGACCCCCTGAGGGAACCGCCGCCGGTCGGAGACTTCCGGTTGGGAGTCTGACTACTTCTTCTTCGCCTTCGGCGCGGGCGACTGGATCTTGGCGAGCACGTCACGGCCGGCCAGGATCAACAGTTCCTCGCCGTCGACGGTGATCTCGGTGCCGCCGTACTTCGAGTACACGACGGTGTCACCCACCGCGATGTCGAGCGGGATCAGCTCGCCGCTGTTCTCGGCGCGCCGGCCCGGACCGACCGCGAGGACTTCGCCCTGCTGGGGCTTCTCCTTGGCGGTGTCGGGGATCACGAGCCCGCTGACGGTGGTTTGCTCCGCCTCAGCGGTACGGACGACGATGCGATCGTCAAGCGGCACGAGCTTCATCGGTTGCCTCCTCGGCCGGCCATCGAGGCCTGGCGGTCACAGAGAATGGGGGATTTCGAGTCCGGAGACCCAACGTGCGATCCCGGAACCGAGTTAGCACTCGGGGTACGGGACTGCTAAATGACGGTAGCACTCGGGCCCCCCGAGTGCAAATGGGGAAGCCGCTCAACCGATGGTGCGAATCGGTCGAGAACCGCGCCATGGTGCAGGTGCCCGACCACGACCTCGACGCGCGCATCGCCGCCGGGCTGTCGCGGGCCCAGGGCACCTTTTCCGCACTGCTCGACGCGGAGTTCCGGGTCATCTGGGTCTCGGACACGTTCGAGCCCATCTTCGGGCTCCCGGACGTCACCGGATGGTCGGCCTTCGACCTGCTCCACCCCGACGATCATCAGATCGCGGCCGAGGCCGCGGTGCACTACTCGGAGAACGCCGCGACCTATGAGCAGGTCCACCTCGGTTGGGACGCGGGGGCCGCGACGGTCCGCCTTCGCAGCGCCGCCGACGGTTGGGCACCGGTCGAGCTCTCGGTGTTCAACCGACTCGCCGATCCCGAGGTGAACGCCCTCCTCATCGTCGGGCGGCGCAGCGTCGACCGCTCGGACCTCCCTCGCGCGATCGACCTCATGGGTCTGGGCGCGCCGATCACCGAGATCCTGCCGGTCATCGCGCGCCTCGTGGACAGCACGGTCAACGGCGCCCGGTGTCAGATCGTCTTCTGGGACGACGAGGGTCACGGCACCGTGATGCAACACGCGGACCGGGAACTCCCGATCGTGAGCGAGCAGCTGCTCGCGACCGCGCGCGCCACCGGCGAAGGTCAGGAAGCCCGGCGCAGTCGCGGCGAACTCGACCACGCCTCCGACGAATACGGCGCCGTCTGGATCGTGCCCCTCGTGGCACCCGGGACCGTCGCCGACGTGGTCGGGTGTCTCGTGGTGTGGTGCGAGTTCGACCTCGATCTCATCGAGGGTCCCCAGACCAACATCCACCAGGCTGTCCGCCTCGCATCGCTCGCCGTCGTCGACCATCGCACCAAACGGCAGCTGCGATTCGACGCCACCCACGACGCCCTGACCGAGGTCCACAACCGCGCCTCGTTCAACGCGGAGATTGCCCGCGCGGCGGCGCGGACACCGTGCGCGGTGCTCTACCTCGACCTCGACGACTTCAAGCCGGTCAACGACGGCTACGGACACGCGGTCGGTGACCGCGTGCTGGTGGAGATCGCGGCCCGGCTCCGCGCGTGCGTCCGCAGCAACGACCTGGTCGCGCGCATCGGCGGCGACGAGTTCGCAGTGCTCTCCGCCGGCATCGCTGACCGCGACACGGCGATCGGCCTGGCGCAGCGGATCGTGCGCGAACTCGGGACGCCCATGGCCGTCAACGGCGAGGAGATCCGCGTCGGCGTGAGCATCGGGCTCGCGTTCGGCGCGATCGGCGACGACGGCGCCGATCTCCTCATGCGCGCCGACGCGGCCATGTACGTGGCCAAGGCCGAGGGCAAGAGCCGCGTCGCGATCGCGGCCTAACCGCGCGGTCGGCCGAGGCCGGGCAGCGCCAGGGTCGGCGTCGCACCGGCCGTGAGCGGCGTCGGGCCGTCCTCCACCAGACGGCGATACCCGGTGGCTGCGATCATCGCGGCGTTGTCGGTGCAGAGCGCGCGCGGCGGGATCAACGCGGTGCGGCCGGAACGGGCGGCGAGGTCCGCCACCGCGGCGCGCAACGCCGCGTTGGCGGCGACGCCACCGCCGATGACGAGCGTGCGGGCATCGATCGCCTCGGCCGCGGCGGCCAGCTTGGCCACGACGACGTCGACCACGGCCGCCTGGAACGACGCGGCCAGATCGGCGACGGCCATGTCCGGGGCGCGCCGCACCTGGTGCAGCACCGCGGTCTTGAGGCCCGAGAAGGAGAAATCGAGGCCGTCGCCGATCATCGGACGGGGGAACCGCACGGCCCGCGGATCACCGTCGGCCGCCAACCGGTCGATCACCGGACCGCCCGGATATCCGAGCCCCAGCAGGCGCGCCACTTTGTCGTACGCCTCACCCGCGGCATCGTCGACGGTCTCGCCGAGCACCTCGTAGTCGCTCGCCCCGCGCACCGCGACGAGCATCGTGTGGCCACCGGAGACGAGGAGCACCGCCATCGGCATCTCCACCGCCGGGTCCTGGAGCCACGCGGCCTGGAGATGCGCCTCCAGATGGTGGACGCCGACGTACGGGATCCCGAGCGTCACCGCGATCGCCTTCGCGGCACTCACCCCGACGAGCAACGCGCCGGCCAGACCCGGACCGCACGTGGCGGCCACCGCGTCGATGTCACCGAAGCCGACACCGGCCTGGGCCAACGCGTCGGCCACCACGCCGTTCACCACTTCGAGGTGCGCGCGACTCGCGATCTCGGGCACCACGCCGCCGAAGCGGGCGTGGAGATCCACCTGACTCGAGATCACATTGCTCCGCACATCGAGCCCATCGACCACGACCGCGGCCGCGGTCTCGTCACAGGAGGTCTCGATACCCAACACGATCATGCGCGGGCCTCGAGTCTCGCGAGCAGCTCGGCGTGCTCGGCGGTATGGATGTCCCGGACCCACATCACCACGGCGTCTTCCGTCGGCCGTTGGTAGTAGTTGCGGCGCGCACCTTCGGGCACGAACCCGAAGCGGCGATAGAGCGCCTGCGCGTCACGCGCGCCCAGGCGCACCTCCAACGTCATCGCCTCATACCCGTGGTCGATCGCGGCGCGGGTGAGGGCCACCAGCATCCGGGTCGCCACGTGATGCCGTTGCCACTGCGGATCCACCGCGATCGTCGTCACGTGGGCCTCGTCGGGCGCGAACATCAGGCCCGAGTAGCCGACGACCACCCGATCGATCTGCGCGACGAGATAGCGGCGCGACGCCGGCAGCGCGAGTTCCGAGAGGAACAGCGCGTGGGTCCAGGGGTGCGAATAGACCTGCTGTTCGATCGCCAGTACCGAGCCGAGATGCTTCTTGCGCAGCGGGGCGACCTTCACCACCAATGCCTCGGCGCGAACCCCGGGCTCGTTCATCGAGCGGCCCAGTTGATCTCGGCGTCGCTCTGGCGCAGGTAGAGGGGTTGCACCTGGTCCGGGCGTTGGTGTTCGCCGCGCGCGAACTGCACGGTCGCGAGTTCCACCAGCGCCGCGGCGCTCGGTGCCGCGTCGGCCGCGCCGGGCACCGCGAGTTGATCGACCGCCGCGAACGCGTCCGCGTAGGCGCGCGCGCCGTCGCCGACCAACAGCACCGACTCGCCGCGTGCCGCGAGTTCGGCCGCGACCTCGTCGGGCGGTTCCACCGCATACGCACTCGTGCGCTCGAGGCCCGCCGCGGTGCCGCGATACCGGGCCACGTAGACCTCGCGCCGTCGGGCATCGATGAGCGCGACGATCACCCGGCCCTCCGCACACCACGGATGGGCGAGGAGATCGAGACTCGGGACCCCCACCACCGGCACTGCGAGCACCTGCGCAATCGTCCGGGCGGTGGTGACACCGACGCGCAGACCGGTGAACAGTCCCGGCCCCACGCCGACGGACAGGAAGTCGAGCTCGCGCAGCACGACCCCGGCCTGTTCGACCGCGGCTTCGATCGCCGGCGCGAGCGCTTCCGCGTGGCGGCGCGCCGCGTCGACCACGACCTCGGCCAGGACGACACCGTCCCGGCCGACGGCCACGCCGACGGTGGCGGTGGCGGTGTCGATCGCGAGCGTCAGCACCGGTCGACCTCGGCACGCGCCCGCTCGATCCCCACGACCAACTCCGGCCCGCGCCGGTCCCACCCGGATCCGAGCGGTGTGAGAACGAGATGGCGCGTGTCGTCGTCGTGGTCGTCGAACGCGATGGCGATCTCGAGGCGCTCGGCGGGCAGCAACTCGCGGACCCCTTCACCCCACTCGACCACGACCACGCCGTCGTCGAGCAGCTCGTCGATGCCGAGATCGATCGCCTCCTGCAGGTGATCCAGGCGGTAGACGTCGAGGTGATGAAGGGGTATCCGGCCCACGTACTCACGCACGAGCGCGAACGTGGGACTCACCACGCGATCAGTCACACCGAGGCCGGCCGCGATGCCCTGCGCGAGCACCGTCTTGCCCGCGCCCAGGTCCCCGGAGAGCACGACGACATCCCCGGCGGCGAGCACGGTGCCGATCCCGGCTCCGACCGCGCGGGTGTCGACCGCGCTCGTGGTGCGGTACTCGATCACGGGGCCGACAGGGTGCGCCGGATCACCACGAAGTCGGCGCGGGCCTGTGCGAGCGCGGCACCGCCGTTGCGCAGGACGGCCGACGGATGCAGGACGGGGATCAGCGTGGCACCGTCACGGAACGGCCGCGGCTGGCCGCGCAGCTTGGTGATGCCGACCTTCGTGTCGAGGAGCAGCTTGGTCGCGAAGTTCCCGAGGGTGACCACCACCCTCGGCGCGATCAGGTCGAGCTGACGTTCCAGGTACGGCCGACAGGCGGTGATCTCGTCGGGGTGCGGATCGCGGTTCCCCGGCGGTCGGCACTTGACGACGTTGCCGATGTACACCTCGGCCCGCGTCAGCCCGATGCCCTCGATCAGCGACGTGAGCAGCTTGCCCGCCCGACCGACAAAGGGTTCGCCGGTCCGGTCCTCGTCGGCCCCGGGACCTTCGCCGACGAACATGAGGTCCGCGTCCTCCCGACCGACACCGAACACCACGTGCGTGCGCGTGGGCGCCAGCGGGCACCGGGTACATCCGAGCGCATCGGCTCGCAGACTCGCGAGATCCGCGAACTGCGCCACATCGAGCGAAGCCACGCCGCAGGGTACCGAGCGATCCGGGCGTCCCGCCGATGGAGCGGCGGCTCAGCCCGTCGACTCGACGGCGTCGTGATGACGGCCCTGCACCGAACGGGCGAACTCGATCACCAGCCGGTCGAGCACGTCAGCCTGTTCGAACATCAGCATGTGGCCGCCGCCGTCGAGCACTTCGAGGCGGGCCCCGGGAATGGCGGCCGCGATCCGGCGCGATTCCGCCACCGGTGCGATCACGTCCGCGGATCCGCCGATCACCAGGGTCGGGCAGTGGATCTCGTGGAGGCGCGCCATGAGGTTGAGCCCGGCCAGTGAGGTTGCGGCATCACGACGGGTCTCGGCATCGGTCGCCAAGAGCATCTGGCGAGTCACCTCCACGTGGGACGGCGCCGGAGAGCGACCGAAACCGGCACGGGTCAGCACCAGGCCCAGGTCCCGTGCCCGGAGGACGGCGGACGTATCCGGGAGATGGGCCGCGACCGCCGTCGCCAGGCGGACGAGGCGCGGATTGCCGGCGAACGGGCTGCGCGCCAGGGACGACAGGAGCACGATGCCGGCGACGCGGGCGTGTACGACCTCCGGATGGTCGATACACATCGCCTGCGTCGCGATCCCGCCCATGGAGTGACCGACGATGACCACATCTCGCAGATCGAGAGCCTCGAGGACCGCCCGCAGGTCGGCGGCGATCTGACCCACCCCGTGACCGGCGGGACCCAGTTCGGAATCGCCGTGACCGCGGTGGTCGTAGGCCACGACCCGGTAACCGGCAGCCGACAGACTGCGCAGCTGCTTGGCCCAGGCCCGCACGGAGTGCATGAGTCCGTGCACCAGCACGATCACGGGCCCGGTACCGGACTCGACGACGAACAGCTCGCCACCGTCGTGCGCCGGGATCCGCCGACTCCGTTCGTACTCCGCGGCCAGGATCCCGCCACCGTCCGGATCTGCAGTGGCCCGCAGGCGCCGAGCCAGCAGACGCTCCCCGGCAACCGCGGCGCCGGCCGCCAGACCGACGACACCACCGACGAGTCCGACCCGGCGACCGCGCCCGCTCACCCGTCGACTCCGTCGCCGTCGTGGTAGTGACGCGGCACGCGCGGTCCGATCCCGCACACGACCTCGTAACCGATGGTGCCCAGACGCTCGGCCCACTCCTCGGCGGTGACCACCGCATCACCGTCGGATCCGAGCAGCGTGACGCAATCACCCACCTCGACAGGGAGGTCGCCGACATCGACCATCAACTGGTCCATGGTGACGGTCCCCGCGATCGGACAGCGCGTCCCGCGGATGATCACCTCCGCGCCGGTGGCACCGAGGTTGCGGACCACCCCGTCGGCGTAACCGATCGGGACCGTCGCGATCCGCGCGTCGCGCGGCAACTCGTACCGCAGGCCGTAGGACAACCGGTCCCCGGCGCGCAACGACTTGACGAACGAGACCTGCGACCGCAACGCCATCACCGGTCGGAGGCCCAGCTCCGCGCCGAGTCCGGGTGCCGGCAGCACGCCGTACATCGCGATCCCGACCCGCACGAGATCCAAGCGCGCCTCGGGCACGCCGATCGCGGCGGCGGAGTTCGCGGCGTGGACGCACTCGGCGGCAATGCCCCGCTCGTGCAGACGGGCGAGCACCGCGGAAAACCGCTCGAGCTGATCGGCGGTGTCGGGCCGGTCGAGTTCGTCCGCCACGGCGAAGTGCGTGCACAACCCGGCGAGCCGCAGCTCGGGATGGTCGGCGATCCGGTCGACCAGGGCGTCGACCGCCGAGGGCCGCACCCCGACGCGATGCATCCCGGTGTCGACCTTGACGTGCAGGCCGAGCGGTTCGCCACCCTGGTCGGCCACCGCCTTGGCGAGCGCGTCGACCCCCGCGTCGGTGTAGACGACGGGCGTCAGCCGCCGGGCGACGACTTCGGCCGCGGCATCGGGCACCGGTTCGGAGAGCACCAGAATGTGCGCGTCGATACCGGCGTCGCGGAGTTCGACCCCTTCCTCGACGAGCGCGACGCCGAGTGAGGTGGCACCCGCGCTCAGCGCCACGCGCGCGACGGGCCCGGCACCATGGCCGTACGCGTCGGCCTTCACCACCGCCATCACCGAGGCGGGTGCCACCGACTCCCGGAGCCGCGCCACGTTGTGGGCGAGCGCACCGAGATCGATGTCGACCCGGGTCGGGCGGTACGTGCTCATGTCGTGCGGGCGAGGAACCGCACGAGATCGCCCCGGGCGACGAGGCCGGCCACCTGGTCACCGTCGAGGACGACGACGTGGGTGACATCGGCTTCGTGCATCAGGGTGGCGGCGTCCTCGAGGGTGGCATCCACACCGAGATGCGGGTACTCCTGCTCCATCACTTCACCGACCGACGACGCGATCGCCTTGCGCAGGTCCTCGTCGTAGCGCCGGATCGCGCCCGGGAGCGTGAAGTCGAAGCCCATGATCGCGATCGTCGTGGGCACGTGGAGCCGGGCCTCGGTCGCGAGCAGGTCTTCGTCGCGCAGCAGGCCCACCACATGCCCGTCGGCGTCGACGACCGGTGCGGCACCGATCCCGTGCTCCGCCAGGACGTCGGCGGCCTCGGCGATGGTCTGGTCGGCACGCAGGGTGACGACGGCGGTGGTCATCACCGAGGCGATGGGGGTGGACTCGGGCATTCCGGCCTCCGGAGGCGGATCGGATGGGATTTCGGGCTAGCGGGGTTCGAGATCGTGCAACGCCGCGGCGGCCAGCGCCGGCAGGTCGGTGGCGACGAACCCAGTATGCCCGGCCCGCTCGGCAGCCCGGCCATGCACGTAGGCCGCCACCGTCGCCGCGTCGAAAGGATTCATCCCTCTCGCGCAGAATGCACCGATCATGCCGGAGAGGACGTCGCCGCTCCCGGCGGTGGCGAGGCCGGCGGTACCGGTCGGGTTGAGTCGCACGCGCCCGTCGGGGTGGGCGACGACCGTGGTCGGGCCTTTGAGCAGGACCACCGCACCCGTCACCTCGGCCAACCCGCGCGCCGCGGCGATCCGGTCCGGGCCGGGGCGCGTGCCGGTGAGCGCGGCGAACTCGCCGTCGTGGGGTGTGAGCACGGTGCCGCCGGTGCGGGACTTCACCGCGGTGTGATCGGCACCGAGGGCGACGAGGCCGTCGGCGTCGAGCACGACGGGCGCGATGAGCGCACCGAGCAACCCGGCGACGAGCGCCGCGGTGTCGGGCGCCCGGCCGAGGCCCGGTCCGAGCACCACCGCGCCGAACCGGTCCGCGTCGGCCGTGATCGCGTCGACGGCTCCGGCCGCGATCGTGGCGTGATCGGTGGCCGCCACGCGGCGCGTGATGATCTCGGTGCCGCCGGCGCGTTCCGCCGCGCCGCCCGGCAACGCCGCGATCACGATGCCGGCCCCGAGCCGCGCCGCCGCGTGCGCCGCCAACAGGGGCGCGCCGGTCATTCCCCCGCTGCCGCCCACCACGAGTACACCGGTACGCCACTTGTGCGTCTCGGGATCTCGCGGCGGAAGGAGCGCGCCGATGTCCGCGTCGGTGAGCAGACCCACGCGTGCCGCATCGGGACCGAGATCGATCCCGATGTCAGCGACCGTGACGGTGCCGCTCCGCGCTCGGCCCGGATGGAACCACAGCCCTGGTTTCGGCGCGGCGAACGTCACCGTCTCGTGCGCCCGGACTGCCGCGCCGCGGACCTCGCCGGTGGCGCCGTCGACGCCGGACGCGATGTCGACGGCAATGCGCCGGACCGGCGCCGCATTGACCGCGACGACCACGGCCCCGACCGCGCCCTCGAGCGCGCCGCGGAAGCCGGTACCGACGATGCCGTCGACCACCGCGTCGGCGCGGCCGAGCGCGCGGGCGAAGTCGGTGGCGCCCGTCACGCCCTCGCGGGTCACGGCGAACTCGTCGACGTGCGCGCCCCAGGCGCGCAAGGCCGCGGCGGTGATCCGCGCATCGCCGCCGTTGTTGCCGCTACCGCACAACGCGACGATCCGCCGGCCGTAGGTACCCCCCAGCGCGCGTCGTACTCGCCAGGCCACCGCTCGACCGGCGCGCGTCATCAGCACTGCCTCGGGGGTGCCGGCCGCGATCGTGCGCGCGTCGGCCGCGGCCATGGCCTCGGGACCGACGACCGGAATCACGCGGTGACGGCCACGGCCACGGCCATCGCCATGAAGTCCGAGTGGGTGAGGGTCAGTTCCCAACGGGTGACGCCCCGTTCCGCGGCGAGCGCGGCGGCCTTGTCGTGCAGCAATAGACGCGGCTGGCCCGACGGCAGCCGCACGACCTCGACGTCGCGCATGGCGAACCGCCAGAGCCCGACCCCGAGGGCCTTCATCACTGCCTCCTTGGCGCCGAAGCGCGCGGCCAGGTGCGGCACGGGTTCGCGAAACCGCGCCGCGTAGGCACGCTCGGCGTCGGAGAACAACCGCGCCGCGAGCCCCGGTCGCCGTTCGAGGGCGAGGCGGAACCGCGGGATCTCCACCAGATCCGAACCGATGCCGACGACCGATGTCGGTCGCGCGGAATCGTTCACTGCCGCCAGCGGTCGGCCAGTGAGGCGATCGGCAACGTCAGCAGATCCACCACCGGGATCGTCGCGAGCTTCGCATCCTCGAACTCGGGTTCGGTCTCGGTGACCGCGCCGCGGAGCGCGGTGTAGCGGTGCCGGTACCCGGCGAGCACGCCCCGCGCCACGTCGGCGGGCAGCCGCTCGGCCAGATCGAGATGCAGCAACGTCAGGCCCACGGTTTGGGTGCCCTTCACCTCGGGCACGATGGCCACGATGCGATCGTCGACGCGGCCGCGGGTCACGAACACCTCGCGCTCGGCCGCGACCGTCTGCTTGGTGCCGCGCAGGCGCGGATCGGACTCGGCGCGCGACCGCAGCGTGGCCGCGACCCCGCCGCGGTCCAGCAACTGGATCGTGGCGTCGTCGCCTTCCGGATCGCCGTCGATGCGATACCGCGTGAAGCCGATGACCGCGCCGACCGCCGGGTCGAGATCCACGAGCGTCCGCAAGATCTTGTAGGTGAGGCCGTCGCGCCGGGTGCCGGCGTCGAGCACCGCGCGGACCAGCGGCACATTCAGCAGCGTCTCGTCCGAGCGCGAGATACCGACCGTGACGGTCTTGGCCTGATGTTTGATCGCGTCGACGGGTCGGGTGAGCTGTTCGATCGCGTCGGTGAGCGCGACGGTGAGATCGGCGACCACGGTGGCCGGCGTCCCGAGCGTTCCGTGCTCCGCGCTGTACAGGTCGAGCGGGATCATGCCCGAGCCGTAACGCAGTACCGAGGCGAGCCGCACCGCGGTGGCCGCTTCGAGCGAACCGTCGTACACCCCGGCACGCACACCGTCGAAGAACGCAGCGGTCGGCTCGACCAACGACCGGGACAGCGGGGCGAGGTCGGTGTCGATCGGTGCGGCCTCGATCGCGGCGCGCGCCGCGCGCAGCGGTCGCGCGGTTGCGTCGATCGCCAGCGCGGCTTCGTATCCGAACAGGTGACCCACCATCGCGCTGAGCACGAAGCCAAGACTCGAGTGCACTCGGGGGACCTTCACGATCTCGCGCGCGGCGGTATACCGGTCGTCGTCGTCGGAGACGATCGCGATGGCCGCGGCCTTGTGCGCGCGATAGATCGCCAGTTCCTTCGCGACGTCATCGGCGTTCGAACCGGTGAGGCCCGCGGCGCAGACGAGGATCATCGGCTCGGCCGAGAGGTCGATGTGCTTCTTGTCCTCGGTGCCGTCACACGCGATCGACTTGTAACAGAGCTCCGAGAGCTTGATCCGCACCTCGTGGGCGGCGATGCGATTGGGACCATTGCCCACGACCGCCCAGTAGCGCCGGAACGGGGCGTGGGCCCGCGCCGCGGCGCCGATCGGCTCGCGCCCGTCGAGCACCGTCTGCATCACCGTCGGCAGATCGTGCAGGGACTGCAACAACTCGGGATCGCCGGGCCCGGCACCCGCAGCTTCTGCCAGCGCGGTCGCGAGCAGGAATCCCGCCGCGACCTGCGCGTAGAAGGCTTTGGTCGACGCGACGCTCATCTCCACGTCGCGACCATCGGAGGTGTAGAGCACACCGTCGGCGCGGTCGACGAGATCGCTGTTGCGCCGATTGACGATCGCGATCACCGCGGCGCCGCGCGCCCGCGCGAGATCGACGGTGGTGTTGGTGTCGGTGGTCGTCCCGCTCTGGCTGATCGCGATGACGAGCGTGTCGCGCATGTCCGGCGCGAGACCGAAGCCCGAGAGCTCGGTGGCAAGCATCGCCTGCACTCGAAGTGGGTGCCCGACGCCAACGGCATCCACGAGCGCGAGGGCCAGGCTCTGCCCGGCGACGGCGGCCGTGCCCTGACCGATCACCGTGACCCGGGTGATCTCCCCCGTCCCGAGTCGAGCCCGCACGTCGGCCGGGATCGTGCTCTCGGCCAAGTCGACGCGCAGTCGGCCGTCGCGCTCGACGAGCTTGCCCCGCAGCGTGGTGCGGAAGGAGTTCGGCGACTCGGTGATCTCCTTCAGGAGATAGTGCGGGAACTCCCCGCGATCGATGTCACGCGTGGTCACCTCGGCGTGCACGAGATCGGAGTCGTGCGCCGGCAGTGCGGTGCCGTCGTAGGCCAGGCGCGTGATGCCGGCGAGCGTGCCCGCACGCTCGGCCGCGAGCACCACGATCTGGCCGCGGCTCCCGCCGGGGTTCTCGGGGTTGGCCGCGGTCTCGCCGTCGAGGCGGAGATAGGTGTGCGTCTCCTCGACCACGCCATAGGGCTCGCTCGCCACGACGAAGGCGTCCTCCGCCAAACCGACGTAGAGCCCCTGCCCACTCCCACGGAGTGCGAAGAATGCCTGGCCCGGCGCGGCCGTCGTGTGCGCGCCGATCGCCACGGAACCCTCGAAGGTGGCCACCGCATCGCGGAATGCGTCCGCGGGCGACGCGCCGCCGGCGACACCACGGGCCAGCAGCGCCGGGATCACCTTGGCGTCGGTCGTGATCTCGGGCGCAATGCGCAGTCCGTGGAGGCCGACCAGCTCGTTGAAGTTGTCGACGTCGCCGTTGAGGGCCGCCGCGGCATAGGGCGCGTCGCCCGGCCGCGGTTCGAGCTCCGCTTGGTCCAGCGGGTGCGCATTCGCCTCGGAGATGATGCCGACACTGGCCCAGCGCGTGTGACCGAGGACGAGGACCTGGGCCGAATCGTTCGCCAGCGCCGCGTGCAGCACCGGATCGACCGTGATCGCGGCCCGCAACGTCGCGACGTTGTCCCCCAGCTCACCGATCTCGGCGGCCGCCTTGTAGACGAAACACAACGCGCCGTCGACCGCTCGCACCGCACCCGAGCGGCGCAGCGGATCCGCGCGGTCGGCGACCAGCGCCTCGACATCCGCCAGCCCGTGATCGAGCACCACGATCTCGAGCCCGGCGGAGTCACGGCCGCGTACTTCGAGCCGGTCGATTGACGCGAGGGCGATATGGATCGACAGGAACCCTTCAATCGCCGCGGCGTTCCGAAGGTCACGGGCGAGCGCGGCGACGGCCGCGGCCGCGCGCAGGCGGTCACGCGCAATGGCCCAGAGCCGGTCCTTCACCACACCGAGCGCTTCGTTGAGCGACTCGTCCGGCCGGGGCAGACCGGAGGCCTCGTCGTCGAGGCCGGATTCGAACGCGCCAACGACGGCGGTGAGGCGTTCGGCGCCGGCGCGGATCGCGTCCCGGCCGGCCGCGTCGGCGATCAGGGCGCGTGCACCGGGTGCGCCGCGCAGTGCGGCGTCGACGGTCCCGAGATGGCCCGCCGCCGCGAGCAGCGCGCCGACGTGACCGGCCAGTGAGCGGTCGTCACCCGGACCGCCGTGGAGGGCGATCTCCAAGTCGTCGGCCGCCGCGGCGAGCAGGCCGCGCAGGGCCGCCAGGTCGGGTGGAGTCCGTTCCGATGGGCGGCGCAGGACCGCGACGATGCCGCACATGAGGCGTCCGATCCTACCGGCACGACCGGTCGGCTCCGACGCCCCGATTCGGCGGCCGACCCGGTTCCGCCACGGGGCGCGGCCTCAGCCCAAGGCGGAGTGGAGTGCCGCGGTGAGTTCGGTGGCGATACGCGCCGCCGTGTCCGAGTCCACGGCTTCGACCATGACCCGGACCACCGGTTCGGTGCCCGACGGCCGGACCACCACGCGGCCGTCTTCACCCAACGCACCCTCGGCGCGCCGGACCGCGTCCCAGAACCCGGTCGCGGTCTCGAGCGCGTCGCGGTCGGCAACGCGGACGTTCTCGAGCACCTGGGGGAACTTCGTCACGACCGCGGCCAACTCGTGCAGGGGCCGACCCGATCGGGCCATTGCGTCGAGCACGAGGATGCCGGTGAGCGGTCCGTCGCCGGTCATGGCGTGCTCGGACGCGATGACGTGACCACTCTGCTCGCCGCCGAGCACGAGGTCGTGGTCCTCCATCGCGGCCAGCACGTGGCGGTCACCGACCGGCGTGACCACGAGGTCGATCCCGTGCGCGGCGAGCGCGCGGGTGAGTCCGAGGTTGGCCATCACCGTGGTGGCGATCGCGCGGTGGCGCAGGCGTCCTTGGGCGTCGAGGTCGACGGCCAGGATTGCGAGGATGTGGTCACCGTCGACCAGGGCACCGTGCGCGTCGATCGCGAGGACGCGGTCGGCATCACCGTCGAACGCGAGACCGACGTCCGCGCCACGAGCCACCACCTCGCGCGCCAATCCCGCCGGATGGGTCGAGCCGCATCCGTCGTTGATATTGCGACCATCGGGCGCGGCGTTCAGCACCTCGACGCGCGCCCCCAACGCACGCAACGCGGCAGGCGCCGCCTCGAACGCCGCGCCGTGCGCGCAGTCGACGACCACGGTCAGTTCCGAGAAGGGGGTCCCGCCGCCCGCGGCGGCCACGAGCCGGGCCACGTAGTTCGTCACCGCGTCCGCCGCGATCGGCGGTGCGTCGCCACCGACCGGCGTGGACCCGAAGGACTCGAGCCGCGCGGCCAGGGCCGCTTCGATCGCGGTCTCGGTCGCGTCGCGCAGCTTGCGACCGCCGGGCTCGAAGAGCTTCACGCCGTTGTCGAAGAACGGGTTGTGACTTGCCGAGATCATCGCCCCTGGCGCGCCCGACTCTGCGCACGCGCCGGCCAACCCCGGCGTCGGAAGTACGCCCAGACTGCGGGCAGTTCCGCCGGCCGCTTCGATCCCCGCGATGAGAGCAATTTCGAAATCGAGACCGGACTCCCGGGTGTCGCGCGCCACGAGATACGGCAGGTCCGCGCCCAGCGCGTCGACCGCGGCCGCGCCGAGGGCGCGCACGATCGTCGTGGTCAGGTCGGTCCCCGCGTGGCCGCGGATGCCGTCGGTGCCGAAGCGCGGCGCCATGGATGGCGCGCTCGCCCGGTCGACTACCGCTTGGAGTACTGCGGCGCCTTGCGCGCCTTCTTGAGCCCGTACTTGCGACGCTCCTTCTCCCGCGCGTCGCGCGTGAGGAGCCCGGCCTTCTTCAGCGCCGGGCGCGCTTCGGGGTCGAGGGCGACGAGTGCACGCGCGATGCCGAGCGAGAGCGCACCGGCCTGACCGGCGATGCCGCCGCCCCGAATGGTGGCGTCGACGTCGTACACCTCGGCCGTCTGGGTGATGCGCAGCGACTCGGTGGCGCTCATCCGGTGGGTGGCGATGTGGAAGTAGGCCTCGATCTCGCGGCCGTTGATCACCAGCTTGCCGGTGCCGGGGCGCAGGCGCACGCGCGCGACGGCCTCCTTGCGACGGCCGGTGGTCTGGATGAGGGGCTTGCTCACGATGCGGTCCTCGCGCTGGAGAGAGTGCGCGCCTGCGGCTGCTGCGCGGCGTGCGGATGAGTCGGGCCGGCGTAGACACGCAGCTTCGAAAGCTGGGCGCGGCTCAGACGGTTCTTCGGCAACATGCCGCGCACCGCGAGACGCACGACACGCTCGGGGTTGCGCGACAGGAGGTGGCCGAGGTTCTCGGACTTGATGCCGCCCGGGTAACCGGAGTGGCGGTAGTACAGCTTGCCTTCGGACTTGCGCAGCGAAATGTCGAGCTTGCTGGCGTTGATCACGACCACGTGATCGCCGACGTCGACGTTCGGGGCGAAGATCGCCTTGTGCTTGCCACGAAGGAGCTGCGCAACCTCGGTCGCCAGGCGTCCGAGAACGACGCCTTCGGCGTCGATCACGTGCCAGGCGTGCACGATGTCTGCGTCTTTGGGATGGTAGGTCCGCACGGGTCCACTCTCTGTGTGTTCGATCCCGACAGGTTCGCCCGCCAGGCAGACGCGACGGCCCAAGGGGGCCGAGACGCAAGCCGGGAAGGCTAGCAAACCCCTTCCGCCCAGTCGAAGCCGCCTCCGCCCGCCCGGAGCCCGCTTCACACCGCCGGGCGTAGCCTGCCCGGCGTGACTCCTCCGACTGCCGTCCACCACCTCGCGCCCGAGCACACTGCCGACGCCGAGGCCGCGCTCGACATCCTCCTCGACACCGAGCTGGAACCGATCGTCGACATGGTGCTGATCAGCCACGGTGACCAGTACGAGGCCCGGACCCACGACGGATCGGTCACGTTCCGCCGGGTCGGTCCCGGCACCGACGACGCGAGCTACGAGCGCATCGCGGTAGCGGGCACCGACCCGCTGGCCGACCAGTCGACCGACAAGTTCGCGCCCCTCGACGACGAGCGGGCGAACGTCTACCCCCATCGCGCCGTCAACGCCTATCCGCACGCGTACGACACGATCGCGCAGCTCTTCGACCACCCCGCGGCGCCGGACCTCTGCGTGATCCACTCCGCCGCCCACAACTGGGAGGACCAGGGTGGCCACCGCGGCGAGCACGGGTCGCTCGGCGTCGTCCAGGCCCGCGCGCCGTTCGTGATCGCGGGCAAGGGTGTGCGCAACGACGGACTCGTGGCCCGCAGCGCGCGTCTCGTCGACGTCGCACCCACGCTCCTGCACCTCATGGGCGCGGCGCCGCACGACGACGGCACGTACCTCCGCGGCCAGGACGGCATCGTGCGCGACGACCTGCTCGACCTCACGGGCGGGCGTCCCCGGCACGTGATCGGCTTCCTCTTCGACGGCACGAACCCGAACGTGCTCTACGACATGGCCGCGCGCGGTGAAGCGCCGAACGTCGCGCGGCTCATGGCGATGGGCACCGCCTACCAGCACGGTGCAATGGCGAGCCTGCCCACCATCACCCTGGCCAACCACACGACGATCCTCACCGGCCGCCACCCCGGTCACCACGGCATCCTCAACAACGCCTGGTACGACCGCGAGCTCGGGAAGCAGATCATCACCAACTCCGCGGCCACCTGGCACCGGGCGATGGACACGGTCGTCCCCGGCACCGAATCGATCCACACTGCGGTCAAGCGCACGTTTGCCGACGCCTTCACCGCGAGTTGCAACGAGCCGTGTGACATCGACGCCGACTACTCCACCTTCGGCTTCTTCCGCCGCGGCGAAGTGCCGCCGATCCCCGAGGATCCGTTCGGGCTGCCGCACACGACCGAGCGGTTCGTCCGCCCGTCGAAGGACTACTCGTGGTCCTCGGTCGTCGATCACATGGGCCTGGAGCAGGCGGTCGGCATCCTCAGTGGCTCCTACCGCGACGAGACCTATCCGCTGCCGAAGTTCATGTGGTGCAACTTCACGCTCACCGACTCCGCCATGCACGAGGGTGGTCCGCACTCCGAGATCGCGGCGGCGTCGATCCGCGATTCCGACGCCCGCCTCGGTGAGATCCTCACCGCGGTGGAACGGGCCGGGATCTTCGACGAGACCGCCTTCGTCCTCGTCGCCGATCACGGCATGGAGGAGAACGACCCGAGCGTGAACGGCGACTGGGACGTCCCGCTGAAGGAGTCCGGCCTCAAGTTTCGCGACGAGGCGTACAGCTTCCTCTACTTCGGCGTCGAGTAGTCGAGGGCCGCCGCATCAGAGTGCGCCGTCAAGCGAAGGAGGCGACGATGAGCAAGCTGGACCGGCAATTCGAGGCCACGCTGCAGCTGAGTTCCGCCAAGGGCGGGTGGACCTACGTGGTCATGCCCGGGTCAGCCGAATACTTCGGGACCCGCGGTCGCGTGAAGGTACGGGCCACGGTCGACGGCGAGGAGTTCACGACATCGTTCATGGCGCTCGGCGACGGCACCCACAAGCTGCCCATCAAGGGATCGCTCCGGCGCACCATCGGCAAGCAGGCCGGTGACCGCGTCGTCGTCCAGCTCATCGAGCGCCTCGACCGCTGACCGCCGGCCGACCTCGTAGCCTCGGGGGTTCATCCTTCCGGACGGAGTCGCCGCATGCACCACCGCACGCCGATCGTTGCGATCGCCATCGGCATCAGCGTGATCACGCTCGCCGCCTGCGGCTCCGACCGCGCCAAGGTGAACGCGAGCAATGACGGGAAGATCACCGTCAGCCAGAACGGCAAAGGCGAGCAGGCCACCATCTCGGGCGACGGCAACACCGTGACCTTCGGAGGCACCAAGGTCCCGGCGGGCTTTCCGACCGCGGTGCCCCAGCCCGCGAACGCCAAGCTGCGCGGGGTCGCCAGCGGGGCCCGCGGCTCCGGGAAGTACTTCCAACTCGACTACACCCTCAGTGGATCGGCGGCGGAAGTCGCGACCGCGTACCGCAAGCAACTCGAGAACGCCGGCTTCACCGTCACCGACGGCGGCGGGCCCGCGAGCGGCGCGGCGCCCCTCCTCGCCGACGGGCACGGTTGGAAGCTCGTGGTCCTCACCATCCCGGGCTCGCCGGCGACACTGAGCCTCAACGTCACCAACGGCTGAGCATCACTCCGGGTCGTAGCCGACTTCCCACAGACACAGGCCGGTCGGTGGCGCCACCGGACCGGCGGCCGCGCGGTCCGCGGCGCGCAGGATCGTGAGCATGTCGCCCGGGCGCTTCTTACCGAGGCCGACGTCCACCAACGTGCCGACGATCGAACGCACCATCTGCCAGCAGAACGCGGTAGCACGGATGTCGTAGCGCAGGATGCCGTCGCCGAGGTCGTGCCACTGCGACTCGGTGACCCGCCGCACCGTGCTCGAACCTTCGGGACCTGTGCGGCAGAACGATGCGAAGTCGTGCTCGCCGACGAACGGATCCGCCGCGAGTCGCAGCGCACGCAAGTCGAGCGGGCTCGGCACGTGCCACGCATCGCGCGCCCGGAACGGATCGGCGACCGACCGGTTCACGATCGTGTACCGGTACGCGCGCCAGCGCGCCGAGAAGCGCGCGTCGAAGCCGGAGGGCACGAGTTCGACGGAGCGAACAACTACTTCGGGACCGAGCATGCCGTTGAGCGATGCCGAGACCCGGTCGACGTCGATGCCGGGCGGCGCCGCGAACGACACGACCTGGCCCCACGCGTGGACGCCGGCGTCGGTCCGGCCCGCGCACGCCAGGTCGACCTCGGTCCGCAACACCTTGGAGAGGGCGGCGACGAGGACCCCCGCGACGGTGCGCTGGTCGCGCTGCGCGGCAAAGCCGCGGAACCCGGTGCCGTCGTAGGCGACGACCATCCGGCACACGGCCGGACCGGTGACCGCCTCGGGGTCGGCGATGGTGTCGAAGAGCGTCACCGCGACCGAACCGCGGCAGAACTCAGACGAGCTCGATACGCGCCATCGGAGCCTGGTCACCCGGACGGGGACCAAGCTTCAAGATGCGCGTGTAGCCACCGTTGCGATCCTGGTAGCTCGGGCCGATCTCGGTGAAGAGCTTCGACGCGATCGCCTGGTCGTGGATGGTGGCCACCACTTGGCGTTGGCGGTGGAGACCGCCCTTCTTCGCCTTGGTGATCAGCTTCTCCGAGTACGGCCGCAGGGCCTTCGCGCGCGAGACCGTGGTGGTGATCCCGCCGTGCTCGAAGAGCGCGATCGCGAGGTTGGCCATGAGCTGGCGCTGGTGGTGGGGGTCGCCGCCGAGGCGCGGACCCTTGCGAGGGCGGGGCATGAGATCAGTCCTTCATCCGCAGCGAGAGGCCACGCTCGTCGAGCTTGACGATGACCTCGTCGAGCGACTTCTGGCCGAAGTTCGTGATGGCGAGCAGGTCGTCCTCGGTCTTCATCACCAGCTGACCGATGGTGTCGACGCGCGCCCGCTTGAGGCAGTTGCGCGGCCGCTCCGAGAGGTCGAGCTCCTCGATGGCGAGTTCGAGGTCGGGCGAGGTGGCGAGCGTCGGCGAGACCTCACCGAGCTCGAGACCGGCCTGCTCCTCGGACATGTCGGCGACGAGGCCGACGAGGTTGCGCAACGTGGCGCCGGCCGAGGCCAGCGCGTCACGCGCCGTGATCGAACCGTCGGTCTCGATCTCGAGGCCGAGCTTGTCGAAGTTCGTCGCCTGCTCGACGCGAGTCGGCTCGACGGTGAACGCCACCCGCCGGACCGGCGAGAAGATCGCGTCGACCGGGATCACGCCGATCGGCGCTCCGGCCTTCTTGGTCTTGTCCGCCGATGCGTAGCCGCGACCCGGCTCGACGGTGATGTCGATCGCCAGCCGGCCCTTCTCGGTGAGCGACGCGATGTGCAGATCCCCGTTGAGGATCTCGACGTCGCTCGTCGTCTGGATCAGGCTCGCGGTGACGATGGCCGGACCGCGCACGTCGAGGCGCAGGGTGACCGGCTCCTCGGCGATGCAGGTGAGCACGAGATCCTTGAGGTTCAGGATGAGGTCGGTGACGTCTTCCTTCACCCCGGCGATCGTGTCGAACTCGTGGAGTGCGTCGTCGAAACGCACCTGGGTGACGGCCGCGCCGGGAATCGACGACAGCAGCGTGCGCCGCAGGCTGTTACCGAGGGTGTGGCCGAAGCCGGGCTCGAGCGGCGAGATGGTGAACCGCTGCGTGTTGCCCTCGGGCTCGTCGGCCTCGATCTCGGGACGCTGAATAATGAGCATGGAGCTTCCTCACGATCGGACGCGCTGGAACGCGCGCCCACTTGCCTGCGGGGTTACTTGGAGTAGAGCTCGACGATGAGCTGTTCGCGCACCGGGATGTCGATCTGTTCCCGGAGCGGGAGATCGCGCACGGTGGCCTTGCCCTCGCCGCCGGACTCGAGCCACATCGGGATCTGACGATCGAGCGTGTCGAGGTTGTGGCGGATGACGATCATTTCCTTCGCCTTGGCGGAGAGCTCGATCACGTCGTCCTTGCGCACCATGAACGACGGGATGGTGACGCGCTTGCCGTTGACGAGCACGTGACCATGCCGCACGAACTGGCGCGACTGATTGCGGCTCGATGCGAAGCCCGCGCGGAACACGACGTTGTCCAACCGCTGCTCGAGCATCCGCAGCAGGTTTTCGCCGGTGATGCCCTTCTGGCGGGCGGCCTCGGCGTAGACGTTGCGGAACTGCTTCTCGAGCACTCCGTAGATGCGACGCGCCTTCTGCTTCTCGCGCAGCTGGAGCATGTACTCGCTCTCACGGATGCGCCCACGGCCGTGGATACCCGGCGGGTAGGGGCGCTTCTCGATCGGGCACTTCATCGTGTCGCACTTGGGGCCCTTCAGGAAGAGCTTCATGCGCTCGCGCCGACAGAGCCGGCATACGGGACCTGTGTAACGAGCCATCAGACCCTCCGCCGCTTGGGTGGGCGGCAACCGTTGTGCGGAATGGGCGTGACGTCCTTGATGCCGAGGACTTCGATGCCCGTGTTCTGGATGGAGCGGATCGCGGTCTCTCGACCGGAGCCCGGACCCTTCACCACGACGTCGACCCGGCGCACACCGTGCTCCATGGCCCGACGGGCCGCGGTCTCGGCGGCCAGCTGCGCCGCGAACGGCGTGCTCTTGCGCGAACCCTTGAACCCGACGTTGCCCGCCGAGGCCCACGAGATCGTGTTGCCCGACTGGTCCGAGATGGTGATGATCGTGTTGTTGAACGACGACTTGATGTGCGCGATCCCGTGCGTGATGTTCTTACGCTCACGACGACGGGGCCGACGCCCTCCTGCTGCTGGCTTGGCCATCGGTTACTTACGAGCCTTCTTCTTGCCGGCGACGGTCTTCTTCGGACCCTTACGAGTGCGTGCGTTGGTGCGGGTGCGCTGACCGCGGACCGGCAGACCACGGCGGTGACGGATCCCGCTGTAGGTCCCGATCTCGACCTTGCGCTTGATGTGTTGGGCAACCTCGCGCCGCAGGTCACCTTCGACCTTGAGGTTCGCGTCGATGAAGTTGCGCAGCTGCGTCACCTCGTCTTCGGTGAGGTCGCGCACACGCGTGTCGGGCGACAGCCCCGTCTGCTGACAGATCAGCGCGGCGGTGCTGTTCCCGATTCCGAACACATACGTGAGTGAAATCACCAGACGCTTCTCGCGCGGGATGTCGACTCCGGCCAGTCTTGCCATGTCTCTCCTAACCCTGGCGCTGTTTGTGGCGCGGGTTCTCGCAGATGACCCGCACCGAACCGTGGCGGCGGATCACCTTGCACTTCTCACACATCTTCTTGACCGACGGACGGACTTTCACCAAGACCTACTTGTATCGATAGGTGATGCGGCCACGCGACAAGTCATAGGGAGTGAGCTCGACCTGCACCTTGTCTCCCGGAAGGATGCGGATGTAGTGCATGCGCATCTTCCCGGAGATGTGGGCGAGGACTTTGTGACCGTTCTCGAGCTCGACACGGAACATTGCGTTGGGGAGTGGTTCGACCACGGTTCCCTCAACGAGGATCGTGTCGTCCTTTGGCTTGGCTACGGTGCACCACCGGGGCTTGGGGCGCGCAAAAAGCACGCCGAGGAACTTGGGGCGACCTGAGAGGCTAGCCGCGCGGGTGCCCCGAAGGAAATTCGGGGACGCAACTTCCTGGGGGCCCGAGATCGGGCATCCAGGCCTCAGGCCAACGC
>Ga0075026_100000206_pt1 | contig 22518 bp, 15 predicted proteins | sample Str012_2_FD_71392 | JGI IMG/M metagenome (GOLD analysis project Ga0075026, IMG submission 71392) | Freshwater sediment microbial communities in response to fracking from Pennsylvania, USA - Straight Creek_MetaG_SC_2012 | ecosystem: Environmental > Aquatic > Freshwater > Creek > Sediment... | reverse complement strand
GGCGAAGCCGCCATGGCCCTCTGCAAGGATGCCGACACCTCGAAGGTCACCGGCGCCTCGCCGTTCAAGACCCCCGGTGGCAACAGCCTCTCGACCATCCTGCTCACCCCGATCGCCGTCACCCAGGACAACCTCAACGTCGTCACCGACGCCGGTTGGATCACGAAGGCCGATCTGTGCAAGGGCGTCGATGCTGCCAAGGCCCCGGCGGCCTGCAAGTAATCGACACTCTGCAATCGCAGTGAATGGATGCCCCCCGCTCGCCTGTCGCGAGCGGGGGGCGTTCACTATCCCGGGCGCGACGCCGCCCTTCCCCGCACGAATGAATGAGAGCAAGGGATGACTGACGTAGCTCCTGCCGTCGACGGCGCGCCGGCGAAGCAGACGAATCGCTCGTGGCGCGACTTCGTCACCAACAGCGGCGTCGACACGCGCCTGTTGGGCATGGTGGCGGCGCTGGCCGTCATCTGGATTGCGTTCAACCTCATGTCGGGAGGGAAGTTCATCACCTCCCGCAACCTGTGGAACCTGTCGGTCCAGACCGTGTCGATCAGCATCATGGCCACGGGCATGGTGCTCATCATCGTCACGCGCAACATCGACCTGTCGGTGGGTTCGTTGCTCGGTTTCCTCGGCTACACGATGGCGTTGATGCAGACCAACGGCAAGATCTCGATCTTCGGTCTCAGCTTCACGGTCGACACCTTGAAAGAGCACCACTGGTACACCTGGCTGCTGGCGCTGGCGCTCGGATTGGCGCTGGGAGCGGTCATCGGAGCCCTCCAGGGTTCACTGGTGTCGTACGTGGGCGTTCCAGCGTTCATCGTCACGCTGGGCGGGTTCCTGGCGTGGCGCGGCATGATCTTCCGCACCGGCGGCATGAAGGGCCAGACCCTGGCGCCGCTCGACCACACGTTCCAGTACCTCGGTGGTGCGCCCGAGCGCTCCATGGGGCAGTGGAAGACCTGGGTGGTCGCCGCACTCGTGTGCGTGGGCATCGTGCTCACCATCGTCTTCGCTCGTCAGCGTCGTCAGCGCCACAACCTGTCGGTGCGCTCGATGGGCACGGATGTGGGATTCGCCATCGGCGGTTGCGCAGCGGTCATCGTCGCCGTCATCTTCGTGTTCAACGGCTACAAGTCGCCGCAGACCAACAAGGCCGTCGGCATGGCCTATCCGGTGCTCATCCTGCTCGGCGTGACGATGCTGATGACGTATCTCGCCCGCCGTCGTCGCTTCGGCCGCTACGTCTTCGCCTACGGCGGTAACCCCGAGGCCGCCGAGCTCGGTGGCATCAACACCCGCAAGACCATCATGTACACCTACGTCGTGATGGGCATGCTCTGCGCGGTCAGCGCCGCCATCCAGACCGCTCGTCTCAACTCGGCCACCACCAACCTCGGCGTGCAGAACGAACTCGACGTCATCGCCGCCGCCGTCATCGGTGGCACCTCGTTCGCCGGTGGCATCGGCACCATCCCGGGCGCCGTGCTCGGCGCGGTCGTGATGCAGTCGCTGCGTTCAGGCATGTCGCTGCTCAACATCGACTCGCCCACACAGGACATCGTCGTCGCGGTGGTGCTGGTCACGGCCGTTGCCATCGACGCCCTCATCCGTCAGCGCCGCCGATCGCACATGGCCATCGCCCTCGGCGTCGGCATTGCCGTCGCCGCCGTCGTCATCCAGACCGGCCGTCCGTGAGCACCGAAGGAGCGATCGACATGACCGACACCAGCACCTCCACTCCCAACGCTTCCGCTCCCGACACCTCCTCGGGCGACGCACCGCTGTGTGCCCTGCGCGACATCTACGTGTCGTTCGGCGGGCTGCACGCCGTCGCCGGTGTGTCCATCGACGTCAACGCCGGTGAGGTCGTCGCGGTCGTGGGCGGCAACGGCGCAGGCAAATCGACGCTGATGCATGCGCTGGCCGGCGCACGGCCCGCCGACTCCGGCGAGGTCCTCATCAACGGAACGCCCGTCGCCATTCACAACCCGCGCGATGCACGCGCTCACGGCATCGAGGTGATCTACCAGAAGCTCGCGTTGGCCGACAACATCGACGCCGCGGGCAACGTGTTCCTCGGACGCGAGCTGCGCACGCGCACGGGCTCGCTCGACGACGAGGCCATGGACGCCGCCACGCAGACCGTGATGAAGCGGCTGAACCCGCGCTTCAAGAACCTGAAGACCGCGGTGAAGTCGCTGTCGGGTGGTCAACGTCAGTCGGTGGCCATCGCCCGCGCGGTGCACTTCAACGCCAAGATCCTCATCATGGACGAGCCCACCGCTGCGCTCGGTCCGGCCGAGACGGCCCAGGTGCGCGAGCTCGTCACCCAGTTGAAGGCGGAAGGGCTCGGCATCTTCCTCATCAGCCACGACATCCACGACGTGTTCGACCTCGCCGACCGCATCAGCGTGATGATGCAGGGCAAGCTCGTCGGCACCGTCGACAAGAACAAGGTCACCAAGGACGAGGTGCTGGCGATGATCATCGCCGGCAAGCAGCCCGGTGAAGCGTCGGCCGAGGAGATGGCCGCACTCCACGGCGGCGCCACCCCCACCGCCTGATCATTCCGTGTCCGCGCGACCGATCGCACTGGCCGTGGTGGGCACGGCCTACCACACCCCCACGGCACTCGATCTCGAGGTGCTCGACGACGTCGTGATCTCCATCGACGCCGATGGCGTCATCGCCGGGGTCGATCCGCTGGGCACCGATGCGGCCACCGCGCGCATGGCTGCCGCGGCCACGGTGCGCCGTCTGGCCGCCCACGAACGGCTGCTGCCGGGTCTGGTCGACCTGCACATCCATGCGCCGCAGTGGCCACAGTTGGGCACCGGCCTCGACCTACCGCTGGAGCGGTGGCTGTTCGGTCACACCTTTCCGCTCGAGGCGAAGTACGCCGATCTCGGGTTCGCACGCGAGGTGTGGTCGCACATGGTGCCGACGCTGCTCGCGCATGGAACCACCACGGCGGTGTACTTCTCGTCGATCCACGAGGAGGCCACGTCGGCCCTGGCCGAACAGTGTGTGCAGTCGGGTCAGCGGGCGTACGTCGGTCGGGTGGCGATGGACCATCCCGAGGGCACGCCGACGTGGTACCGCGACGAATCGGCCCCGGCCGGTGTCGACGCCTCGCGCCGATCCATCGCGGCCATCCGTTCGCTCGGCGCTGCACTCGTCGAACCGATCGTGACGCCTCGGTTCGTGCCGGCGTGCACCGACGAGCTGCTCGGGGCGCTCGCTCATCTGGCGGTCGACACCGGCACCCTGGTGCAGACCCACTGTTCGGAGAGCGATTGGGAGCACCACGCAGTGCTCGACCGCTCCGGCCACAGCGACACCACGGCGTTGCATCGACTCGGCCTGCTCCGCGCGGGCACCGTGTTGGCCCACGGCAATCATCTCGGCGAACCCGATCTTGCGCTCATCCGTTCGGCAGGTGCCGGCGTGGCCCACTGCCCGATGTCGAACGCATACTTCGCGAACGCCGTGTTGCCGGTGCGCCGACTCCTGCACGCCGGCGTGAAGGTGGGCCTCGGCACCGACATCGCCGGGGGTGCGGAGCCCGCACTCCTGCGTCAGTGCTCGCACGCCGTCACGATGTCGCGAGTGCTGCACGACGGTGTCGATCAGCGTCGCTCGTCGATCGACCGCGGGGTGGCCGACTCGACCATCGATGCCGTCACCGCGTTCCACCTCGCGACGGTGGGTGGTGCCGACGTCCTGGGCGCGCCGGTGGGCCTGTTCGAGCCGGGTCGGCAGTTCGACGCCATCGTCGTCGAGACGGCCGCGGGCGGAGCGTTGCGCGCGTGGCCACAGGTCGACGATCACGCGCGAGTCTTCGAGAAGATCGTGCACCTGGCCGGCCCCGCCGAGATCACCACCGTGTGGGTGTCGGGCCGTCAGGTCGTGCCTGGCCGAAACTGAGTTCGTGGGGCGATGGCGTCGCCGGGAAGGACACCATCGGGGTGCAGTGCCGATTGGAAGCGGCGCATACCGGCCAGCCAGCGATCGCGGTCGACTGCCTTGCGCTCCATGTAGGTCTGCACCTCGGCGTGCGGCAGCACCAGGAACCGTTCGGAGCGGATGGCGTCGATGCACATGGCCGCCACGTCGGCCGGTTCGAGCACACCGTCGCCGCCCGCCACGCCCCCGTCGAGGATGCCGTCCTTGGCGTCGGCGCCATGGAAGTCGGGGCTGTTCACCACGATGTTGGTGCGCACCGCCTGTGGGCACAGCACCGACACCCGGATGCCCTGGTGGTAGTGGGTGACGGCCAGCCACTCGGCCAGCGACACCGCCGCCGCTTTGGTGATGGAGTACGACATCGAGCCGATCTGGGTGAGCAGCCCGGCGGCCGAGGCGGTGTTGAGCAGATAGCCCTCGCCGCGGGCGATCATCGAGGGCACCACCGCTCGGGCCGCATAGATGTGGGCCAGGCAGTGCACCTCCCACATCTTCTGGATGGCACCGTTCGAGTCTTCCAGGCCGGCCGTCGTGACGAACCCGGCGTTCGACACGAACAGATCGATGGGGCCGTGCGCATCCTCGGTGTCGGCGACGAGCCGTCGAATGGCCGCCTCGTCGCTCACGTCGACCGCCGCACCCGTGCCGCCGACGAGTGCGGCGACCCGTGCCGCCTGCGCCCCGTCGAGATCGGCGACGACCACGTGGCGCGCCCCTTCGGCCTTGGCGGCGAGTGCGAGCGCCTCGCCGATGCCCGAACCGCCACCGGTGACGACGACCACTCGATCATTCAGTTCCATGTGCGCACCGTAGAGGCTGGCGAACGGCCCGAGCGAGAGGGGGTGTCGAGGATGCGCCAGAATGCACGGTCATGACCACCGACCCACGCGCCGACTTCGACCTCGAGCAGATCGACCGCCTGCTCACCACCACCAAGCAGGTGCGTCAACGGCTCGACCTCACCCGCCCCGTGCCCTACGACGAACTGTTGGAGTGCATCGGCCTCGCCAGTCATGCACCGATGGGCGGCAACCTCGAACGCAACCGGTGGATGATCATCGACGACCCCGACAAGAAGGCGGCCATCGCCACCCGTTTCGCCGAGGTCGGCCGGCCCTATCTGGCGATGAACTCCGAGGTGCGCGGCGACGATCGCAGCCAGCGCGTCATCGGTTCGGCCAACTTCCTCGTCGATCACCTCGCCGAGGTACCCGCGCTCGTGCTGGCGCTGCGGCTCGATCCGGCACCCCTGGCTGCGCAGGGTGCCGCAGCCGCGTACTACGGCTCGGTACTGCCCGGTGTGTGGAGCTTCCAGCTGGCGGCACGTGCCCGCGGCATCGGTTCGGCGTGGACCACGTTCCATCTCGAGCACGAGGCCGAGATCGCGCAGTTGCTCGGTATCCCGCCCACCGTCACGCAGGTGTGCCTGCTGGCCGTGGGCTATTACACGGGCAGCACGTTCACGCCGGCACCGCGTCGGCCGGCAGAGGAGATCACGTTCCTCAACACCTGGAAAGCGCCCGTGCGGTAGCGCTCAGACCTGGGCGGCGGTCGCAGGCTGTCGGCGCATCCACCAGTCGTGGAAGTGCGCCACACCCGCCTCGAGCGTCCAGTCGCCCGACAGGTTGACGTGATACCGATCGATGTCGAGGCCGAGTGATGCGGCGGTGGCGAGTCCGTCGCTGCGTCGCTCCACCAGCGCGCGGTCTTCCTCCACCGTCTCGTCGTAGGCGGTGACGATGGCCTCCGGCAGGCCGGGCACCAGCATCTCCATGTCGGTGGGCACGCAGTAGTGCACGCGGTTGACGAACTCGTCGGGGCCGATGGGCACCACGACGGAGAACACCTTCAGACCGTTGTACACCTCGAACATCAAGTTGGGGTAGATGCCCACCCAGCCCACGGCCCATTCGGGCTCGGGCTCGCCGCGCAACTCGTAGTAGCGGCGGAGGCCGTCGCTCCATCGTTGGTAGTTGGGCGACTTGCGACCGCCTTCGCCGGACAGGCGAAGGAACTGGGCGTGGAAGTTGTCGCCGAAGGTCCATTCGATCGACGCGCAATCGACGAACGACGCCAGGCCCGGGTGGTACGGGGGCACGTGGTAGCAGTCGCCGAACACTTCGACGAACGTCTTCCAGTCGCCGCGGTACGGGTCGTCGTGGGTGGCCGTCACGGTCCAGCCGGTGAGGTCGAGCCAGTCGGCGATGCCGCGCTCGGCGAAGTCGTCGTCGATGCGGGCCAGATCGGACCGGTAGTGGTCGATGCGCGATGCATCGACGCCGAACACGAAACCGTTCCACGACAGCAACTCGAACGCGGGCAGGGCGAGTGATGCCTTGGTGGCATCGGCCGCATCGCCGCCACCGAAGTCGATGTTGCCGCCGCCGATGAGCGAGCCGTCGCTGCGGAACGACCAGTCGTGGTATGGGCAACGGATCCAGCTGTGGTCGACCGGTCGATCGTCGTCGACGAGGGGTCGGCAGGCGTGTGTGCACACGTTGGCGAGCGCAGTGATCGTGTCGTCGTGACGGGTGATGACGATGCGGTGGTCGGAGTCGGCGCGTTGGTGACCCTTCGGCGGCAACAGCACCTCGTGGCTCAGGTACACGAGGCCGGCATTGGGGGCGAAGAGCTGTCGCATCTCCGAGGCGAAGACGGCTGGATCGGAGTAGGCGTCGGCGGGGACGCTGTGTGCGGCGGCCGCATCGAACACGTGGTCCGGGCGTTGCCAGACGGTGGTCATGAGTCGAACCTACTTGCGCCGCTCTCGCCCCACCCAGTCACCCGAGCCGTGACATCGGTCTCCGCACCCGGTGGCGACTGTGTGAACAGCAGTTGACCGTTCGGTGCACGAGACCGAATCGGCCACATGGGTGTGCTGCTCGTTCCTACAGTGTCGTCATCTGCACAGATGAAGGAGGATGCGATGTTGAAGCGTTCCCTGTCCACCGACGAGCCGATCGCGAAGGTCACCTTCGCGTTGCCGCTCACCGATGCCGGCCTTCCCACCTCGGTGGTGGGTGATTTCAACGACTGGAATCCGCTGGCCCACCCGTTGCGCAAGCGCAGCAACGGCACACGCAGCGTCACCGTGGAGGTGCCCGTCGGTGGCACGTACAGGTTCAAGTACCTGTCGGACGACGGCAGCTGGTTCTGTGATCCTTCGGCCGATGGCTTCGAGCCCAACGAGTTCGGGGCGGTCAACTCGCTGCTCGTCGCCTGACAGCGACGCCAGTGCTGCCGTCACTCAGCTGCCGCCGCGCCCGCCACGACGACACTGGCAATGGGCGTGCGGGCGCGCGTTCACCGTGACGTCGATGCGGCCTCGACGGAGTCGACCGGCTCGATCGGTTCGATCGGGGCGGTTCGTCGGAGTGGACGGGCTGTTCCTGGTCGTCCATGGGGTGCTCCTTGCGCACGTTCGGGGTAGATGCCACGGTGCGGCGCGCAGGTGCGACCCGTTGCAGAACGAGGTGCGGGAATGGGGGAGTGAGCGCTGCGGACGAGGGGGCCGAATCACCCAGATCACGTGATGCACCCAATCGCATGCTGATGCAGATGTGCCACGTTGTGGCGCTGTCACGGCGCAACTGATCACGACGGCGGGCGCCGACGAAAAATCTCGCCGGCGTGTCCGTTCGTCCGGAGACCGTTCGTCGTTGTGATATCCGTGAGTCCTCGCGGAGACACTTGACGAAAGGACTTTCCCCCATGCCCGAGTTCGTTGCACTCATCTGGGAACCCCGAGCCGCCCGCGCGCAGCAGGGTCCCGACCTGGTCGAGTACATGAACGGCTACACCGCCTTCGGTGGTATCGCCGGCCATGCCATCCGTGGCGGCGCGGCGTTGCTCACCGACGACACCGCCACCACGATCCACGTCACCGGCGGTCAGCACGGTGAGGTCGTGATGCACGACGGGCCGTACGCCGAGACCAAGGAGTTCCTCGGTGGCTTCTACGTGCTGGAGGCCGACGATCTCGACGGTGCCATCGCACTGGCTCGCCACATTCCGGCGGCGTGGCGCGACGGCGGTCGTGTCGAGGTTCGCCCCACGATGTCGATGTGACCGAGCGGGGCTGACCGCGTCGTGGAGTACGCGTCGATCGACGAGATCATCCGGGTGGAGGGTGGCCGTGTCGTGGCCACCCTCTTCCGGATGACCGGCCAGCTCGAACTCGCCGAAGACGCCTTCGGCGAAGCGGCGATCGAGGCGGTGACCCACTGGCAGTCCGAGGGTCTGCCCGAACGTCCGGGGGCGTGGCTCACCACGGTCGCTCGGCGCAAGGCCCTCGACATGTTGCGTCGCGAAGCGCGTCGGCCCGAGCGTGAAGAGATGGCGATCGCGCTGGCCGCGCCCGTCGACCTCGACGTGCACACGGTGCGCGACGACCAGCTCCGGTTGATCTTCACCGCCTGTCACCCCGCGTTGTCCGACGAGGCGAGGGTGGCGTTGACGTTGCGGCTGGTGTGCGGGCTCACCGTCGACGAGATCGCCGCGGTGTTCCTGGTCCCCGAAGCGACGATGAGCAAACGCATCACCCGGGCGAAGGCCAAGCTGCGCGCCAACCGCATCGGGTTGCGCATCCCGCTCGACGGCGAACTGCCGGCGCGACTCGCCGTGGTGTCGAGCGTCGTCGAAGTCGTGTTCACCACAGGTCATCACTCACCCACGGGGCAGGCCCTGACCCGCGTCGACCTGATGGACGAAGGAGTGCGGCTCGCCCGGCTGTTGGCGGGCCTGATGCCCGACGAACCCGAGTGTCACGGGATGGTCTCGCTGCTGCTGTCGACGCGCGCTCGGCAGGCGACGCGTGTCGACATCGACGGATCGGCTGTGCTGTTGGCCGATGCCGACCGTTCGCTGTGGGATCGCGACGACATCGACGAGGCCATCGATCTGCTCGAACGCACCCTTCGCGCCGGACGTGTCGGACCGATTCAGATCCGGGCCGCCATCTCGTGCCTGCACAGCCACGCGAGTTCCGCTGCCGACACCGACTGGCCGCAGATCGTTCAGCTCTACGACATGCTCACCATGGTGGCGCCGTCACCGATCGTCGCGGTCAACCGCGCCGTGGCGCTCGCCGAGGTGGAGGGAGCCACGGCCGGGCTCGAGGCGCTCGACGCCGTGCAGGCATCGTTCGCATCCGTCGAGCGTTGGCACCTCTTCCATGCGGCTCGTGCCGAGTTCCTGCGACGCCTCGGCGACCTTCGTGGCTCGGCCGACGCGCTCGATGCCGCGGTGGAGTGTCCGCACAACGATGTCGACGACCGGTTGCTGCGGCAACGCAGGGCGGCGCTCGACCTCGCGTCGGGCGCGTCAGTCGAGGCCGAGTGAGCCGAGCGTGACGTCGAGTTGGCGGCGGCCCATCCGTTCGATGTCGTCGGTGGGGTAGTGGCGGTACGTCGACTCGATGGTCATCACCAAGAAGAGGTACATGTCGTAGAGCAGGCGTCGTTGCCGCGCCTCCGGCGTGGCCAGGGCGGGGATGCCGTAGTCGTCGAGGAACGGCGACTCGGCAGTCTTCCCGAAGAACTGACCCTCCATCAGCGGGTCGCCCCACAGCGCGCGCTCGAAGTCGATGACGCCGACGACGTCGAGCGTGACCGGATCGATGAACACGTTGGGGTCCCACAGGTCCCAGTGCACGAACGACGCGATGGCGACCTCGTCGAGGACGTCGCTGTGATCGCGCACCAACGTGCGGAGGCGGTCGGGGTGCACCGGCAACGCCACCCCTGCTCGTTCGCCGTCGGCGAGGAGGTCGTCGACGAGACGGTGGAACGCCTCGCTCCATCGGTCGAACGTCGGCGCCGTCGGTGCCTGGAGCCCGAACGTCGGGTGTGTGATGGAGTGCATCGCGCGCAGAAAGCGGGCGAGCTGCGCGTCGACGTGCCGTTGCTGATCGGGCGACAGGGTGCGGCGCAGTTCGCTGAGGAGCGTGCCGTCGCAGCACGTCATCACGAACAGCGGACTCGGTAGCCGTCGACAGCTGGTGTCGGACCACACCACCGTCGGAACGGGCACCGACGTACGCTCGTGCACCAACCGCATCGCCGCCACCTCGGTGGCCATGATGTCGTGCTCGTAGGTGAGCACCGCCACGTCGGGCGGCGGCGCCACCTTCAGGACGAAGCGTCGACCGTCGGCCAGGGTGAGACGATGCGCCGCGTTGAACCAGCCCTCGGTGCACTCGTCGAACTCGACGAGCGACGCCTCGGGCCCGAACGCGTCGGACACGATCGACTCGGCGACGTGGCGGCTGACCGGCGTCTTGGAGATGCTCTCGACCACGCGCGAACAGTACAGCGGCCGACGCCCGCGATCAGTGGGAGGTGGGCACGAAGTCGGCGATGAGTGCGGCGAGTTCGAGCGGTCGATCACCCTGCACGCTGTGTCCGGCGCCCACGACCTGTTCGATGCGAGCGGAGGGCAGCCGGCGACGCAGTTCGTCCTCGTGTTCGTCGCGCAGCACCGAACTGGGCTCCATGCCGCGCACCAGCATCAGGGGTGCTCGCACCTGTTCGACCACCTGCCACATCGCCTCGGTGCGCTCCGCGGGATCGACCGGCGCCGTGTCATCGGGTGCCTCGTCGCGGGTGCGCGAGTGGCGCCACACCCACGATCCGTCGTCCTGCTGCAGTGCATTGTGCAGGATGCCTCGCCGCAGCGACGAGACCGACCGGGTGGGGTTGAACTCGATCGTACGCTGCAGGAGTTGGTCGAAGTCGGGAAACGACGCCGGACCGTTGATGAACCTGCCGATGACGGCGCTGGCCTCGTCGTCGCGCGAGGGAAGCACGTCGACGAGCACCACCTTGCGGGTGAGGTCGGGCGCTGCCTTGGTGAGCGCGAGGGTGGTGAGGCCACCGAGTGACATGCCCACCACTGCGGCGGCATGAGGTGCCAGAGCACGCACCACGACGGCGATGTCGGCGGCCACGGCATCGAGCGACAGTGCACCGCGGATGCTGCCGTCGGAGTGGCCGTGCCCGGGCAGATCGATGGCGATCAGTGGACGACCCAGGGCCATCGCGACGGTGTCCCAGGTGTGGGCGTTCTGGCCACCGCCGTGCAGCAGCACCAGTTCCGGCTCGGCGGTGCCCCACACGAGGGCGCTGAGGTGGAAGCCGGGGCGCACCTCGACCGATGCGCGGCGCACCACGGGCGGAGTGTCGAACGGCAGCCCGAACTCGGCGGCGTTCTCGTGGAAGAGGCCGAACTCGTCGTACACGATGCGCTCCATCCGCCCGAGACTACCCATCGTCACGCGTGGGAGGGGTGGGTGCGTTGGATCATCGGAAGCATCAGCACGATGCGGGGCGGATGGGGTCAAACTGGACCTTCGAGCACGAAAGGGCACAGCAATGCGCATGCTTCACACCAGCGACTGGCATCTGGGGCGCAGCTTCGGCCCGGCGTCGCTGGCCGCCGACCAGCAGGCGTTCGTCGACTGGCTGGTCGGGCAGGTGGGCGAACAGCGCATCGATCTCGTCGTGATCGCCGGCGACATCTACGACCGGGCCATCGCCCCCACCGAGGCCGTCGTGATGTTCCGCGAGGCCCTTCACCGACTGCTCGCCACCGGTGCGAAGGTGGTCGTGATCACGGGGAACCACGACGGCGCCGACCGCGTCGCCGCCTACGACGATCTGCTCGATCTCAGCGGGTTGTACCTGCGTGGCGGATATTCGCGCATCGGCGAGGTCGTCACCGTCGCCATGGCCGACGGTCCGCTCGATCTCGTGCTGCTGCCATTCCTCGACCCGCAGGCGGCGCCCGACTCGTTGGCCGACGACGCGTTGGCCGGCGACGGGAGCGCCGGCGACGCCAGCGCCGGCGACGCCGATGCGGTGGCCCGGCTCGCGCGTCGCACGCACCAGTCGGTGCTCGAGGCCGCCATCGCAGCGGCGACACCGAACCTGCGGTCGCCCCGTTCGCTGGCCGTGTCGCACGCGTTCGTGGCCGGCGGTGCCATCACCGATTCCGAACGCCCGCTCACCGTGGGCGGCACCGGCACGGTCGACGCCGCGCTGTTCGCGCCGTTCTCCTACACGGCGCTCGGCCACCTGCACCGTCCGCAGGCGGTCGCCGGTCATCCCACCGTGGTCTATTCGGGCACGCCGCTCGCCTACTCGTTCTCCGAGGATCACGCCAAGAGCGTGTGCGTCGTCGACATGGCTCCCGACGGCACCTGCTCCATCGACACGGTGCACGTGCCCGTCGGACGTGGTGTGGTCACCGTCACCGGCACCATCGATCAGTTGCTGAGCGCCACACCCACCGCCGCCACGCTGACGTCGTTCGTGCGTGCCATCGTCACCGATGCCGGCGTGGTGCTCGACGCCAAGCAGCGGCTCACGGCGGTGTATCCGCACGTGGTCGAGATCGTGCTGGCGCCTCCGGTGCGAGATGGCGAGGCGGCCGCAGCGATCGATCGCCGCACCATGTCGGCCGCTGAGGCCGCCGATGCCTTCTGGCTGGCATCGGTCGGTTCGCCGCCCACCGATCCGCAACAGCACCTGTTGCACACCGCCCTCGCCGAAGCCGAGGGGAAGGTGGCCTGATGCGCCCGCTGCGTCTCGAGTTCCAGGCCTTCGGCTCGTATCCCGGCAAGCAGGTGGTCGATTTCGCCGCGCTCGCGCGGCGCGGACTGTTCGTGGTCACCGGACCCACCGGCACCGGCAAGACCACCGTGTTCGATGCCATGGTCTACGCCCTCTACGGCGTGCTGCCGGGCCAGCGCAGTGCCGACGGCGACCCGCGTTCGCACCACGCCGCACCAACCGTCGACACCTACGTGCAGCTCACCTTCGAGGTCGACGGCGAGCAGTACGTCGTGCGTCGCACACCCCGCCAGGAGGTGCCCAAGGCGCGCGGTGAAGGCATGAAGGTGCAGGCGGCCGATGCCTTCGTCGTGCGGCTCGTCGACGACGGCACCGAGTCGATCGCCACGCAGATGACCAAGACGTCGGGGGCGTGCGAGCGTCTGGTCGGGCTCGACGCAAAGCAGTTCCAGCGAGTGGTGCTGCTCCCGCAGGGGAAGTTCACCGACTTCCTCATCGCCACCGACGAAGACCGAGAGAAGCTGCTGCGCCAGCTGTTCGGCGGCGAGCTGTTCGAGCAGGCCACCCTGTGGTTGAAGCGACGGGTCAGCGAACTCGACGACCAGGTGCGCGGTGTCGACGTCGAGGTGCAGCACCATCGCTCGAACGCCAACGACGCGTTGCGTTCGGTGCAGTCGGCGTGGTCGCCCGACGTCGAGTCGCCGGATCCGTCGTCACTCGACGACGCGTCCCTGCGCGGTGCCATCGATGCGTTCGCGCCCGTTCGATCCCTTCGCGACGCCGACCGGGAGCGACTGCAGCAGCTGGCCTCCGACGCCACCACGGCCCTCGCCAATGCGAGGGTGCTCGCGCAGCGCCACGACGACGCACAAGCCGTCGAACGACGTCTCGTCGAGCTCTCGTCGGAGGCGGCCGAGGTGGTCGATGGCGAGCAGCGGGCCTCAGCCTCTCGTCGCGCCCGCCCGGTGGTGCAGGCCGACGATGCAGCCGTGAGCGCGTCTCAGCGTGCGGCCGACGCCGCGACGGCCCTCGCTGCGCTGCGCGACGAGGTCGAGCACGCGTTCGCCGCACTCGGCCGACCCGTGCCCCCGTTCGACGCTGCCTCGATCGCAGCCCAGGCGCAGGCGGTGGGCAGGGAGCTCGACGATCAGGTGGTGCAGCTGCGAGCGGCCCGAAAGGCGGGCTTCGACGCCCGCGAGGCCGACGATGCGGTCGCGACGGTGCGCCACGAACACCAGCGGCTCGCCGAGCACGCGGCGGCGCTGAAGGCCGAGCTCGACGAGCTCGGCGAGGTCGTCGCTGCGCTCGAACCCGTGGCTACCGAAGTGCCGTTGCGCGAGCGTGCCCACGGCGATGCGACCGCGCGTCGGGAGCACCGTCGTCGACTCGACGACACGCGTCACCAGCTGGACGAGGCACGACGCGCCGACGATGCCGCCCGAACCGACTACGAAGCGGTCATGGCGCGCTTCGTCGCCACGCAGGCGCCGCGCCTTGCCGCCGAACTCCACGACGACGAGCCCTGCCCGGTGTGCGGCTCCATCACGCACCCGGCTCCGGCCCAGTCGGCCGACGGCGACGCCGTGGATCATGGTGCGGTCGACGCCGCTCGCGCGGTGTGGACCACGCAATCGAACCGGGTGGCTGGGCTCGACGCGGCGGTCGAGTCACTTCGGTCGACGCTCGCCGCTGATGCCGATGCTCCACTGACGACGTTCGACGTGGAGGTCGACGCAGCGACGGATGCGCTCGAGCGCGCCAACGTCGCGGCCGCCGAGCTGGCAGCTGCCCGGCAACGGTTCGATCAGCGTTCCGCAGCCTTCACGTCGGCCACCACCGCCGCTCTGGCCGAGCAGCAGGTGCTCGACACTCGCACCGGTGCCGCGGCGGCCCTGCGCGCCGAGGCCGAGCGGTTGGCCGTCATCGTCGCCGACATCGACGAGGCGGAGCTCGAGTCGCATCTCCAGGTGCACCGCGCGCTCGATGCAGCGCTCGTGGGCGTGGCAGCAGCGTTCGACGCGGTCACCGCCTCGGTCGCATCGTCGAGCGACGCGAACGATCGACGCGACGAGGCACTCGCGGTCAGCGGATTCGCCGATGTGCCGTCGGCTCGGGCGGCGCTGCTCGACCTGGCCACGGAGACGGCGTCGTCGGAGCGAGCCGAGCGCTGGCGCGCCGACTCGGCGACGCAGCAGGCTCGGCGCCAGCAGCTCGCCGAGCAGGGCGTTCCCGACGAGCGTCCCGACGTCGACGCTGCGGCCTCCATCGCCACCGACGCGGCGCAGGCGGCGCAGGCCGCCACCGAGGCCTTCACCACGGCCGCCAATGCGTTGCGCACGGCGTCGAGCGAACTCGATCAGGCCCTCACGGTGGCGGCGGACTCGGCAGCGCTTCGCCAGCAGCGCGACGACGCACGAGTCGTCTTCCGCACCTGCAACGGCGACGCCGGCATGGGCGTGAAGCTCGAACGGTGGGTGCTCGCCGGAGAGCTCGACCGGGTCACCGATGCGGCCAACCATCATCTGGCGCGCATGACCAACCATCGCTACACGCTGCGACGCAATGGCACGAAGGGAGGGCTCACCCTGGAGGTGTTCGATGCGCACACCGGTCGCTCCCGCGCCACCGCATCGCTGTCGGGAGGCGAGCAGTTCCAGGCGTCGCTGTCGCTGGCGCTGGGCCTCGCCGACGTGGTGAGCCATGGCGGTGCCGCGAGCGGCCGACGATTCGAGGCGCTGTTCGTCGACGAAGGCTTCGGTTCGCTCGATCCGAACGCGCTCGACGACGCCATCGCTGCGCTCGCCCAGTTGCACGCCGCCGGTCGCACGGTGGGCGCCATCACGCACGTCGAGGCGATGAAGCAACAGCTCCACGTGGGCATCGAGGTGTCGGCGCTGCCCGACGGCCGTGGGTCCACCCTCACGGTGCACCCGTGACGCGCCGGCCGCGGTTCCCCGTCACACCCCCGGCGTACTGTTCGCACTGAGATGCTCCACCTGCACCACGCCGATCAACTCGACCCCTTGCTCGATGCGTTGGGCGACCTGCTGTGCACCACCCCTGCCGACCCGTTCGCGCCCGAACTGGTGGTCGTTCCCGCCGCGGGTCTGCAGGATGCGGCGTTGGTGGGTCTCGGCCGACGTCTCGGCGTCAGCGCCCCGCACGCTGGCGATGGCGTCGTCGCCAATGTCGAGTTCGTGTTTCCCGGCACGTTCCTGGCACGTGCGTTGGGCGAGGTCGACCCGTTCGACACGGTTGCGGGCGACCCGTGGCGGTTGCCGCGTCTCACGTGGGCCGTGCTCGACGTGCTGGCCGCGGGCGAGGTGGAGGTGCCCGGCCGTGGCGACGCCGACCAGTGGGCGCTCGCGCGTCGCATTGCCGACCTGTTCGATCGTTACGCCTCGCAGCGACCCCGCATGCTGTGGTCGTGGGCCGCCGGCGTCGACACCGACGGCACCTTCCACGCCGACGGTGCACCCACACCGCTGGATCCTGCACACCTCTGGCAGGTGCGGCTGTGGCGGGCGGTGCGTCACCACCTCGCCCGCCCGAGCGCACCCGAACGCCTCCCCGAGTTGCTGCAGGCCGTGCGGTCCGGTGAGGTGCAGCCCCAACTGCCCGCTCGGGTCTCGCTGTTCGGCCTCGGGGCCATCGCTCCCACGCTGCTCGCGGTGCTCCGGGCGGTCGGCGACGTGCGCGACGTGCACGTGTTCCTGCGTCACCCGTCGCTCGTCGCCTGGCAGTCGTCGCCGCATCAGCTCGCCGGCGCGCTCAACCAGCGGTCCATCATCGACGTCACCGTGCACACCGGTCACCCGTTGCTGAGCTCGTGGGGTCGACCCTCGCTCGAAACGCGCGCGCTCGTCGGTGGCGTGCCCGTGCACGACCATCCGTTGGGCGCGGTCGCAGCACCGGCGCCCACCACGCTGCTCGGCGCGGTGCAGCACGGCATCCGGCTCGATCAGGCGCCATCGCCGGTCGCCGGTGTCGACCCGGCCGACGGCTCGTTCCAGGTGCACGCGTGTCATGGCGAGATCCGCCAGCTCGAGGCACTCCGCGATGCCCTCGGTCATGCCTTCGTCGCCGACCCCACGCTGGCCCCTCACGACGTGTTGGTGCTGTGCCCCGACCTCGAGCGGTTCGCTCCGCTCGCCGAAGCCGTGTTCCAACGCGGCGATCTGCCCGTGCCGGTGCGCATCGGCGACCGATCGCTCATCACCGACGAACCCATCGTCGGTGCGCTGCAGGCCGTGCTCACGCTCGTCGGCGGTCGGGCCACCCTGTCGGAGGTGCTCGCACTGGTGCAGTTCGAGCCGGTCCGGCGACGGTTCGGCTGGTCCGTCGATCACGTCGAGCAATTGGCCTCATGGTGCGCCACGTTGGGCACCCGTTGGGGTCTGTCGCCGCATCATCGCACCCACTGGGGGCTCCCCGGCGACCTGTCCACCGGCACCTGGCAGGCCACCATCGACAGTCTGCTGGCCGGCGTCGCCCTGTCGGCGGCCACCCCCAGGGTGGTCGTGGGCGACATCGCCCCGTTCGACGATCTCGGCACCGACGACCTCGTGCTGGTCGGCACGGTGGCCGAACTGTTGGCACGGCTCGGCGCGTTGCACGCCGAGGTGCAGCATCGCCGGCCGGTGGGCGAGTGGATCGACCTGCTCCAACGTGCGGTGCACGACTTCACCGCCGTCGACCCCGACGAGGCCTGGCGCTCGCAGGCCGTGCTGCGCGACCTCGACGACATCGCCGAATCGGCTCGAGGCACCGACGACAGCGCGTCGCAGGTGCCCCTCGCCCTGTCCGACCTTCGTGCCGTGCTCGCCGACGCGCTCCAGGGCCGACCCGGTCGTCTGTCGCTGCGCAGCGGCGCCGTCACCATCAGTTCGTTCGTTCCCCAGCACGGTGTGCCGGCTCGTGTGGTGTGTCTGCTGGGCGTCGACGAAGGGGCGCTGCGCAGCGGCACGTTCGACGGCGACGACATCCTGGGTCTGCATCCGTGCGTGGGCGAACGGCATCCTCGATTCGAGGCGCGGCAGGTGCTGCTCGATGCGGTGCTCGCCGCCCGCGACCGATTGCTCGTCACGTGCAACGGTGCCGACATCACCACCAACAGCGAGGTGCCCTTCGTGGTGCCGTTGGTGGAGTTGCTCGACGTCGTCGGTGCGGTCGTGCCGCTGCACCACGGCGAGCCGGTGGTCATCCGACATCCCCGCCACGGGTTCAACGAGGCTGCACTCGTCGCCGGTGGGCTCTGGCACGAGTCGGCCGAGCCGTTCACGTTCGACTCCGCCATGCTCCGCGCCGCCCAGGCGCGTCGGCGGTCCATCCTCGACCGTGCCGACTCGAGCGGGTCCGGGTCGCCGAGCGGACCGGTCTCGTCCTGGTCGCTGCCGCCGCTGCCGCTCGGCGACGTCGAACTCGACGATCTCGTCACCGTCGTCGCCCGCCCGGCGCAGGTGTACCTGCAGCAACGACTCGACGTGCGGCTGCCGCGCGAGGCCGAGGTGCTCGACGACGGGCTCAGCGTCGACATCGACCCGCTCGTCGGGTCGAAGATGGGGCGTCAACTGCTGGCCGCTCGTCGTCTCGGCGAGCCGGTCGAGCAGTGGCAGGTCGCAGCTCGCCTCGACGGCAACCTGCCGCCGCGTGCACTCAGCGACGCCGCGTTCGGCTCGATCACCGCCGAGGTCGGCCGGCTCGAGGTCGTCGCAGCCGGATGGTCGGTGCCACTCGCCGGCACCGAGCAGCGACGCATCGACGTGTCCCTCTCGGTGCCGGTGGGCGCCGACGAGCGGTCGGTGGTCGTCCGGGGTGATCTGGTCGGCGTGGCGCAGGGGCCGGACGGGCCGTCGTTGGTACAGGTGCAGTTCACCCGCCCGAAGCCGTCGCAACGGTGGGCCTTGGCCGTGCAGCTGGCGGCGGCCCAGTGTGCCGAACCCCATGCCAACTGGTCGGCGGTGCTCATCAGTCGCGGGAAGAACAGCACCGACAAGCCGATCTCCATGCGGTTGAGCCTGCGCGGCGAGGGTGCGGCTCGAGTGGCGCACGCGCAGTCGCTCCTTCGCACCGGTGTCCAGCTGCTCGAATGGGCCCGACGAGATGCGGTGCCGCTGTTCGACGAGGCATCGAGAGCGCTGGCCGACGACTCGATCGGCTCCGCCATCTACGGCCTCGACAGCGATCTGCAGCGCTCCGACACCGCGTTGCTGTGGCCCGATGTCAGCATCGAGTCGCTGCAGGCCGATCCGGTGCACGCCCACGATCCCGCGCCCGTCGTCGAGCACGCCGTCGACGATGCTGGCCATGCCACCGGGCGCGGGGTCGCCACCGCACGCTGGGTGTGGGGCATCTATGCCGACGCAGTCGACGAGCTGCACGATCCCTCGGGTTCCGCCGGCGCCGATGGCGACGCCGACGCCGACGACGGTGACGACACATGACCGTCGCCGAACTCGACCTCACCGCACCGCTGCCCACCGGCCGCGTCGTCATCGAAGCCAGCGCCGGCACCGGCAAGACCTACTCGCTCAGCGCGCTCGTGGTCCGTCACGTGGCCGAACGGGGTGTCGCCGCCTCGGAGTTGTTGGTGGTCACCTACACACGTGCGGCAGCGTCCGAGCTGCGCGACCGCACCCGCCGGGCGCTCGTCGCCGCGGTCGCCGCGCTCGACAGTCAACAGGTGCCTGCCGACCAGGCGTGGCTGGCGTCGATGCTTGGCAACGACGCCGACACCCGCGCCCTGCACTCCCAACGACTCCGACAGGCCATCGCCTCGTTCGACGACGCCACCATCACCACCATTCACGGGTTCTGTCAGCAGGCGCTCCGACAGCTCGGACTGCGTTCGGGCACCGGACTCCACAGCGAACTCGCCGACAGCACCGGAGCACTGGTCGATGAGGTGTGTCGCGACCTCGTGGTGGCAGCGCTGGTCGACGATCCTGCGGCGCTGTCGTGGAGCACGTCGAAGCCCGAGTCGCCGTCGAAGGTGCTCGCCGACCTCACCGAGGCGGTGAAGAAGGTGCTGGGCAACCCCGGCGCCGTGGCGCTGCCCGACCCGTCGCACGTCACGGTCGGCAAGGGCGACTCCACCGAACGTCTCACCCGCTGGGTGGGGTTGGCGCACGAGGCCGTTGCCGAGGTCGACCGTCGTCGTCGAGCCCGCCAGGAGCTGGGGTACGACGACCTCATCACCGGTCTGCGCGATGCCATCGTCGATCCCGTCGACGGGCCCGCAGTGGTGGCAGCGCTCAGCGCTCGCTACCAACTGGTGATGGTCGACGAGTTCCAGGACACCGACCCGGTGCAGTGGCAGATCCTGCGCGACGCCTTCACCTCCGACCTCGTCACGGTCGGCGACCCGAAGCAGGCCATCTACCGCTTCCGCGGCGCCGACGTCCAGGCGTATCTGGCCGCCACTGCCGGCGAACCCACCGTGCGCCTGGGCACCAACTTCCGCAGCGACACGCAGCTCGTCGAGGCCACCAACACGTTGCTCGACGGCGTGCAGTTGGGCGATCGGCGCATCGTGGTCGATCGGGTCGAGGCCGCTCACACGTCGCCGCGCCAGGCCCTCTCGCCGGGAATGCCCATCGTGCTGCGGCGCATTGCCGACGATCCTTCCCTGCGCAACTCCCGGGGCTTGTCGGCACCGCTCGTGCAGCGCGTCGTGCTGGCCGACCTGGTGCACACCGTCATCGACCTGCTCGAGCACCACACCGTCGCCAAGGGCGACCTCGTCGAGGCGGTCAATCCGGGCCACATTGCCGTGCTCGTGCCGTCGCACTCCGCGGCCGACAAGGTGATGCGCGCGCTCACTCGCGCCGGTGTCCCTGCCGTGCGCACTCGCACCGGCACCGTGTTCCGCACACCCGGGGCGCTCGAGTGGCAGTTGCTGCTCGCCGCGCTCGAACGGCCCGCCGTGGCACAGGTGGTGCGTGCCGCCGCGCTCGGTGTGTTCTTCCACATCGCCGCAGCCGATCTCGATCCTCACGCCGCCGGTGCCGACGATCGGTTGGCGGCGCTGCAGCAGCGGTGCGCACATTGGTCGGCCCGCCTCGCGCAGCGTTCATTCCTCGCCTGGTACGACGAGCTGCGTGCCGACACCGACCTGGTCGGCTCGCTGCTCGCCGGTGGGGGAGGCGAGCGCGAACTCACCGACCTCGACCACATCGCCGAACTGCTGGCGGCCGAGCTCGGCGGCGTCACCACCACAGCCGCTGCGGCTCGCCGCTGCCTCGATCGGCTCACCGCCGAAGCCTCCGACGTCGACGACCTGGGCCCGCAGATGCGTCGCATCGACTCCGACGCCGATGCGGTGCAGATCACCACCATCCACAGCAGTAAGGGCCTGCAGTACCCCATCGTGCTGTTGCCGTTCAGCTACACGGGCTGGTCCACCAGCAGTCCGCTCGTCTACAACGACCCGTCGGGGCAGCGCGTCATCGACATCGCCACCGGGCAGGGCTGGTCGGGTGGCACCGACGACACGTCGGTGAAGGGGCGCAAGCACTACGCCGATGCCGAACAGCAGGGCGACGCCATGCGGTTGCTCTACGTGGCGCTCACTCGTGCCGAGCACCGTTCGGTGGTGTGGTGGGCGCCGCTGCCCGACGGCCGAACGGCGGCACTCACCCGGGTGCTGTTCGAGCGCACCGCAGATGGACGTCCCGCCAACATCGAGCCCCAGCTGCACGTGGGGCCACGCGGCGGCATCACGTCGCAGATTCCGAGGGTCGCCATCGCCGACACCGAGGCCGAGGTGCGTCTCGGCGAACTGTCGCAGCGAAGCGGTGGTCTCATCGACGTCGCGACGTGTCCCATCGCGCTCGCACCCGGCTCCTGGCGACCCGCCGACGACGGCCTCGCGCCGCCACCGCTGTCGGTCGCCGATCCGGGCGCTCGCGTGCTGTTCGATCCTGCGTGGCGGCGCTGGTCGTTCACCTCGATCACCCGCACCGTCGACCATCCCTGGGAGGTCGCATCGGCACCGGTGGCTGGCGGCATCGACGAGCCCTCCGACATCGACGACCGCGCGGGGTCGGCACTGACTCCCGGGGTCACGTCGGGGGTGTCGGCGACGGCCGCGGTCGCGATGCCGTGGGCTCACGTCGCGGGCGGCACCAGCTTCGGCACGTTGGTGCACTCGGTGCTCGAACGCATCGATCCCACCAGCCGCTCCCTGGCGGCCGATGTGCACGATGCGGTGTTCACGCAGTTGCGACGCGATCGGCTCGACGTGTCGTCCGATGTCATCGAGGCAGGTATCAACGCTGCGCTGCACACCCCGCTGGGCCCCCTCGCGGGCGGTGCTCGGCTCGTCGACATCGCGCCCGCCGATCGACTGGCCGAGCTCGACTTCGACCTTCCGCTTCTGGGCGCCCACGGTCGCGCGCCGACGGCGGCGATCGGTCGGGTGCTGCTGGCAACCCTGTCGGCCGACGACCCGCAGCGGGCCTATGCACAACTGCTCGCCGACGGCCGGTATCCCACCGACCTCGCTGGCTACCTCCAGGGATCGATCGACGCGGTGTTGCGGTTGCACATCGATGGCGGGCAGCGCTTCGTCGTGGTCGACTACAAGACCAACCGACTGCACCGGCGTGGCGCCAGTGCGCCGCTCGATGCGTACCACCCCCAGCACCTCCCGGCCGCTATGGCCGAGCACGACTACCCGTTGCAGGCGCTGCTCTACAGCGTGGCGCTGCACCGCTACCTGCGGTGGCGACTGGCCCACTACGACCCCGCCGAGCATCTTGGTGGCATCGCCTATCTGTTCCTGCGTGGCATGGTGGGTGCGCTCACGCCCACCGCCCTCGACATGCCGTACGGCGTGTTCTCGTGGCGCCCGCCGGCTGCCACCATCGTTGCGCTCGACCGTCTGCTGGCGCAGGGGGTCGAGCCATGACCCTCGTCCACCGTCCGGTGGTGCCCTCGACCGTCGCATCGTTGCAGCCGTTCGTCGACGCAGGCG
>Ga0075026_100000204_pt1 | contig 22668 bp, 17 predicted proteins | sample Str012_2_FD_71392 | JGI IMG/M metagenome (GOLD analysis project Ga0075026, IMG submission 71392) | Freshwater sediment microbial communities in response to fracking from Pennsylvania, USA - Straight Creek_MetaG_SC_2012 | ecosystem: Environmental > Aquatic > Freshwater > Creek > Sediment... | reverse complement strand
GCATTTGTGTCCGCACTGGGCGAGACGGCTTCTATCGATTTCTATATTTACAACAATGATTTTGCTTTTTTTAAAAAATTACTTAGCAATAAAAAAGACGATTATTCGCATTATGTCATCATTCCGCATTTTATGGACGGCGGTGAAAACGCCCATGAGATTATCAATGCCATTCCCAAAGACAAACTAATCCTGCTGGATTTATTGCTGCCCGGCGTGGTGGGTGAATACAGCGCCGTATATGAAAATTTTGAAAAAGACATTTACGATGCCCTGGAGCAGGCGCTGGAACAACTGAGTAAATACAACACCCTGAAAATAATTTTTCCCGAGTACACCTACCACCCGCAGGAAATATTAAAAGGCTTTTACCGTTTCTGCCACCAGTATGCATTCAACAGCAAAGTGGTGCACCATATTGCCAGTGAGCCCATCAAAGAGGGCGAAGCCTATATCAACCTGATGGAAAACGACCTGGTCTTGCTGATAGAAAAAATACTGGCCAGCAAACTTAAAGTGGGAAAACATGTAGGCGTTATCTCGTACAATGAAACGCCCATGAAAAAAATCATCCTCAATGGCATTACCACCATTTCTACCGATTTTCAGATGATGGGCGAAAAAGCAGCGCAAATGATCCTCGAAAACTCTAAAGAGCATGTGGCTATTCCGTTTCATTTAACGTTGCGTTCGTCTTTGTAGGGCTGGACAAACGCCTAAAGAGAAAAGGAGTGAGAGGGCTAATGGCGCACAGAGAAAAAGAGATTAAAATTTTCACGCTGCAGCCTGCCAGGGTATCGTCTAAATTTTCAACCAGCATATTTACCGGAATTTCCAAATCACCATTGAGTGACACATTAATACCAATAATCTTTTAAACTGCCAGCGCTGTTCGAACTTTTCCTTTTTTTGTGTTGATGAATTCTTGCGAAATTTCTTTTATCTTCTTCCTGGTTTTCCTAGCGATTGCCCAGGAAATCTTCCCGGTGCGGACTGAACACATCTACCAGCATACCCGGCTCTATGCAAACAATACCGTGCAGCAAATCCGGCAGTACATAATACCCGTCGCCTTTCTGCAATCTTTTGGTCACATTGTCAATGGTCATATCAAACACGCCACTTTCAATATAAGTTACCTGGCTGTGCGGGTGCCGGTGTATTGCGCCAATGGCGCCCCGTTCAAATTTTATTTTCAGCATCATTACCCTGTCATCGTAGCCAAAAAGCTGCCGCTGTATGCCATTCAATAAATCCTCCCAGGGCAACTCATTTTCCAGCTGAAATGAAGTGGTATGCATACGCTTAGATTGATTGGGTTAAATGTTTGCTGCAAGATACGGCCCTGCATTTTGCGTTTGCACAACAAGATTAAAAAAATATTTACTGAATCCCTCCTTTATTGAAAAAAAACAACTACCCGGCAAAAACAATTCAATTTTAGGTTAACTTCAGTATTCTATTAAAATCTTCATCCGATGATGGGTATTGACGCAAACAATCCGCTGCTGGGCATACTGGGTGAACAGGAGCTTATTGTCATCCTTTTGTATCTTGGCATACCGGTTTTCTTAATTGTTCTTGCGGTCCGTCTTTTCAAAAAAATAGTACTGCAAAACAGGGCCAGTGCCATCACACAAACAGCGGTGGAGATTGAAAAATTATTTGGCCTGCTGCAAAAAGGCGCCATCACCCAACAGGAGTTTGACAGCAGAAAAACCCTCGTGCTTAAATAGGCAATTTAGCATTGTAAAGCCCCCGCTACTGCCGTCTTTACGGCTGCAATCTGCCATTTACGGCCAATAACTTTTGCCAGTCATAAAGTATTTGTATTGCAAGCAACAAAATAAATACCTTAGCCTGCATTTTTACAGGCCTGTTGCAGGTTCGTAAAATATTTTCAAACTATATTTATTACAATGGAGCATCCGTCCAGTACAATTGTTTTACAGGTAGAAGGGCTGCATGTGAGCTATGGCGCCTTCAAAGCCGTCAGCAATGTTTCTTTTGATGTAAGGGCCGGCGAAATCTTTGGCTTGCTGGGACCTAACGGTGCCGGCAAAACGAGTACTTTGAGCGCTGTGGAAGGATTGCTGCAGCCCCAAGCGGGCACCATTACCGTGGCCGGATACAATGTAAAAGAAAATCCATTGCATGCCCGTGCCAACCTGGGCGTACAATTGCAGGCCACCAATTTTCAACCGGAACTAACCGTTGCAGAAATCCTGCAATTGTATGCTGGTATACATGGCGTGCCGCTTACCAAAGAAAAACTAAAGGATATACTGGTAAATATTAATCTGGAGGATGCTGCCAAAAAACGTTTCGGGCAGTTGTCTGGTGGTCAGCAGCAGCGGGTCTCTCTTATTATTGCCATGATACACAACCCGCAATTGGTTTTGCTGGATGAGCCCACAACGGGCCTGGATCCGCAATCACGCCGGCAGCTATGGGAAAGAATGGAATCCATGCGCAACAACAACCATGGTATATTGCTGACCACCCATTCTATGGAAGAAGCAGAAGCGGTTTGCGATCGCATCGCCATTATCGATCACGGTAGAATCATTGCCATCGATACACCGCAGGTGCTGGTAGACAAACACCGCAACGACCCCGAAGTGATAAGTGTTTCACGCAGGGGAAAAATAACACTGGAAGATGTTTTTATTGGCCTTACCGGACGGGCCGTACGTTCATAAATCAATCAGCAAAATGCCAACCACCACTATACCCACCAACAAAGCCGTGCTCAGCGCATTGCTGCGGGCCGACTTTACCACGCAGTGGCGTAACCGAAAATCAGTCATCCTCATTTTACTGATACCTGTCATTATTCTTATTTCCTGGAAGGGTGTGGTAGACAAAATGGGCGGCGCCTTTGTATTGTCTAACTGCATTACCATTGGCCTTAATGCTATTGGGCTGATGGGCTATTCAAACGCCATTGCCCGCGACCGTGACAAAGGTATCTTTCAGCGCCTGCGCGTGGCACCACTAACAGCCTGGTCTATTATGGCAAGCCGGCTAACTGTGCAACTGGCCATGATTATGCTGGTATCTACCTGCGTGTTTATTGCGGGGCATTATGTTGATAAAATTACGCTTAGCCCTGCTGGTTATGCACTCGGTTTTGCCATGGCATTTGTAGGTGGCGCCGTATACCTTGCCCTGGGGCAGGCCATTGTGGGGCTTATAAAAAATGCAGAAACAGTCAACGCAGTATCGCGGCTGGTCTACTTTGTATTTATCATGGTAGGTATGTTTGCCGAAATCGGAGTGTTGGATAAGCTCGGCGAAGCTGTTAAATGGTCGCCCTATGGCACCGTAAAACACATACTGGCAGCCGGTATGCAGCCATCTGCCTGGAGCCAGCACAGCAGTACGGCCCTGCTGGTAACCATTGGGTATGCGCTTTTGTTTGCCGCACTGGGCATCAAATGGTTCAGGTGGAGTTCAAAATAAATTTGACATAAAGCGTTAAAAGCAGTTTGATATTATTGGGCCGGTTATACAAAACATGCACCTGCCTAAAGCAATCATGAAAAAAAAGATCCGGCATTTGTGGCAACTTGTTTCACTGGAAGCGCTGGCCATTTCTGTACTGTTCCTGCTTTCCGTGTTTGCATTTTCATACATCGTGCATGAAGCCGTGTACGAAAAAGAAGATCTTTTTGACAGCGATGCCATTCGTTACTTTTCTGCGCATGCTACGCCTGGCTTTATTGAAGTGATGAAACGCCTCAGCTTTTTTGGCTCTACCACATTTCTTTTTCCGGCTTACCTGGTACTGATTGCGTGGCTTGTTTCAAAAAAAAGAATCCCGCTTGGCATTGACATTGCCGTTATTTCACTCAGCAGCACAGCCATGATGTTTGCCCTGAAACAGTTTTTTCACCGCCAAAGACCTGCATTGCCCATACTGAAAGGCGTTACCGGCTACAGTTTTCCCAGCGGCCATGCACTGTCATCCATTATATTTTGCAGCATCCTTATTTACCTGGTATGGCAGGGAGCCACGAGCGTTGCCATTAAATACCTGCTTACCTTTTTATTATTATTGCTGGCCTTTAGCATTGGCCTAAGCCGGGTTGTGCTAAACGTACATTATGCCACGGATGTAATCGGTGGATTTTGCGCCGGTATTATATGGGTCATCCTTTCGTTTGCTGTGTTACAAAAAATAAGGGAGAAAAGTATTTCCGGAACAAGCACGCCTGCTTCATAAATGCATTTCATTATATTTATTGCATGAAAAATTGCAAAGCGGCCCTGCTGGCAACGCTTATTATATTGAACGCGGTTGCTGCAACAGCACAAACCGGTAAGCATTCTTTTAAAGTAGTTCCGCTGGGTGTAAAAGGCGGTAGTGATGAGAGCAATCTTTCCTCGTACATGGTTGCGCCTGCAGGCAGCAACGATTTTATCTGCCTGGATGCCGGCACCCTGCATGCAGGTATCCAAAAAGCCATCAGCACCGGCGTTTTCAAAGGTTCGGTTGCAGCCATTTTAAAAAACAATATAAAAGCCTATTGCATTTCTCATCCCCACCTCGACCATGTTGCCGGCCTCATCATCAATGCGCCGGATGATACCACAAAGAATATATATGCTTTGCCCTTTTGTAACGATGTATTGAAGGAAAAATATTTTAGCTGGAAGAGCTGGGCCAATTTTGCAGACGATGGCGAAAAACCACTGCTGAATAAATATCATTACAAAAACTTAACAGCCGGAACAGAAACACCGGTTGAGAACACCGTACTTTCGGTTACTGCCTTTCAACTCAGTCATTCCAATCCGTACAAAAGCACGGCATTCCTGGTGCGCAATGCGGGTGCCTGTTTGCTGTACCTGGGAGATACGGGCGCAGACAGCACCGAACATGCCGGCAATCTTCAATTGCTCTGGCAACAAGTGGCGCCACTCATCCGCGAAAAAAAACTAAAAGCAATCTTTATTGAAGTGTCGTTTGACAATACACAACCCGATAAACTATTGTTTGGTCATTTAACACCGCGCTTACTGATGCAGGAAATGAATGCATTGGAAATTCTCTCGGGTAAAGGTTCATTAAAACAATTTCCCATTGTAATAACGCACGAAAAACCAGGCGGCAACCGCGAAAGCCGGATCAAAAAACAATTGCTTGAATTAAACAATAAGGATTTGCACTTAATTTTTCCTGTGCAGGGTATTTCACTGTCATTTTAAGGATTCCTTACCCTGAAGAGAGCAAAAAAAATCTATTTTCCGCAGTATCATGTTGCAGAAACAGTCCTGCTAATTGTTGAAAAAACACTTATCAAAACTTTTTTTCGGGTTGTTTTATTCTTCATATGGCTGTTGGGCATCATTCAAAAATTTTGTTAAAACCCTTTACTGGCAAGGGTTTCATACTACAGTCTACTGTTTTAGCATGGTAAAAAGGACCCTTATTTGATTTGTGGCCTGCAATATGCCGCTGTATGTTTGCGTTAGAAATGAAAACAAACACACCAGCTCTGGTGTACTTTTAAAAAGAGCCGTTGCCCCATTCTTCCTTTTGTCTGTCATATACTCTACACGATTTTTTGCCTGCCATCGATTTAGCCTGCCTGAGAATAATTCAGCATTTTTTAGACAATTTTATTTATAAACAATTTTATTATTAATCACCTCAATCTACAATTATGAAAAATGTAATGAAAAACTACAAGACCCTGGCAATCGCTTTATTTGCAGCTTTGTCTGTTGCTTCAACCAGCACTGCAATGGCAAATGAAGGCGCAAAATCAAAAGCAGGTATTGATCTGAAATTCGTTGGAAACCTTGAAAACCAGCCCGTTTTCCAGCTGAATGTAAACAACACCGAAGATGACGAGTACACAGTAACGTTCCGTGATGAGCAGAACAATGTATTGTATGCTGGTAAATTGAAAGGCGTAAACATCACCAAAAATTTTCAGCTGAGCACAGAAGATGGTGTTGAAGGTACAATGAGCGTTGAAGTAAGATCTAAAAAATCAAACAAATCTGAAGTGTACAAAATCAACCGTACACGCAGCTTTACAGACGAAATTGTTGTAAACAAATTATAAGCCGGTTACCTGTTAAAACTATAAGTCATCTACATTCTTTTAAAGAAGCGGGTTTTCAGATACCCGCTTCTTTATTATACAGGTAAAAATTATTACAGGCTTGCATTGCACAATTTGTGGTAAGACCCTGCAATCACAATGTATAAAATAAAAAACACCATGCTATAAGCGTGGTGTTTTTTATTTTATCCTGTGCCGGTGAAACTTCTATCTGCAATAGCAAAAAATTGTTAACTGAGTTTCCATTTGTCGCGGATATTTGCTTTTACCAGCAAATTGCCTTCGGCACTATTGGTAAATTGTTCCTTCACCGGATCCCAATCCAATGGCTTGCGCAACCAGTAACCGATATTGGTTAAGCAGCAAACACTGCTGGTGCGGTGCCCGGTCTCGGCATCGCAGATGGGCTGCTTGCCGGTTTTTATACAATCCAGCCAGTCTGTATAATGATCGGGGCTGTTGTACAAACGAATTTCGTTGGGCTGTATGGTGGCCGTAGCAATGTTTTCCGGATCGCTGTCCAGGAAATCACGGCTGATGTCGATCTTCCCTTTTTCGCCAATAAACCTTACGCCATAGTTGCGGCCAAAATCAACATGCCTCACTTTTACGCCATTGGCATATACCAGTACGAGGCCTTTCATAGCCGTGCCTTCCGGTGGCAAAATTTTTACGGGGCCAGTTTTATCCATACCTAGTCCCCATTGCGCAATGTCGAACATGTGTGCACCCCAATCGCTTACCATGCCACCGCCATATTCTTTGTACAACCGCCAGTTGGGGAAAATATCTTTTTCAACCGGTGGTGAAAGTTCTGCATTGAAAGACCTGAATGGTGCCGGGCCTACCCAGGCTTCCCAATCCAGTTCAGCGGGTTTTGTTTCTTCGCCCAGATTGCAGGGCATAGCCGGATCCCCCACGTTTACCAGTACTTCTTTAATGGTACCAATATAACCGTTGCGCACAAGTTCGCATGCCTGCCGGAAGTTTTTCCAGGAACGCTGCATACTGCCGGTCTGCAATATTTTTTTATTCTTTTTCATGGCATTCACCATGGCCCTGCCTTCTTCTATTGAATGGGCCAATGGTTTCTCGCAATACACATGCTTGCCTGCATTGGCTGCCATTACCGTAACCACGGCATGCCAGTGATCGGGTGTGGCCACCACCACCGCGTCAATGTCTTTTCTGTGCAGCAGCTCCCGGAAATCTGTATACCCTTTAAATCCTTTGTAAGCGGGCTTATCACTGGCAGCTGCATACGCTTTTTCTGCCAGCGACTGAAACAGGGCCAGCTTTTTGGTATCTGCATCGGCACCCGCCAGCACCTGTGCTTTATCTGCAAAAGAATGCAGCAGGCCACGTCCCTGCTTGCCCGTGCCAATAAAACCAAGGTTGATCTTATCGCTGGGTGCCAGGTATCCCTTTCCCCCCAAAACAAAACGCGGCACAATGGTAAATGCAAGTGTTGCCTTTGCGGCATCCGTAAGAAATTTTCTGCGGTTATTTTTCATTGCAAACAATTTTTATGCTAACAAATTATGCTTTTTTAAAAGACGGTGGTATTAAAGCATGGTAGTTTAATTTCCGAAACAAACTTTATTACCAGGCGCTTGCTGTTGCCATCAAACCCAGGTAAAAGGATTGCCTGATACAATGTGCTGTACTTTTATGCCTTCCAGTTTTGGCTGCAACCAACCCTGCAACCATTGCAGGCCGGGTTCTTCGCTTACGCTGTGCCCCAGTACTATCAGCGATGTTTTTTCACCCAGCAACTGCGTATCCCTGATGTATTCTGCTGTTTCCCATTCATGCAATTCGCCCACTACCAGTACATCCGGTTTTTCTTTTTCTACGATGGCAATATGGCTTTGTCCGCCGCTGGCACCCGGCAGCAATGCAATGCGTTCACATTTTTGTGACAGGTTTCCAATGACGCGTACATGGGCAATGCTCAACGATTTTTTGAGCTGTGCTGCCAAATCGCCCAATGAAATTGGCGGCAGGCCGATGATCCTGTTTCCCGGTTTGTAATAAGGAAGCCAGCCCGCAGCCTGTACAACGCCATACTGCACGGCATCGGGTACAAATGAGTGCAGGTAATCGTGACAGCGCCATACGGTTATTTTATTTTTCGCCAGCAATTGCTCTTTTTGATCCACAATATGATTTGGCGACACCCAGGCTGTATCATCTGTGTGGTTATAAAAAGTGGGCTCATGTGCAATGATGAAATTGGCACCGGCTTTTATGGTTTGCTGAATAACATCAATGGTAGCAAACATGCTGGTAACAATGCCCGTTACAATCATTTCCCGGTTACCGCTTTTCAGTGTATCCACCGTTTTTGCAAATGGGGCGCCTGGTATTTCTTTCAGGATGATATCAATGATATCGCCCACGCTGTAAGATTTGCGGGCCGAAAAATAGCCGGCAGCGGCTGCATTGCCCGCAGCTAAAACAAATGCCGATGCAACCGATGTTTTCAGCAAATTGCTGATAAAGTTTCTCCGGTTTTTATTTTGCACTTGTAAGGGCATGCGGGGTTCCATTGATTTCATAACGTATATTGTTTGAACTAAAGATAATTATTAAGGGAATAATAAATTGTAAAACCTGCGGGGATCATCTTGCCGCATTGGGCTGCGTTTATTTTTTGCTTGATGCTTGCTTTGTTCTGGCCTGCTTCAGAAATTCTTTTACAGCAGCAGGGTAAATGGCAATGCGGTGCGAGCGTACCAAATCTGCGGTTGATTTTGACGCATCTTCCAGTTGCAGAAATATAGCTTTGGAGGGCAATGACGGCATGTGACAATCAATACAGTTATCGCTTAATACAATGCCAGCAGGCGTTTTTACCCGGCATTCCAGTTTGCTGCTGCTGTTGTGGCAATTTATACAGCGTTGCGAAAACAAGGCGGGTTCATTGACTTCGCGCCCGTGTACATTGTGGCAGGAAGAACAGTTCATCTGGCTGTTTTGAAAACATTTGCTGGAAGTCATCAATCCATACTGGTTGCCATGAACATCCAGCCCCGCTACGCTGTCTGTATTGTATTTGGGCAATGAAAAATCTTCCAACCGGTCGCCGGCCTTAAAAGAAAAAGTTGGTTGCACGGCGCTTCGTATTCCGGAATGACAAAGCGCACAGCGATCCAGGTTCTGCTGCCGGTTTAACTTTTTTTCAGGTAAAATTTCCTTGCCTTCCTTTTCCTGCGGATGCGCCAGGTGATAAGCTACATGACTGGCAGAAGGACCATGACAACGTTCGCAATTGACGCCGTAGACAATTGAATTTTTATCAATATAGTTTACATTATTACCCGCATCTTCATAAACGGCGCCGGAACCATGGCATTCGATACACCTTGCAGGAATCAGCCGGTTGAAACGCGGCATACCCACCGGGTAGCCCGGACTATTGCACCAGTTTTTGGTGGGCACATAATAAGATACAGGGAGCTGGTACAAGAGATTTTCTTTCCAGTATAAATAGGTTTGCCCTTTCTTGCCGGAGCCAATAACTATATCCATCGGCTCGCTGTGACCGGGTTCGCCATTGATATACACAGTTTGAAAAAAACCGCTGTCTTTTTTTTCCAGTTTTACTTCCATAAACTGGTTGTAGGCAAAATGGTTCTGCCCCTCTTCAAAACTACCTTTTATAAATGCGGCGGCAGCGGGCCTTGAAGTAAGGTAATGTGCTGTGCCAATAAAACTATCATATACCGCTTTGTGGCAATTGATACAGGAAGCAGTGCCTGCATACCCGCTGGCTGAATCACTTTGAGCAGGCATTTTTGATGCGGTTTTACTAAAGCCCGAACACAGGGTAACACCTGTATACACCAGCAAGAGCAGGATCAGGGTAATACAATATTGTTTTTTAAAGTTGCGTAGTATAACAGGCATTTCAATGCTTACATTTATAATGTAGTGTACTTAACCGGCAGTATTGGGTGGAAGCCGGTTAAGCACATGCCCGAAAGGATGCGCTCATTCTAGTTGTCCCGTATAACCAGCAACCATCCCTTGTTTTTCTCTACCGTTATTATTTCATCTTTTGCAAAATTTTGCTGCTGCTGAAAATCTTTTATACCCGGTGCTGTAATGCTGGCACTGTTTTCATCAATACCCAATGCTTTCCAGTCTACCTGCAAACGCACCCGCGCCGTAGTATCTGCCCAGTTTGCAAGTGCCAGCAAGGCAAAACCCTTCTTTTTGTATACAGTTACGGGAACATTGCTGTTGTTGGATTTAACAGGGCAATGACTGCTCCAGTAACCCAGCATTTCCGTGCCCTGCATACCCACTTCGTTCCATACGTTCCACAGTGGACGGGGGTTGCTTTTGTCGCTCCAGCCAAGCCGGCTTGTCATACCATAAACCATACCCCGCCAGGGATTACCGTCTCCCTGCAGCATTTCGCCCATAAGACCAAATGGTATGCCGCTCACTTCTGTTAGAAAGAAGCCGGGATCATTTTTTTCGTAATCAAAATATTCTCCAAACCATAAACGGTTGAGATAGGGAAAATGTTCCATGTACAGGATGGCGCTGTTGTTAAAGCCATCACTTTTGTTGTACTGGTTGGCAGAGTGCAGGTCAATGATGCCGGGGTGACTGTCTTTCGTTAATACGCGTTTAATGCGTTTCATGGTGATGCGGTCAAAAGCCACATCATCCAGGTAGATGCCATCAATGCCCACATTTTGCGTAAGCCAGTTCATGCCTTCCACATAATAATTATGCCAGCGGTTCATACCGCTGTTGATAATGGCCGCGTCTTTGATTTCGGGCACAAACCATGCGGCGATATAATCATCGCCCAGGTGTTCCTGCAACCAGCTGAAGCCACCGCCTTTACCGGGAGAATACACTTCGTGCCCCAGGCTTCTTAACGCGGGCGTTTCATACGCATGATTGGACAATTCACGTACCGTGTTATAAATTTTTACTTTTAATCCAAGGCTGTGTGCCGAATCAATATACCCTTTCATTTTTTTCCATTCAATAAACGGGTAGTTTATCCAGGGGTTGATGGGGGTGGCATGATGAATGTTGACCACGGTAGCGCCTGCTGCTTTAATTGAATCGGGGTTATTGTACCGGTGGTAAAAGCGATTGTTCCACTGAAAATCTGTATTGATGGTGTGAAAGGGTGTAATCAGCAGCGTAAAATTATAATAAAGCGATTCTCCTTTTTTTATCAATCTTCTACCGCTGTAATTATTGGCAAGAATAGCAGTTCCTTTTTGAGCAATGGTAATGCCGCCCCTGCCATCATTGCCCCAGGAAGAGGGCAGCAGCAACGGCTTTTGCAAATAAAAATTGGTATTCAGCGGGCGTGTATATTTTTCATCCCGCAATGAGTATTGAAGCCCTGCATTGACGGCACCAATCCAGGCGCCGTCCTGGTTTTTATTGGCTACATCCCATTTCCAGCCCACGCTATCGGGCCGCAGATCGCCTTTTTGTCCCAGTCCCATCAGGTAAGTAGCGGCTTCTTTTTTAAATGGCAGGTGCATGGTAATCTCTTTCATGTCTGCATCCTGCAGTGCCGTTACTTTTACAGTGTAAGAGATAAAGCCATCAAACTCCAGTGAGGCATTCACCTCCAGTTGCAGCGTATCATTTGCATTCACGGCATTCCATTGTACAGTACCGGCTTCTTTTTTTGTAAATACCAGTCCGCCGTTTTTAAACTTCATGTCTTTGCCATCTGCGGCCTTTGTAAAATGGAAGTGCACCGGTTCGGTAAAAAGATTGTTGGGCTGATCCGTAAGCCCGGTCATCTCTTCTGTGAAAAAACTGCGGATCTGTTTGGGAAATCCATCGTTGTTGATCTCCAGCTGCCGCCCCAGCAAACCAACCGTATTGCCTTCTGCCTGCAACGGGGTATAAGGTGCAATTACATCATTCTGCTGCGCCAGGTCTGAATTAAGCCAGGCCAGGCGTGTCATCTTCTGCGGGTCGTTTACGCCATGGTTAAAGGAAATATTGTTACTAACGGTAATGGACAGTGTAATTTTTTTAACTTCGCCACCCTTTGCTTTTACGGTAGCGGCACCCGTGTATATGCCATTGAGTGCATCAACCGGAACATTGACAATGCACCACAGAGCCTGCACCTTACCGGCTGGCAGATCAACCTTATTTTTTATCGGTATATTATTATACCCCCTCCCATCCGTATTTATACTTGAAATGTTTTTCGAATCAAGAAACCGGCCGGATGGCCCTGCTAAATTATCAAATGAAACCTGCAGGTCTTCCAGGTCTTTCAAAGCATAAACACCCAGCTGAAAAGAAAAATTTTCGCCTTTGTCTGCTTCCCCTTTAAAAACCGGGATGCCCCCTTTTGTAATCCAGCGCTGCGGCAAATCTGTTTGCATGCGGATGGGGTGCAGGCGGTCTTCGGGGAAAACAAGAAAAGCAGCTGCCGCATTTTTTTTCCGGAGGGCGGCTGTTTCCTTTGCGGTTGCAATCACTTCCATCGGGTAAAAACTGTTGAAAGCATCAATGGATTGAATCTCTTTACAAAATGCATTGGGTGCGCTGCTGCTGCCACGCCGGTTTTGAAGCCAGGCTGCATTTGCCAGGCTGGCTGTCTTTAAATAACCCCCCCTGGGGTAATTGCTCCGGCCCTCGTTTTTGTACGGCATGTAATACACGTAATATATACCAGGCCCCGACACGGGTTCAAAAACAATATCTCCAAATTCACGGTTAATTTTGCCGGTGGCCACATTTAAAATCCTTGCGCCGGTTTTTGCATCCTGCACAATGATTCTTTTGGATTCCGGGTCCATATCCCTTCTCCGCCATTCTATAATAACCCGGGCCAGTTTACCGGCGCCTGTATAATTTACCACGGCCCGCTGATTGCCCAGCGAGTCTGCATTCCAGCCACTGGCTGTCACTGTATATTGTACCTGCTGTGCAATAGAAACTGCGGACATACCTGCCAGCAACCATACCAGCAGGGTCATTTTTTTCAGATCTGTCATGCCTGTAATTTAATGATAAAACAGCACTGCATAAATGTGTTCAGCAGCCATGTTGTTGTTTAGGGCAGGTGCAAAATAAAAATCCCGCAATGTGTTACCATGCGGGACTTTCGGTAGTTTCTCATTGGTTTTTTCAGACTACTATGCTATTGTTTAACATCTGCTCAACTGCAAACCTGCTGATGCTCCTTCAAACAGGTTATCAAATATATCCTGAAACTGTACAAATCGCTTACGCAAACGTTTGCACTATTTTTGGAGCAGGTATTCTGTCTCTTAAAACAACCACCCCCCAAACCGGGCTTATTCTGCAAAAACGTACCTTTATTTTTTTTACACAAAAAAGCAAAGTGTCCGTAACAACCATCAAAGAAATTGCCCGGCGCCTGAACATTTCTATTTCCACGGTGTCGAGGGCACTGCACAATCATGAAAGCATTGGGCTGCGAACCAAAACCCGGGTACAGGCACTGGCTGCAGAGCTGAACTACGAGCCCAATCAGCGGGCCATTTTCTTTCAGCAGAAAAAAACTTTTACCATTGGCGTTATCCTCCCCGAACTTTCAGAAGCTTTTTTCGCCTCGGCCATCAGCGGCATTGAAGACACCGCCAATACCAATAAATACATTGTGCTGATGGGCCAGAGCCACGACGATGAAGAACGTGAAAAAAGAATTGTTACCACCATGAAAGATCACCAGGTGGACGGCCTGATTGTTTCGCAGGCCAAAAACACGGTCAATTATGATCATTTTAAAACACTGGCAAAATATGATATACCGGTTGTCTTTTTCGACCGGATACCAGACCTGGAAAACATACATTATGTTGCCTGCAATATGGAATCTGGCACCGTACAACTGGTCAATTTCTTACTGAAAAAAAAATACCGCGCTGTAGCAATGATCAATGGTCCCGAAAAATTGCTGGCCAGCCGCCAGCGAGAACAGGGCTATAAAAAAGCCATTAGCAGCAACCGCTTAAAATTCGACCCCTCCTTGCTGGTAAACTCCGATCTCACGACCGCCGGCACCTGTGCTGCCATGGAGCAACTACTAACGGCTAAAAGAAAACCCGATGCCATCGTTGCCTTCAATGATTATGTAATGCTGGATGCGGTGCAGTATGCCAAAAAGAAAAAATTAAAAGTCAACAAAGACATCTGTTTCGTCAGTTATGCCAACCTTCCTTTCAGCGCACATACCGCCTTTCCACCCATGGCTTCGCTGGAACAATACCCTTACCTGCAAGGCCAAAAAGCAACCGAACTACTGCTGGAACTGCTGAATAAAAATAAGGAAGAGCGTACCGCCCCCGGGGCTTCCACAATTGTTATTGAACCAACCCTGATTGTAAACAGTAAGGATAAATAAATCAGCAGGTTTTCTTCAACCGTATATTCTTTTAACTTTGATTTTACAACTCATTAAAAAATACCGGCCAATGAAGTACGGCATTATTGTGATACTTATTGCGGGCATGTTTTGTGCATGCTCTTCTCCTGTTTACAAAAACCCGCACATTATTATCAAAACAGGAGAGGGCGAAATTGAGATTGAATTATACCCCGATAAAGCACCGCAAACGGTAAAAGCATTTTTATCTTATGTAGATGCGGGGTATTACAAAGGCAGTACTTTCTATCGTGTACTTGCCGATGACAACCAGCCCATGAACGCATTTAAAGCCAATCTTATACAGGGTGGCATTTGGAAAACAGATTACAAAAGAGCCACTACACTGCCCGGCATTCCGCATGAACCCACCAACAAGACAGGCATTCTGCACAAAGATGGCGTGTTCTCTTTGTCAAGGATGGAACCCGGTACGGCAACAACAGAATTTTTTATTTGTATGGGCGATCAGCCGGGTTTCGATTATGGAGGAGACAACAACCCCGATGGCCAGGGATATGCGGCTTTTGGAAAAGTGGTAAAGGGAATGCCGGTGGTTCATAAAATTCACAATTATCGTTACCACGACGAATCCTTTGATCCGCAGGTGCCCATTATCAATATTGTACGGCCCTGAAAGATGGAACCACGGATGGTATAACCAAAGCAACCCAAGGATCTTTTTTGTTCCCGGCATTAGCACAATATGGAGCATCGTTGTGTCACTCACTGCAGCATTTGAACCCTTACGGTTCTTCAGGCTGCCTGTTTAATTACCCGCTATTCATACCAATTTGCATCTCTAAATATTTTACGCGGCTTTTCTGCTGCCCACGTTTTACAGGTGCCGCAAATGCATTACTTCGCCCCCGCCTTTTTTCAGCAGCACAGTGATGCTGTCTTTATTGGTAATCATCCTTTTTTCTTTTACCAGTTTATCAGGATAAACATTGGCGTCCGGCGCATCTGTATATATTTCCGCTTCGTATTGTCCTTCGGGCAAAAAATCAAAGCGGATGGTTAAGCTTCTCCCGGCATGATTGGTAATGCTGCCCACAAACCAGTCGGTATTTTTGCGGCGTGCAATGGTGATGAAGCCGTTTAGTTCAGCGTTCAGCACTTTTGTTTCATCCCAGTTGGTGGGCACTTCAGTTAAAAATTCAAAGCCCGGCTGGCCTTCATATGCTTCGGGGTAATCGCAAACCATACCGAGGTAACTTTCCAGCACCACATACATACCCAGCATATGACAGCGGGTGCCTTTACTGAGTGGCCTTGTGTACTGCACTTTAAACAAAGAGTCCGGCACCGATCTGAAGCCACCCAAATGAAAATCTGTTGGCCCTGCCAGCATTCTTGTAAAAGGAAACTGAATATCGTGGTCGGCACTCATACGCGTGCCCCATTTATTGCATTCGTAGTTCAGGGTGCCTTCACGCGTAAACTCATTGGGATAAGTTCTGCTAAGTCCGGTAGGTTTATACGCACCATGAAACTGTACGTGCAAATGATGCGCTGCCGCTTTCTCCAGCATTTCCGTCTGCATGTTCACCATCAGCTGATCGTCGCGGTCCATAAAATCTATCATCATACCACTCAGCCCCCATTTTTCAAATTGCGCAAATGCACTGTCAAGTTTTGGATACAATGCTGCCCAATGCACCCATACCCGTACGCCCACACCCACCGACTTTGCATAATCGCATACTTCTTTCATATCCAGGCCGGGCACGGCTTTGGTGGGGTCTGCATGCGGGCCCGGCTGAAAGCCAGCTCCATCATTTACATACCATTCATGCAAGCCATATTCTACTACAGAATGGTATTCCAGTTTATTTCTTGCACAGAAATCGATATAATATTTATTGGTCACAAAATTATTGCCCGGCGCATTGATGGTATCGGGCACCACATTGCCGTTCCACCACGGAAAAGTGGTTTTGCCGGGCTTTATCCACGACACATCTTTGATGGCACAGGCTGCATTAAGGCTGGTAAGCATATTGGATTCAATCAACGCACCAATGCGGTCGCTGATCATTAACACCCGCCAGGGGCTGTTGTGCGGAAGCGTTGCCTTTACTTTTATATTTGTTTGCCCGGGCAATGGCGACAAAATGCCCCGCAGTTTTTGCTGCTGCCTTGTGAGGTACATGCCTGCATAGTCGAGCAAAGCAGCTTCTGTAATGGCCATGTATATTTTACCCGGAAACTCAAACAGCGCAGGCATGTCCATCAATGTATCTTCTTTGATGCTTTGCAGCGGCGTTATCGTGTATTCATTCTCGTGAGAGCTGGTATAATTGGGCAATTGCAAAGCAGTAACCACCGGGTTGCCCGTTACTGCAAACGCCGTATTTTCATCTGTAAGCGCATAGGAATCCCAATTTTTCTGCAATGGTATTTCGTACCGGAAGGCAATGCCCTCATTAAAAGCCCTTACCGCCAGGTTTATTTTTCTAAATGGCGCCACCGCTTCTTCCAGCGGAATGATGGCCTCGCGGTAATGATCATCAACCAGCCGGGTTTTGCCCACCACCAGCTCATATTTTTCTTCCTTATCTGAAATAATGGCCTTACCCGGTTTTATGTTTTGGCCAAATGCGCCACTTTCTTCAAAGACAAGCCCGATAGCAGATCTTTCTATCAATGCCTTTCCCTTAAAGGATACAGCATACTGCGGCGACTTATTTACAAGTTGAAAAGAATAAACCAACCGGCCATCGGGCGAAGCGAGGGTAATATTTTTTTGTGCTGCAAGCGGAACAGAAAAACACAGGGCGAAGCAGCAGCATAAAACGATCGGAGATTTCATAAGCAATCATTGTAAACTACAGGGAAGATAAGCAATTCCCCTTCTATTTACGACAAGTACCGCCGGCTGATTGCATTGAACAAAACTATTTGGCAAGGTTTCCTTTCACTGCATAATAAAGGATATACAGGTAAGAAGGGAACATGCAAACTAAAAAAGACATTGCATTGGATAAATGAAATGGTGCGCCTTTTAAATACCCGTACAACAATGGAACCAGCGCTCCGCCGGCAATCCCCATGATTAAAAACGCCGCTGCTATCTGCGTAAACTGACCAAGGTTTTTTAATGCAAGCGGCCAAATGGCAGGCCACATCAATGCGTTGGCAAGGCCCATTAGTGCAATGCACAATATAGAAGTATAGCCTTGCGTAAGAAATACAAGAATGGAAAGCAGGATGCCAAGTATAGCAGAATATTTTAGCGCAGCCTGTTGTGACAAATATTTCGGGATGGTTAAAATGCCAATGATATAACCAAACAGCATAGAACCTAAAGTAAAGGAAGTAAAATATTTTGTTTGATCCAATGGCAGACCCAGCGCCTTTCCATACGCACCAATGGCATCGCCTGCCATTACTTCAACACCAACATACAGAAACAGGCAAAAAATACCCAGCTTCAGGTGCGGAAACTGGAACACACTTGTCTTTGCAGTTGAACCTGTAGCAGGCTTTTCTTCAGCATTTTTTATTTCCGGAAGAGAAGAATAGTAAATCAATACCGCAACCACAATGGATATAACCGCAAGTATTACATAAGGCAGAATTATCTTCTGACTCAGTTGATTCAGCAATTCTTCTTTTTGTGCCGGGTCAATAACTGCTTCAATCCTGGCTTCCAGCTTAGACGCATTCTTCAATAAAAGCACACTTAATATCAGCGGACTGAGAACACCGGCCACTTTATTGCAGATACCCATTATACTCATCCGCTTAGCAGCACTTTCAATTGGGCCAACAATGCTGATGTATGGATTGATGGCCGTTTGTATTAATGTAAGCCCCATTCCCTGTGTAAACAATGCCGTAAGAAAAAGGCCAAACGCACGGTTATTGGCAGCGGGAATAAAGAGCAGCGAGCCAAGTGCCATTACAAATAAACCCAGGGCCATTCCTTTTTTATAACCCGTTAATTTTAAGATATAAGAGGAAGGTGTAGCCAGCACAAAATAAGCCATGTAAAAAGCAAAGGTTACAAAGAACGGCTGAACATCTCCTTTTAACTGGCACACCAGCCTGAGAAACTGTATCAATGTGCCATTTAGCAAGTAATAAAACCAAGCATAAAAAAAAGCAATCCCAGTACTGAAATAATGTAAACGTAGTTTTTGTTGGTTGCTGTGCCGGGAGCCGCCGGTACAGTAGTTGCAGTTGAAGCCATATTGATTTTTATTAAACGAATGTTGAATTGGCAATAACCGTTGCGCCGAAGATAAGGATTATTGATTGTGATAACCTGCGCTGAAGTGCAAACAAGAACGGCAGAAAACAAACAGAATGCTGTTTTAAAAGTAATACTGCAGCCAGCACATTCTGCCTTATGGATTTAGGAGCTGCAGCCATTCCGCAGTTTATAAAGATTATTTTTAACAGCGGTTCCGGCATACTTATACCCGCTCCCGGCTGTCTTTGATTACAACTTAAAAAATATTTTCTTTTTGTAGAGGAAATAGCAAAAAAACCATTCAAGCGTGAAAATACAAAGTGAGCCAATGATATAGGCAGGCAGCTCCGGCATACTGAACCAGGCCAGCACACCGTTCGAAATACTCCTGATATAAGCGCTGAACCAACGGTCGCCCACAATCTCAAAAAAAATATAAATGAAAATGGAGTTCATGCCTACAACGGTGAAAAACAATAAATGCCTCCGGTGTTCTTTGATGTCTATCCACCAATAGCTGGCCGCCAAAAAACACAGGCACCAGCCGAGTGAAGCCAGCGTAAAAGAACTGGTTGCAATTTTTTTGATGATGGGCGTAATGTGCAACAGGTCTAAACCAAAACCCAGCACAAAACATACCATTGCCCATACCAGCAGCGTGGGTATTTTCTTTTTACCAGACATCAGCAGTTTGCCTGCCAATGCTCCCGCAATGGTATGTACCGCAGTGGGAATGCAATTGATGGCCACCCATCCGCCTTTGTTGATCTTGTTCATCAGCAGCAGGTCTGCATAGTTACCAAAATTATGCTGGTCAGTAAACGGCTGATCGAAACCCGGCACATGCATAAACCGGTATAAAATTTCTGTGAGCAATAACAAGCCAACACAAACCATGATCTGCGCGGTATTGCTCCACCTGAAAATAAGGAAGGCAATCATTGTTGTGAATGAAAGCTGCGTGAGCACATCCCACAATTCAAATGACAATCCTTTGGGGCGCACCGCATAATCCAGCACACCCCAGAAAAACAACCAGCTGCAGCGCTTGGCAATTTTTACAAACGACTGGTTCCAGCTAATGCCATTCTTCCATTGTTTGTTTAATGAATAGGCCATGGCGGCACCGGCCATAAACATAAAGGAGGGCTGTATCAAATCCCAGAAATGCAAACCATTCCAGGGATGGTGTGTAAACTGTGTAATAAAAGAATGAAAAGCGCTGTCGGCCGTATTGTCGTACAAATATCCATACAGCCCGGTCGACTCCATGGCCAGCAACACCATGATAAACCCGCGTAAAAAATCGAGCGATAACAAGCGATTGGATGGACTGAGTGCTGCAGCGGGTTGATTCATTTTGAATAGTTAGCCATTAAAAATCCGGTTACAGGCATCCCCTAAAATTACAGTCTTTCATTTATTAAATGACCGATTACAAATTATCCGCTCAGTTGGCCACAAATGAATATTCGCCCGAACCAATTTCCACAACAGCATATTCCTTTTCATAACGCAGCATTTTTACCGGTTTACCGCTTTCTGAAACTGCTGCATTTTGCTTTGATGGAATATAAACAATAGCATTTGTATTGACCGGTATTGAAACCTGTAATGAAAACCTATCGCCCTCTTTTTTCCAGTCGCTTTTAATAATGCCCATTACCGACTGGTAACTGCCTTTTGCCCAGTTGATATTGCCTGCCGGTTGCGGCTTAATGATAATTTTCTTAAACCCCGGCGCTGCTGCATTGATTCCAAGAATAGAGCGGTAAAACCATTCATCAATTGATCCAAACATGGGATGATTGGCCGAATACACGGTGCCCGGCGCATGCCAGGCTTCCCACAAAGTGCTGGCGCCATTGTTCAGCATATTTATCCAGCCCGGATAATCTTTTTGTTGTGCAATGCAGCAGGCCACTTCATTCATATCGTTTTCACGCAGCACATCAAATAAAAATTTGGTAGAAAAAATTCCGGTTGATACATGCCAGTTGTGGCGTTCAAATTCCTGCAACAATGCTTTCAGGGTATTGTCTTTCTCCGGGCTTAGGCCATACCACAATGCAAACAGCTGGGCGCTTTCGGTACCATTGTCGAACCGGCCGGTGCCCGGCACTAAAAATTTTGCTGCAATGGATGCTTTGATACTTTGCGCCAGTTTTGCATATTTAATGGAATCATCTGTCTTGCCCAATATACCAGCAAACTCAGCTCCCATGGCGGCGTGCTGAAAATAAAATGCCGTAGCGCTCAATGCTTCGGGTTTTGGATCGAGTGCCTCATGATCGCTGATGTCCCAATAGAAAAAATTATCTTTTGCCTTTGATTGCAAAAAAGTCAGCTGCTTTTTAACTGCTTCGTAATTGTTTTCTATGATGCGCTTATCGCCGTACATGTCATACAATTGTTTTTGCAGATAGGCAAAAGCAAGTTCCCAACCAAGCGGCCCCGATTCGCCACCATAGCCCCTGTCTGCAATACCCGTATAGGGTGCAATCTCAGTGATGCCGCCATCGGGCTGTTGTTCATTGGCATAATCACGCACTGTTTTGGTATAGAAATTGGCCATATCGTAATTGTACATATAGGCATTGGCAGTAACTGCAATATCGGCACCGTAACCCATTTTTTCTCTCCCGGGGCAGTCGGACTGAACGCTGAAAACATTGCTTAAAAAAGTCCATTGAATGGCAGTGTGCAGTTTATTGAACGAAGTGTCTGAGCAGGCGAAATCTCCATTCTGAAAAAAATCGGTGTTCATCCGCAACCCTTCAATATCATTTACAGCAGGCGTTCCCGGCCAGCCAGTAATTTCAACATAACGGAAACCATGAAACGTAAATCTCGGGTGCCAAACTTCAATACCTTCACCTTTTAACGTATAGCGATCTTCCTGCCACAATGATTCCGGCGCACCCGGTGGAGCGGGGATGCCGCCTTTTTTTATTTGTGTTGCGGAAGTTGTCATGGTATTTAATGAACCGTCGTCCAGCAATTCCTCCCCATAGCGGAGGGCAATGGTTGTTCCTGCGGCGCCTTTCACTTTTATTGCTGCCACACCTGCAAAATTCTGCCCCATGTCTGCAATAAAAACGCCGGGTTTGTAATTTATCATCCTAACGGGTTGAACAATTTTTGTAACCCTTATGGGTGGTTGCATTTGGGCCGTTAATACGCCTTCGGGACCGGGGGTTAACACCGCATTTTTCCAGGCCAGCTTATCCTCATTACTGCTGCTCCAGTTTTTTTGTTCCAGCCGTGCATCATAATGTTCTCCTATGTACACATTGTTTTGGGTAATGGGCCCCGGTGCCGATTGCCAGGATGCGTCGGTAGCAATGATCTCTTTAGTGCCATCGGTATAATTTATATGAATTTCCGCTTTTACACAGGGTCTTCCGGTTTGCTGGTAGTTTCGTAAATCCCATCTTGCAAAAAACTTAAATGGCAATGGGTTCCACCAGCCGCTACCCAGCATAATGCCTGCCGTGTTGACTCCCTTCTTTATGAGCGGGGTAATATCATGTACCACGTACAGCACCTGCTTCCGGTAGGTTGTAAAACCAGGATCCAATACATTGCCGCTGATTTTTTTTGCATTCAGGTAAGCTTCGTAATAACCAATACCGCTGATGTACAACCGTGCAGACAATACTTTTTTTGCAGCACTGAATGTTTTGCGCAATAGCGGCATCCGGTCTGGTTTGTAATAGTCTTCATCAAGTGCAGGGTTTGCACTGCCGTCACTTATCCAGCTTGCTTTCCATTCACCGGCCGTAAGCATCGCCGTTTCAAACCAGTTTACAGTACTCCACTCCGATGCGGCTCCGTTTTGGTGGTATACTTTTATTTTCCAATAATAGCGGGTGAAAGACTGCAACGGTTTTCCTGCATAGGGCAATTGTATGTTTACAGCTGAAACAATTTTTCCGGTTGCCCAAGCATTGCCTATGCCTTTAATAATATCCGCTGTATTA
>Ga0075026_100000203_pt1 | contig 22672 bp, 18 predicted proteins | sample Str012_2_FD_71392 | JGI IMG/M metagenome (GOLD analysis project Ga0075026, IMG submission 71392) | Freshwater sediment microbial communities in response to fracking from Pennsylvania, USA - Straight Creek_MetaG_SC_2012 | ecosystem: Environmental > Aquatic > Freshwater > Creek > Sediment... | reverse complement strand
AGAATGGGGGCCACGAAGGGATGTATTGCCCTTGCTCAGAAAGAATTTTAATGTTGAAAAGCCGGTAAAGCGGGCAACAATTTTTATCAGCGGCCTGGGCCAGTTTGAAATGAGCATCAATGGCGAAAAAACCGGCGATCATTTTTTAGATCCCGGGTGGACGCAATACAGTAAGCATGCATTGTATGTTGGTTTCGATATTACACAGCAATTACAACCCGGCAACAATGCCATCGGTGTTATGCTGGGCAACGGATTTTACTATATTGGTGGAGAACGCTACCGCAAACTAACCGGTGCTTACGGCAACCCGGTGATGATTTGCCGGGTTGTGATTGAATATACAGATGGCAGCATAAAAAATATTTTGAGTGATGCATCCTGGAAAACGGCACCTTCACCCATTGTTTTTTCCAGTATTTACGGAGGAGAAGATTATGATGCCGGTCTTGAGCAGCCCGACTGGAACAAACCTATTTTTGATGACAGTAAATGGCAACAGGCTGTGCTGGCAACAGGTTCACCCGTGCTGGAAGCGCAAAGCGAAGAACCATTAAAGCTGATGCAACGTTTTCTGCCCCTGCAAAAAACGCTATTGCGGCCCGGTGTTGCTGTGTTCGATCTGGGTCAGAATTTTTCCGGCATTCCTTCCATTACTGTGCGTGGCAAAAAAGGCGACACCGTGCGCATAACGCCTTCCGAATTGCTCAACAAAGATGGAACACCCAACCAGGAAGCATCCGGCGGGCCGAGTTACTATACTTATATTTTAAAGGGGAATGGAAAAGAAAGCTGGCAGCCCCGGTTTTCGTATTATGGTTTCCGTTATGTGCAGGTAGAAGGAGCGGTAAAGGATGGTGATGACAATCCCGGCGGATTGCCCTTACTGGAAAGTATTGAAGGGATTCATACCAGAAATGCCGCAGCGGTTGCCGGAGAATTCTCCTCTTCCAGCAATTTGTTTAACCAAACCAATGAACTGATAAAATGGGCCATCAAAAGCAATACGGCCAGTGTATTTACGGATTGTCCGCACCGTGAGAAGCTGGGATGGCTTGAACAAACACATCTGGTAGGCAGTTCGATACAATACAATTTTAACATTGCCAGTCTCTGCCGCAAAGTGATCAAAGACATGATGAATGCACAAACTGCAGACGGGCTGGTACCGGAAATTGCACCTGAATATGTGCATTTTGATGAACCATTCAGGGATTCGCCGGAGTGGGGCAGCGCCGCCATTATTTTGCCCTGGTACAATTACCAGTGGTATGCAGATAAACAAACATTAGCGGCTGCGTATGCAATGATGCAGCGTTACATTACCTGCCTGCAAAAAAAAGCGGTCAACCATATTTTATCGCAGGGCCTGGGAGACTGGTACGATATCGGACCAAAAGATCCCGGCGTATCGCAGCTTACACCAGCTGGCGTTACGGCCACGGCCATTTATTATTACGATGTAAATATTATGACACAAGTGGCCCGGCTATTGGGCAAAACAGCAGATATAAAGAAATATGAAACCGCCGCCGCAGCCATCAAAAAAGCATTCAATGAAAAATTCTATAACAAGCTTACTAAACAATATGCCAGCGGAAGCCAGGCGGCAAATGCCATGGCATTGTTTATGAATTTGGTGGCACCGCAAAACAGGAAGGCGGTGGCAGACAACCTAGTAAAAGATATCCGCAACCACAAGAGCGCACTCACTGCCGGGGATATTGGTTACCGTTATGTACTGTGTGCACTGGAAGACGCCGGAAGATCCGATGTTATTTTTGACATGAACAGCCGAAGCGATGTGCCCGGCTATGGCTACCAGCTGGCCCATGGCGCTACGGCCCTAACAGAATCCTGGCAGGCATTTACCAATGTATCCAACAATCATTTTATGCTGGGGCATATCATGGAATGGTTTTATGCCGGTCTCTGCGGCATTAAACAGGCAACAGGATCTACCGGTTACAAGCATATTGTTATCCGTCCGCAACCGGTGGGTGATATAACCCATGCAAAAGCTGAATACCATTCTCCTTATGGCATGATTAAAACCAGTTGGGAGAAAACGGCTACCAGCTTTGTTTTAAACGTTAGCATTCCCGCCAATACAACTGCAGCCATCTTTTTACCCGATGGAAGTAAACCCGTTAATACCGGCTCGGGAACCTATACCTATACGCTGCACTATCCGGATACAGCAGCAAGCGCCATTAAAAGACAAGGTGTTTTAAAAGATGCATTTATTTATGAACAGGCACCTTTTCCTTCTTGCCATGCAAGTACCATTGCAGAAACACCCGCCGGTGTTGTGGCTGCATGGTTTGCTGGCACGGACGAGGGCAACCCCGATGTTTGTATCTGGGGCAGCCAGTATATCAACCATAAATGGACGGCACCCCAAAAAATTGCCGATGGTTTCATCAATGACTCCATACGTTATCCCTGTTACAACCCGGTATTGTACCAGGTGCCAGGCGGAGAATTGTTATTGTTTTACAAGATAGGTCCCAATGTAGTTGGATGGAAGGGTTATATGATGCGATCCAAAGACAATGGCAAAACATGGAGCCGGCGCGAATCATTGCCCGATGGTATTCTGGGGCCCATAAAAAACAAACCCGTCTTTATCAAGGGTGTTTTGATTTGTCCTTCCAGCACCGAAAACAATGGATGGCAGGTGCATTTTGAATATACCAAAGACAAGGGCAGAACCTGGACTAAGTCGGTTGATATAAATGACGGCAAAGCGATGGCCGCCATCCAGCCCACTATATTGCAATACAAGGACGGAAGCTTGCAGGTAGTATGCCGCAGTAAAAACAAAAGCATCGTTGAATCCTGGAGCGCTGATGCCGGTAAAACATGGAGCCCCTTATCGAACATTTCTCTGCCCAATAACAATTCAGGGATAGACGCGGTTACTTTGAAAGACGGAAGACAGTTGCTGGTATACAATCATGTAAAGCCGGGCGCATCGTCTGATGAAGGGCGTGGCCCACGGTCACCCTTAAACGTAGCGATAGCTGAAGATGGCAGGCACTGGAATGCGGCCCTGGTGCTGGAGGCTGAACCCGGCGAATATTCTTATCCTTCGGTAATACAAACAAAAGACGGACTGGTGCATATTGTATATACCTGGAAAAGAGAACGGGTAAAACATGTGGTGCTTGATCCGGCAAAACTTCCGCTAAGACCCATTGTGGACGAAAAATGGCCGGACCTGCAGTAGGCTTTTTTCAAATACGGATGCATTAAGTACCAACAACGATTGATGAACAACCTGCCATTGCCAGACATTGCCATAATTGTTATTTACCTGCTTGCCATGGTAGGCATTGGCGTATATTTTTCAAAAGGAAATAAAAACGCGGAACAGTTTACCGTGGCTTCCGGAAAAATTCCCGGCTGGGCCATTGGCATTTCTATTTACGCAACATTTTTAAGCAGCAACACCTTCCTGGGTGTTCCCGGAAAATCATTCGGCGGCAACTGGAATGCCTTTGTATTCAGCCTTTCAATGCCATTGGCCGCCTGGATAGCGGCAAAATATTTTGTGCCATTTTACCGGCGCAGCACCGGTGTTTCTGCTTACAGCAATCTTGAAGAGCGTTTTGGCGCCTGGGCAAGAACCTATGCCGTGGTTTGTTTTTTGCTGACACAGTTTGCACGCATGGGCTCCATTTTTTTTGGAATGGCACTCAGCCTGCAGGCACTCACCGGTTTCTCCATGGCCGCCGTGATGCTGGTGATGGGTGTCTGTATCGTTATTTATACCGTAATGGGTGGTATGCAGGCCATCATTTGGACAGAAGTAGTACAGGGCATCGTTAAAACTGCCGGTGCGGTATTGATTCTATGGCTGGTGATTCGTGAAATTCCGGGTGGCGTACACCAACTGGCAGGAATTGCCGCAGAAAACCATAAACTAAGCCTCGGCAGCGCTTCGTTTAATTTTACCCAACCCGGTTTTTGGGTGGTATTGCTATATGGTTTTTTTATCAACCTGAATAATTTTGGCATGGATCAGAATTATGTGCAGCGATACCATACCGCCGTTTCCGAAAAGCAGGCAGCCAAATCAGTTTGGCTTTGCGTGGCCATCTACATCCCTGCTTCATTGTTGTTTTTTATGATTGGCACCGCTTTGTTTGCCTTTTACCAGCTGCACCCGGCATTGATTGAATCCGTAAAATTAAAAGCCGCCGCCGAAAGACTGGGCAATACTGCTTCTGTGCAGCAAATAAAAGTACTGGCGGCACAATTGCAACCGGCCGACTATGGCGATAAAGTATTGCCGCATTTTATGGTCACAAAAATTCCAGCGGGTTTGCTGGGATTGATTGTTGCCGCCATTCTTTCTGCCGCCATGAGTACTATCAGCTCCGGCATGAATGCGGCTGCTACCGTTTTCACTGCCGATATCATTCAAAAATATTTCAGGCCTTCATTAACTGAAAAGAAGCACCTGCGCATCCTGCATGTAAGTACGGTCTTATTTGGTTTAGCCGGTTTATGTACCGGTATTGCCATGATTGGCAGCAAAAGTATACTGGATATCTGGTGGGAATTGTCGGGCATTTTTGCCGGTGGTATGCTGGGTTTGTTTTTGCTGGGCCTGGTGAGCCGTCGCACCCGCGGACAGGAGGCGTTCATCGCTGTGCTGACAGGCGTTGCAATCATTTTGTGGATGAGCCTGTCGGCAAAAATTCCGGCACAGTATGCTTTCTTGCGAAACCCGCTGCAGGCAAACATGGTGATAGTGGTGGGAACACTCAGCATTTTTTTAATCGGTTTGTTGCTGACGGCTCTTAAAAAGCGGCCCGGCAAAAAGGGCTTTGCCAGTCAATAACCCGGTTCATTTTTTATTTCAGAAACCCGGACGCAGAAAAATAAAATACAGTTTTTTACAAATACCTTTAAAAAGAAATAAATCCACATGAAACTTTACAGAACCAAATCAGAAATTATCATTGAGTTTGAAGGCGGCTATTATGTTTCCGCAGAAACAAACTGGGATGTATTCATCAACCGCGATGATTTGTGGGTGCAGGTACAAAAGGAAATTTACGGACAGGAACCGACCGGCGATGCTGAATGGATGCAGGAGAAGGAATTGCTGGCACCGGTGGGCAGCCAGGAAGTATGGGCAGCCGGTGTTACCTATTTGCGCAGTAAAGTGGCCCGCATGGAAGAAAGCAAAGAAAGTGGTGGTGCTACTTTTTATGACAAAGTATACGATGCGGAAAGGCCCGAAATATTTTTTAAATCGAATGGCAGCAGGGTTGTAGGGCCCCTGGGTAAAGTAAGGATACGGAAAGACAGTGTCTGGGATGTGCCCGAGCCGGAGCTGGTGCTGGTGATGGCGTCTTCCGGTAAAATTATAGGTTATTCCATTGGCAATGATATGAGCAGCCGCAGCATTGAAGGCGAAAACCCCCTGTACCTGCCACAGGCAAAAATGTATGATGGGTGTGCCGCTATCGGGCCTTGTGTGCTGGTAACGGAAGAAGCCATTTCTCCCGCAACCGTTATTGCCATTGCAATTGAAAGAGGCGGCAAAACGGCATTTGAGGGCAGCGTTACCATCGACCAGATGAAACGTACACACGGAGAACTGGTGGACTATTTGTTCCGCGAATATTCATTCCCCACCGGCGCTTACCTCATGACGGGCACCTGTGTGGTACCCGATAATACATTCACCCTGAAAAGCGGAGACAATATAAAAATCAGCATTGCAGGTATCGGCGAATTGGTGAATGTTGTGGCATAGCGAATTGAAGGACTGATCAGTAAAAACTAATTTTTGTAGCGTATGCGTAAAAGAAAATTCCTAATCCTTCCCCGGAGAAAAGCAATAGTATTGATCAGCGGTTTGTTTTTGTCAATTGCTTCCATCGCACAAAAAGCTACCTGGATTTGGTATCCCGGCGATTTTGAAATTTCACTGGCCAACCAAATGCAAAACCGGCGTACCGATCGCGGTGCCATGTCGCCCATATTCTGGAAAATGGACAGTCATTATCCATTGGTAAATTTTCACAAAACAGTTGAACTGACTGATCCGGAAACAATCAACATCACAGCAGAAGGGCAGTACAGTATCCGGCTCGACAATGCTACCGTGGAAGGCAGTCCCGCAATGCTTGATATTCCCGGGGGCAAGCATAGCGTTGATATACATGTATACAACCAGGCCCATGTGCCCGCCCTTTTTGTTCAGGGGAAAAAACTGGTAACAGATGCCTCCTGGACGGTAAGCTTTGAAGACAAAGACATCAACGATGCTACTAAGCGTTCGGCTGCCGGTTGGCTCAATTTTAATACAGCCGCACAATTGCCCTCCGCATTCAGGTTGCCGGTCGTAAAGCGGTCGCCCATCACTGTTATAAATTCAAACAAATCCTTACTGGCCGATTTCGGCAAAGAAACTTTTGGTTTCCTGGTGTTGCATGGCGTGAAGGGGTCGGGTAATGTAACCATCTATTACGGCGAATCCAAAGAAGAAGCCTTGTCTGCCAGACACAGCGAGGTACTGGATCGGCTTGCATTGAATACAAACGGCAAAACAGATACTACGCTGACTTTATCAAAGGCTTTCCGTTTTGTAAACATTCAATTCGATGATGCCATCAGCCTGGATTCTGTTTCTATGCTGCATGAGTATGCAGATTTGCCCGACAAAGGAAGCTTCTCCTGCTCCGATACCCTGGTGAATAAAATTTATGCAATTGCAGCGTATACACTGCACCTGAGTACGCGGGAGTTTTTTGTGGATGGCATCAAACGGGATCGCTGGGTATGGAGCGGCGATGCTTACCAGAGCTATCTTATGAATTACTACCTGATGAATGACAATGAAACTGTGAAACGGACCATGTATGCATTGCGTGGTAAAGACCCGGTTACAGGTCATATTAACACCATCATGGATTATTCTTTTTACTGGTTTATGGGCATTTATGATTATTACCTCTATACCGGCGATAAATCTTTTATACTGCAAAGCTACCCGCGCATGCAAAGCCTGATGGAATATTGCCTGGGCCGCCGGAACAAAAATGGTTTGATGGAAGGTATGCCCGGCGACTGGATATTCATAGACTGGGCCGATGGATTGCGCAAAGACGGTGAATTGAGTTTTGAGCAATTGCTGCTATGCCGCAGTCTTGAAACAATGGCGATCTGTGCCGGAATTGCCAATGACAGCAAAACAGGGAGCGAGTACAGTAAATTATCGGCAGCACTCCGGAAAAAATTATTTGATTATTACTGGAATGAAAACAAACAGGCCCTGGTGCATACCCGTGTGGATGGAACCGCTTCTGACAATGTAACCCGGTATGCCAATATGTTTGCTATTTTCTTTGATTATTTTACAGGGGCACAAAAACAGGCAGTAAAAAAATCGGTGTTATTAAACGACAGCATCCAAAAAATAACAACGCCCTATATGCGCTTTTACGAACTGGAAGCACTTTGTGCCATGGGTGAGCAGGCCTACGTGCTCAAACAAATGAAAGACTACTGGGGTGGCATGTTACAACTGGGGGCCACTTCATTCTGGGAGCTTTATAACCCCAGGGAAAAAGGAGTGGCGCAATATGCCATGTACGGCAGGCCATTTGGTAAAAGTTTGTGTCATGCCTGGGGTGCCAGTCCTATTTACCTGCTGGGAAAATATTACCTGGGTATAAAACCGTTAACGCCGGGCTACGCTACCTATGCAGTAGAACCCATGCTGGGCGGGCTTCAATGGATGGAAGGCAAAACGCCCACGCCCGCGGGCAATATCGATTTGTATTGCAGTACCAGCCTTATAAAAATAAAAAGCCCGGTTGGCACGGGCACGCTAAAAATTAAAAGCAAAACAAAACCTGCCGGAAAAAATATAGTGGCCACCGCCATGGGAGAAAATAACTATGAAATAACCATTCAGCCGGGAATTGAGTATGAGATCAATTATAAGGCGCTGTAAGGTAAATGCACGCCGGAAATAACAATGAGTATCCTGTCTCAGATAGCGGCCGGCTGGAAATTAATAATATCAATCGCATCGCCCACATTGATGGCACCAGTGCCTTTGTGCAGTAAATTTTGTCCGAATAATATCTTGTTGTCTTTGAAACGATAGCCAGCCAGTGTTTTTAATGGCTCCTTCGATTGTTCCATAGTATCCTGGTTAATGGTGGTCATAACGCAGCGGGCACAGGGTTTCACCGCGCTGAACCGGATACCGTTGATGGTAAACAAGGCCATTTCATCTTCCAGGAAGGCGCCGCCGCCGGTAAAGACAATATTGGGCCGGAAGCGGTTCATGGGCAAGGGCGCTGCCAGCCGGTTGTTCAGGTCATCCAGCGAAGCCTGGCCAATCACCAATATCGGGTAGCCATCGGAGAAAGACGTGATTTCATTGTTGGAAGCGTAGCGTTTGTCTACTGCGCGGTTGCTGGTAACGGGCATGTATACCAGTTTACAGGATAGCCCAAGTGCCTGGCTAAACCAATCATTAATGCCTGCTTCGTACAACTGTCCCTCGCAGGTATCATCCCAAACGGTCACGTTTACAAGTTCGCTATTGGACGGTTGCTGCGGTATAAATAATGCATCACTGCTATTGTTTTTATGACGGATAAGCAGGCCATCGTTGGTAAGCACGGGCTGCAGCAGCGCCATGGCAGGGTATTCACGCTGGGTAAAAAAGCAGTTGTTTTCATCCACCAGCATCATGCGCCGGTCGTATTGCAATCCGCGGCTGGTTACAACAGCCGTTTCAAGCGCTATACCGGCCAGCGATTTTATGGGATAAATATTGAGTTCACTTACAGTCAGCATGCTGCAAAAGTAAGAAATTTGATTTTTAATGCATTGCGGCAAATGCCGCAGACGCTCCGGGTAAACGGATCATTTGTCGTCATCCATAACAGTATTCAGCGGATAAAAAATGAAGCCTGTTTAAATTATACTTGCTATATTAGTGCTGCACTAAAATCTTGCCAATGGGTGCTTCTTCTTTAATTGTGCTGATCTTTGCAGCGATTGCTTTTTCTGCCGGAGGTATGGCAGTGGCAAAAATATTTGTAAAAGGAAGTCACAATCCGCAGAAAGGACAAACCTACGAATCAGGCATTCCTTCCAAAGGCTCTCCCTGGAACCAGTTTAGCATTGGCTATTATCTTTTCGCTCTTATCTTCCTCGTTTTTGACGTAGAACTGGTTTTTATGTATCCCTGGGCCGTAGTGGTAAAAAAAATCGGGCTGCCTGCACTGGTAGAAATCATTGTATTTTTCTTTATACTTTTTATGGGTTTTTTGTATGCGCACAAAAAAGGGGCGCTGAAGTGGATGTAGAGAATGCTGTAAGGTTGTAAGTATAAAATGTAAGGTTTTGGGTATTCAAAAGCCTCTATAAGACGCAGTAATTTTATGGTAGAAGTTTTCCGGAGAAAGAACTTTAAACATCTAAGCTTTAACGTTAGACAATCACTAAATAAATAGACATTGCCTGATCCAAAAAACATACCAGCAAATTTTCCCGGCCAGGTGCATGAAACAGCGGGTGGCGGTATTGTGCTCAGCAAACTGGATGATGTCATCAACTGGGCCCGTTCCAATTCATTGTGGCCGCTTACGTTTGCAACCAGTTGTTGTGGCATAGAAATGATGGCCGTGGCTTCTTCCAAATACGATTTTTCGCGTTTTGGTTTTGAAGTGGCCCGTGCCACTCCAAGGCAGGCCGATGTGATTATTATAGCCGGTACCATCGTTAATAAAATGGCACCGGTACTAAAACGTTTGTACGATCAGATGGCCGATCCAAAATACGTGATTGCCATGGGTGCCTGTGCCATTAGCGGGGGCCCGTTTTTTTACAATACCTATTCAGTGGTAAAAGGTGCCGATCATATTATACCGGTGGATGTGTATATACCCGGTTGCCCGCCGCGGCCCGAAGCATTGCTGCATGCACTGATTTCATTGCAACAAAAAATAAAAATGGGCATGACACGCGAACAAATAAAAACCGATACCGCAAAACAGTAAAAGCGCATTGCCAGCATGCGGCTCTATTTTATATGACAAACGAAGACCTCAAAATAAAAGTTACAGAATTGTTGCCTGCGGGTGTTTTTGAAGAAACTGGTGAGTGGATAACGGTTTCTGCCGAACCCGCTGCCTGGAAGCCTTTTGCAAAACAACTCAGGAACGAGGCTTCTCTTGGGTTTGATTTTTTATTTTGTGTCACCTGCGTCGACTGGAAAACACATCTCACGATGGTCTATCACCTGGCTTCCACCCAATACCGGCACAATCTTGTTGTAAAAATAAAACTGGACAGAAACGATCCAAAAATTGAAACGGTGAGCGATATATGGCGCACCGCTGAATTCAATGAGCGGGAAGCCTACGAAATGTTTGGCGTGCATTTTATCAACCATCCCGATTTGCGGTTGCTGATTTTACCCGATGGATGGGAAGGCAGAAACCCGATGCGGAAAGATTTTGAAGATGCCATCAATATGATAAAGTTGTAAACCACCCCTGTTAACAAGAGGGGAGACTTAAGGCAGCGATGATTCGTAATAGCGGGTTTCGGTTTTAATTAAAAAGCAGAAGTAACAAGTTGAGCGAAATAATATTAATCAATCAATCAATTCACCTTTAGGGGTTAGGGCATGGTAGAAGAACTGGGCACAACTGCAGAGGGAGATCTTATCATCAACATCGGGCCGCAACATCCGGCCACGCATGGGGTGCTGCACCTTGTTGCAACCCTGCAGGGCGAAACCATCAAAAAAGTGGAGCCTCATCTTGGCTATATCCACCGCTCCATTGAAAAAATGTGCGAAAGCCTTACCTACCGGCAATTTATTTATGTCACCAGCCGCATGGACTATCTCTCTTCGCATATTAACAACCATGCATGTGCGTTATGTGTAGAAAAAGGACTGCAGCTGGAGATTCCGCCGCGGGCGCAGGTGATACGGGTACTGGTAGACGAACTCACCCGTATCGCATCGCACGAATTGTGGTGGGGTGCCATGGCCATGGATCTTGGCGCATTTACGCCCTTTTTTCATGCTTTCAGGGAACGGGAAAACATCAATGATATAATGGAGGAAACCTGCGGAGCAAGGTTAACCATGAACTATATTGTACCGGGCGGCGTAATGGCAGATATTCACCCCAATTTTCAGCAACGCGTAAAAAATTTCATCCAACTTTTTAAATCAAAAGTGGATGAATACGATCAACTGGTAACGGGCAATATCATTTTTCAAAACCGGATGAAGGGTGTGGGCTATATCTCGCCCGCAGATGCTGTTTCTTACGGATGTACCGGACCAACCGCCCGCGGCAGCGGCGTGCAATGCGATATCCGGAAATTGTATCCTTACGAAATATACAACACGCTGCAATTTGATGAGATACTGGAAACGGCCGGCGATTCATTTGCTCGCTACATGGTGCGCCTGCGCGAAATGCGTGAATCGGTAAAAATACTGGAACAGCTGATCGACAATATACCGGAAGGCGATTTCCAGGCAAAAACAAAAGCAGTGTTAAAATTGCCCAAAGGCGAATTTTACCAGCGGGTAGAGACCGCACGCGGCGAGTTTGGCGTGTACATTATCAGTGAAGGCGCCACCACGCCATACCGCATTAAATTCCGGTCGCCCGGTTTTGCCAATCTATCTGCCTTGAACCATATGACAAAAGGAGGCAAAATTGGCGACCTGGTGGCTACCATGGGCACGCTTGATTTGGTGATACCGGATATAGACCGGTGAGGAAAGTTTTAGCCATGAGCTATCAGCTTTTGATTGTTTGTTTTTTTTTGTGAGACGGGCATTGGTATTTTACAGCGTCATCCTTGCGTCGCACATTTGTACTAACGGACATTATTGAACGCTAGCAATGTTTTGAACGAAAAAAAGGATTTGCTAACAGCTGGCATCGAAGAAATTTAAAATAAATAGACTTGTTTAGTTTAGAAAACATCACTGCTTCCATTCACAACTGGCTCAACAGCAGCTTCAGTCCCGCATGGGCATTGCTGTTAGAGTTTGTGCTGGTAGGCCTTTGTGCCATTGGATTGTTTGCCACACTGGGCCTGGTACTGGTACTAATGGAAAGAAAAGTAGCAGCTTATATGCAAATACGCCTGGGGCCCAACCGCGTGGGTCCGAAAGGTATGTTGCAAAGCCTGGCCGATACCATCAAACTGATGATGAAGGAAGGGCTTACGCCCGATGGCGCCGATAAATTTCTTTTTAATGTGGCGCCCTATATTGTTATGATAACCGCCATGCTGCTGCTGGCACCCATCGCCTTTGCAAGAAATTTTCAGATTTGGGACATCAATATCGGCGTATTGTATGTATCGGCTATTTCTTCGGTGTCGGTAATTGGTATTTTAATGGCCGGCTGGGCCAGCAATAATAAATATTCATTGCTTGGCGCCATGCGCAGTGGCGCTCAGATTGTGAGCTATGAATTATCGGCAGGGCTTTCTATCATCGCCATCATTGTATTAACCGGCAGTTTAAAGATCAGCGATATTGTTAATTCGCAGGAGAATGGCTGGTGGATTTTTAAAGGACATATTCCTGTTGTCATTGCATTTGTGGTATTTATCATTGCGGTTACTGCAGAAACCAACCGGGCACCGTTTGATTTGGCGGAAGCAGAATCAGAACTTACAGCCGGTTTTCATACAGAATACTCAGGAATGAAATTCGCCCTGTTCTTTTTGGCAGAGTACATCAATATATTTATTGCCTGTGCCATTGGAGCTACTTTATTTTTTGGTGGATGGATGCCCTTGCACATCGGGCACTGGCAATCGTTTAATCATATCATGGATTATATTCCGTCATCCTTATGGTTTTTTGGAAAAACATTCATGCTTATCTTTTTAATCATGTGGTTTCGCTGGACTTTTCCACGGCTGCGGGTTGATCAATTATTAAATTTAGAATGGAAATATTTATTGCCCATCAGCATGGTTAATTTATTGCTGGTAACGCTGATGGCAATCATGGGCTGGCATTTTTGAGCAGAACTAAGATACCGGGGTTGCGGATAAGATAGATTTTGATTTGCGCGAAGCATAAGAATCCTGCTAAAACCTAAAAAAAGTTTTAGGTATAAAATTCGTGCAGATCCATACAATCAGTGTTGCCCGGGTGCTGAAATGCCGCATCGCTGTTGCATTTTTGATTTTATAATTTTAATTGTCAGCATGTTTATTATCGATTATATAAAAGAGGTATTCAACGCGGTAAAATCTTTGGTAAAGGGCATGAAGGTGACGGGTTATTATTTTACCCACCACAAAGAAATTATTACCCAACAGTATCCCGATAACCGGGCAGAACTGGTATTGCCGGAACGGTTCCGTGGTGAAGTGGTGATGAAACACGACGAACACAATGAACATGCTTGTACGGGTTGTACGGCCTGCGAACTGGCTTGTCCCAACGGCACTATTAAGATCATTACAAAGTTCGACATAACGCCGGAGGGCAAAAAGAAGAAAGCGCTGGATACCTTTATTTACCATTTGGAACTTTGTACCATGTGTAATTTGTGTATTGAGGCCTGTCCTACGGATGCAATTAAGATGGCGCAAAATTTTGAGCACAGTGTGTTTGACCGTAGCCTGCTCACAAAAAAATTAAATGAACCGGGTTCCAAAATCAGGGAGGGCATCGAATGATATGACAACATTGCAAATTATATTTTCAGCTGCCGCAAACTGTGTTTCGCCAAAATGCGTGTCTCACGCACCGAATACGACGAACGGTGGCACATTGAGCACCCATAAAACTGTAGTAAGAAAATGACCGCATCACAAATAATATTTTACATACTATCAGCCGCACTGCTGCTCACCGCGCTGCTGGCCGTCACTACGCGTAAAATATTCCGTGCATCCATTTGGTTGTTGTTTTCGCTTATGTGTATTGCAGGTTTGTATTTCTGGATGGAGCTGGCATTTATTGCGGCAGTTCAAATTATTGTGTATGTGGGCGGCATCGTGGTCCTCATCATCTTTTCTATTTTCCTCACACAAAAATCTGGTAAAGAAATGCCCAAACCGGTAGTCGGCAGAAGCGTGTTGGCCATCCTGGCTGTATTGCTGGGTTTTGGATTTACCAGTTACCTGATCTATCAAAACGGGTTTGCCGATACAGCCGGCCGGCCATTTAAAGCGGAAGTGGCGGATATTGGCACCCAGTTGCTCAGTACTTCAGAATATGGTTATGTGTTGCCTTTTGAAGTAGTGAGCATGCTGTTACTGGCAGCAATGATCGGCGCCATTGTGATTGCGATGAAAGAAAAGAAAGTTGAAAATGAATAATTTTTTAACAGCAGCAGAAAACTGTTGTCTAAATACTCAATACTCAATACTTAATACCTGGTACTGTATGACTGGCATACCGCTCACACAAATATTAATCGTTAGCACAGCCCTTTTCTTTATTGGCATGTACGGACTGTTTACCCGCCGCAATATGATTACCATGCTGATGGCCATTGAACTAATCCTGAACAGCGTCAACATCAATTTTGTGGCGTTTAATAAATACCTCTATCCCGAAAAACTGGACGGTATCTTTTTCAGCATTTTTATCATTACCATTGCCGCGGCCGAAGCGGCAGTGGCCATTGCCATAATAATAAATTTATACAGGAACTATCATTCCATTGATGCAGAAGATGCCGGGGAAATGAAATTTTAACAGAGATTGCCATGCCCAACTACGTTTATACAATGCTGATACCCTTACTGCCACTGGCAAGCTTCCTGGTATTGGGGTTGTTTGGCCGCAAAAGACTGGATGCCGCTGCTGGCATAATCGGCGTGCTGTCTTTACTGGCAGCCACTGTTTTGTCGGTAGTTACGGCTTACAAATATTTCAGCACTGCAAAAGTAAATGGCGCTTACCAGCAGATCATCGCATTTAAATATACCTGGCTGCAGTTTTCTCCCCATATTTCCATCGACATGGGTGTTTTGCTGGATCCCATTTCGGTGATGATGATTTTTATTGTGAGTTTTATTTCGCTGATGGTACATGTGTTTAGCCTGGGCTATATGAAAGGGGAGGGACGGCTGGCGGCATATTATGCATACCTATCTTTGTTTACGTTCTCCATGCTGGGCCTGGTGCTTTCTTCCAATATTTTTCAGCTGTATATTTTTTGGGAACTGGTAGGCGTTTCTTCTTACCTGCTGATTGGTTTTTATTTTGATAAACCTGCAGCCGTGGCGGCATCCAAAAAAGCGTTTATTGTTACCCGTTTTGCAGACCTTGGTTTTCTGGTGGGTATTTTAATACTTGCCTTTAATGCAGAAACGCTCGACTTTGGAATATTGATAGAAAGACTCACCAACACGCAGTCGGCCTGGTCTATGGCCATTACTGGCAGTTCTTTTCTGGGCATCTCTGCCCTTACCTGGGGGCTGGTGCTGGTCTTTGCGGGTGGTGCCGGTAAATCGGCCATGTTTCCATTGCACATCTGGTTGCCCGATGCGATGGAAGGCCCCACGCCGGTGTCGGCATTGATACATGCTGCAACTATGGTGGTGGCGGGCGTATACCTGGTGGCCAGGTTGTTTCCCGTTTTTTCCATCAATGGGGCAGCCCTGAATATAGTAGCTTATGTGGGCGTATTTTCAGCCTTGTTTGCCGCAACCATCGCGTGTACCCAAACAGACATAAAAAGAGTGCTGGCTTATTCCACCATGTCGCAGATTGGGTATATGATGTTTGCGCTGGGTGTTGCTAAATATGGCGGTGAAGATGGCCTTGGCTATATGGCTTCCATGTTTCATTTGTTTACCCATGCATTTTTCAAATCTTTGTTGTTTTTGGGTGCTGGTGCAGTAATACACAGGGTGCACAGCAACAACATAAAAGACATGGGTGGTTTAAGAAAGCGTATGCCAGTTACGCATATTGGTTTCCTGGTGGCCTGCCTGGCCATTGCAGGTATACCGCCATTCGCCGGTTTTTTTAGTAAGGAAGAAATATTAACCGCCGCATTTCATTCCAATAAATTGATTTACGGAGTTGGGTTATTGGTTTCTGGTCTGACAGCGTTTTATATGTTCCGTTTGTATTTTTCTATTTTCTGGAAGAAAAGCCCCTCAGTTTTGGAGGAAGATGGGGCCGGGTCATCACGCATACATAGCGAAGGCACGGCCAGCATGAAGCTGCCATTGATACTATTAACGGCAGCCAGCATCCTGGCGGGTTTTTTCCCCATTTCAAAATACGTAACATCGGATGCTGTGCCGTTGGAAACGCATGTTGATTGGGTTTTTTCTATTGCGCCCGTTGCACTGGCAGTGTTGGCTATTTTAGGGGCCGCCCGTTTGTACAAAACTGAAAATGACAAGCCGGAGAAATTGGCCGCTGCACTGGGAGCTGTATACCAATCGGCTTACCGGAAATTTTACATTGATGAGATATATCTGTTCATTACCCAAAAAATAATTTTTAATGGTATTGGGCGGCCGGCTGCCTGGATAGATAAAAATATTGTGGATGGCTGTATGAATGCCATTGCCTCCGCCACGGCAAAAATTGCAGCAATGATAAAAGGAGTTCAGTCGGGTAAGATCCAGAATTATGCTTTGTATTTTTTTGCGGGCATTGCAGGCATTGCGGTAATGGTTATTTATTTGTGGCGATGAGAATCGCTGGTACGGGCGCAGGGTTGTGAGGGAGAATCATTCTATGGTTTATATTTTTTTGAACGGAAATGGAGCATTCAGTTGCTCAATTTCTTTTGTAATTTCCTAGCCAATGAATTTGTCACTGCTTATTTTATTGCCGCTACTTACTGCCATAGGCATTTTATGCTGCAAGGGGCTGAAGCAGGTGCGCATGGTTGCATTTGCCGGCGCTGCTGTACAATTATTGCTGGCCCTTTTTTTATTGCTGGCATACTGGCAGCAGCGTTCATCCGGCAATATGGCTGCCATGTTGTTTCAGGAGGATTATACCTGGTATTACTCATTCAATATTCATTACCATATTGGCGTGGACGGCATTGCCGTGTCCATGATCCTGCTTACTGCATTTGTAGTGCTGGCTGGTGTACTGGTATCGTGGGACACGGATAACATGTCAAAAGAATTCTTTTTCCTGCTTTTGTTTTTGAGTGCGGGTGCTTATGGGTTCTTTATTTCGCTGGACGTATTCATGTTGTTCTTTTTTCTGGAGCTGGCCGTTATTCCAAAATTTTTATTGATCGGCATCTGGGGCAGCGGAAAAAAAGAATACAGCGCTATGAAACTGGCACTCATGCTGATGGCGGGTTCTGCGCTGGTGTTTACCGGCCTGGTGGGTCTCTATTTTAATACAACTGTTACAAATGCTGCTCACAGTTTTGACATTTTGCAGATTGCGAAAATGGATATTCCCTTGAAGGTACAGTTGTTGTTTTTTCCTTTTGTATTTATTGGCTTTGGCATTTTCGGCGCCCTGTTTCCCTTTCACACCTGGGTACCCGACGGGCATTCTGCTGCACCTACGGCGGCTTCCATGTTTCTTGCAGGCATTTCTATGAAACTTGGGGGCTATGGTTGTCTGCGTGTAGCTACTTACCTAATGCCGGATGCAGCCCATGTATATGCACCTTATATTATTGCACTGGCCACCATTGCCATTATCTATGGCGCATTCGCTACCATGATGCAGAAAGATTTGAAGTACATCAATGCCTACTCTTCGGTTAGCCATTGCGGGTTTGTATTGCTGGGCATTGGCATGCTTACCAAAACTTCTATTACCGGGGCAGTGATGCAAATGGTATCTCACGGTCTTATGACAGCGCTTTTCTTTGCCGCTATTGGTATGCTGTACAGCCGTACTCATACCCGTATGCTGGACAAGCTGGGGGGCCTCCTGAAAATAATGCCTTTTATTTCTTCTGTATTTGTGCTGGCAGGTTTGTGTTCACTGGGGCTTCCGGGACTGAGCGGCTTTGTGGCAGAAATGACGGTATTTATGGGTGCCTGGCAAAACCCAGATGGCTTGTACCGGCTGGCAACCATACTGGCCTGCGCATCCATTGTGGTAACGGCGGTGTATATATTACGCGCCGTTGCACAAACAGTAATGGGACCAGTCACCGATTCTCATTACAATAATTTAAGTGATGCAAAATGGAACGAGCGACTGGCTGCTTTTTTATTGCTCCTGGGCATTGTGGCCATTGGCGTGGCACCATTCTGGTTGAACCGGTTGGTGACGCCTGCAGCGGAAATTATTATACAACAATTAGGAAGGGCCGTTAATTAAAATGAAAAGGATCTGAGCAATATGATAGCACAATTTTTTTTACTGGCAAGACAGGAACTGGCACTGACGCTGATCATCTTTGTACTGCTTTTTATAAAAGTAGGATCAAAAGAATGGACGAATGCGGCATTGCTCAACCTTGTAAACGCATTGTTGCTGCTGAATTTTTTATTTGGGTTTTTGTTAAATGATGAGGGCGTGTTGTTCAATGAAATGTTCCGGACCGGTAAACTGGTTGTACTGGAAAAAAATATACTCAACCTTGCAACGCTGCTGGTATCGCTTATTGGCTGGGACTGGCTCAAACAACACAAGCATGTGGTAGAGTTTTATGTATTGCTGCTGTCAACATTGCTGGGTATGTTTTTTATGATCTCGGCCGGCAACCTGCTTATGTTTTACCTGGGGCTTGAGTTGTCGGGCATCCCGCTGGCGGCTATTGTAAATTTCGATTTGGAAAAAAGACATTCTTCAGAAGCTGCCATGAAGTTTATTATCTCGTCAGCTTTTTCATCGGGCTTATTGTTGTTTGGTATTTCAATGGTATATGGAACCACCGGCACATTGGTATTTTCTGAACTGCCGCCATTGCTGACGGGCAGCGCCCTGCAATTGTTTGCTATGGTGTTGCTGATGGCCGGTTTCGCATTTAAAATATCAGTGGTGCCTTTTCATTTGTGGACAGCCGATGTGTACGAAGGTTCTCCGGTAATTGTGACTGCCTACCTTTCCGTTGTTTCAAAAGGCGCTGCCGTTTTTGTTTTTGTTTCGGTATTGTACACGGTTTTAAGACCATTGGCAGAAGCCTGGTACAGCATTGTGTTTTTGCTGAGTGTGCTTACCATGTGTGTGGGCAATCTGTTTGCATTGCGGCAAACAAATTTCAAACGGCTGCTGGCGTTTTCTTCCATTGCGCAGGCTGGTTTTATACTGGTTGGCATCAGCGGCAGTTCTCCCGCAGGCATGGCTTCTGCTGTGTATTTTATACTGGTGTATGTTTTTTCAAACCTCGGTGCTTTTGGTGTAATAGCCATTGTGAGTGCATTGGCAGGCAGGGAAAACAGCACCGATTACAAAGGCTTCTATAAAACCAATCCGTTCCTGGCCTGGGTATTGGCCCTGGCCTTGTTTTCATTGGCGGGCATACCGCCTGCTGCTGGGTTTTTTGGTAAATTCTTTTTGCTGATTGCCGGGGCGGGTAAAGGCAATTATATCCTGATAACCATTGCGGCGCTCAACATGATTGTATCCCTCTATTATTATTTAAAAATTGTGAAGTACATGTTCATAGACCGGCACGAGCAAGAGCCCATTGCAAAACTCCCCGTTCATCTGTATCCCAAAATTGCGCTGGTAGTTTGCATAGCGGGTATCATTGTTCTGGGATTGATCAGCCATGTGTATGAATATATTTTTTCGGTAAGCATCCTGTAATTGCTGACCGCATTCCGCAGGGATGTATTGCCCATACAAAATATTTTTTTATGGCCATTAATAAGAATCATGAATTTGAAGACATCGGGGGCATTAAATGTGCCATCGTAGAAAAAAATGTGCCACAGCAAAGGGTAGATTTCTTAAAGGCATTGCTGGAATACAATCGCTTTACCGTAGTGCTGGCTGCAAGCCTGCCGCCAAAAGTGGTAGCAGCGGCTGCCCCGGTTGAAGACGCAGAAGTAGCGCCAGTACCTGTAGCGCCATCCACTTTTACCTTAGGCGTTACAGATGTAATGTTCAATGCTGTAAATGCCATTTTTGGAAGACTGCTGCATACACCCAACGGCCATGTGGTAACGCTGGCTTACTGGCAACAAAAAGAAAATTCTTCACACGACGAAGTACCCTACTTTGAACCGCGTTGATTTGAAACAGTTGAATTGGAATTGGCCCCAATGGGTTTCAATGCGCTGAATGATCCTTAGTTGTTTTCTGTACAGGCCCTGTAGGTATTGGTCATCAGCGCCGCAATGGTCATGGGCCCTACACCACCGGGTACCGGCGTTATGAAACTGCATTTGGGAGAAACCGCTGCAAAATCAACATCGCCTTTTAATGCAAAACCACTTTTTTTACTGGCATCGGGTACACGGGTAATGCCAACATCTATTACAATGGCGCCCTCTTTAACCATATTGGCTTTTACAAATTCTGGTTTGCCCAGCGCCGCCACCAGTATATCTGCCTTGCTGCAAATCTCTTCCAGGTTTTTCGTGTGTGAGTGACAGATAGTAACAGTGCAGTTGCCCGGGTTGGTATTGCTGCTCAGCAATATGCTCATGGGTCTTCCTACAATATTGCTTCTGCCCACCACCACTGCGTTCATTCCTTTGGTATCAATTTTATAATGTTCCAGCATCAGCATAATACCGTAAGGGGTAGCGGGCACAAAAGTAGGAAGTCCCTGTACCATTCTTCCCACGCTGATGGGGTGAAAGCCGTCTACATCTTTTAAAGGATTGATGGCATTGATTACTTTTTCATCCGAAATATGTTTGGGCAATGGCAGTTGTACCAGTATGCCATCTACTTCCGGATCATCGTTCAGGTCTTCTACAATATCCAGCAATTTATTTTCACTGATATCAGCCTCCAGCCGGATCAGGGTAGACTTAAATCCAATATCACTGCAAGCTTTTACTTTTGCTGCCACATAGGTTTCGCTGGCGCCATTGTTGCCCACCAATACCGCCGCCAGCAGTGGTATTTTCTTGCCCTCGGTAGCCAGTTGTGCCACCTTAATTTTCAGCTCGTCAATGATTGCTCTGGATGTTGCTTTTCCGTCTAAAATTTGCATGGCGCAAAGGTAGGGGTTAGGAAATTTATTCCGGACGATGAATCTCAATTTCTTTATTGTTTAAGTGGTTCATTAAAAGCACTGTTTGCATGAGATTGGTTGCTAATATTCAAGAAAATAAAATGTAAATCGCAGCGTGTTGGGTTCAGGGGTTTCTTCCTAATTTTCTAGCTCAAACCTTTCTCTGAAGAAGCCATTTGCCGCCATATTACTGGTACTATCAGCCCATTATTTATATAGCCAGCCGGCCCGTTCGCCATTGTCGGCCAGCTATACCGGTATTGGTGTTTACAGCAAGAATTTTACGAACGCATTTTCGGGCAGCATTAACCAGGCTTCGCTGGCACAAATAAAAGAAGCCGGCGCGGGTGTTTACGGAGAAAGAAGATTTTTACTAAAGGAGCTTTCTCATTATGCTGCTGTTATTTCATTGCCCAGTAAGCTGGGTGGATTTGGTATTGCGCTTCACTATTTTGGTGGGGAACAGTTCAACAGCTCGCAAATAGGATTGGGGTATGGAAAAAAATTAAGTGATAAGATTGATATTGGCCTGCAGTTTAATTACAACAGCATTCACGTGGCTGGTTATGGCAATAGCAGTACCATCAATTTTGAAGCAGGAACACTGCTGCATGTTACAGACAAAATGCACATCGGCATTCATGTATACAACCCGGTGGGTGGCCGGTTTGGAAAAGGAGGCAATGAGAAACTGGCGTCCATTTACACAATGGGTATCGGATATGAAGCATCGGATAAATTTTTTATCAGCACGGCCATTAGCAAGGAAGAAGACCAGCCGGCAAATATGCTGGCAGCTATGGAATACAATTTTGAAAAACGTTTTTTTGCAAGGCTGGGTATCGCTACTGCAACGGGAAATTATTTTTTTGGGTTGGGAGTTCAATGGAAAACATTTCGCCTGGATGCAGTCTCCGGCTGGCAGGCTCCACTGGGTTTTACGCCTGCCTTGCAAATGCTCTTCCGTTTACATGAACCCAATCAAAAACAGGAAGAGTGAGAAGCATTTTCATTGCAGGCGTTTTACTGTTTACCGGCATGCTGGCATCGGCGCAGGACAAACAGGAAATGTCTGAAACAACAAAGCAGCAGCTGGAAAACCTGGCAGATGCGGGCAGTGATGATCCCGAAGATGACTCTAACCTGCAACTGCTGGATCACTACAGAAAACACCCGATAAACATCAATACCGCAAATGCAGAAGAACTGGCCGCTCTAAACCTGCTGAGCGGTTTGCAGGTACAACAATTGCTGGCTTACCGAAAATTGCTGGGCCTGCTCATCAACCCCTACGAATTGCAGGCTATTCCCTCCTGGGATATTGCTACCATTAAAAAAATATTTCCTTTTATTGTAGTGGCCGACAACAAAAGCCTGGCGGAAAAACTTGGCGAAAGATGGAAGGGGGGCGATAATAAATTATTGTTGCGCTCTGCACGTGTTCTGGAGAAATCAAAAGGCTATGATTTGCCGGCCACGGCAGGCACCAGCTATTACCTGGGCAACCGCGATAAATATTTGCTGCGGTACAG
>Ga0075026_100000202_pt1 | contig 22726 bp, 24 predicted proteins | sample Str012_2_FD_71392 | JGI IMG/M metagenome (GOLD analysis project Ga0075026, IMG submission 71392) | Freshwater sediment microbial communities in response to fracking from Pennsylvania, USA - Straight Creek_MetaG_SC_2012 | ecosystem: Environmental > Aquatic > Freshwater > Creek > Sediment... | reverse complement strand
GCGGCGAACTCGCGCGCCACCACCACGTCGCTGGGCAGCGGTATGGCGGCGCCGCGCGCGCGCGCGCGGCGCCGCCATACCGCTGCCCAGCGACGTGGTGGTGGCGCGCGAGTTCGCCGCCACCGCGCACGCCGATGTACGCGCGGTCGATGCGGTAGCTGCCGACGAGATGATCCTCGATATCGGCCCTGATACCGCCGATGACCTGGCGGCCCGTCTCAAGACCGCCGGCACCATTCTCTGGAATGGCCCGGTCGGCGTGTTCGAATTCGATCAGTTCGGCGAGGGCACCAAGGCCATCGCCAATGCGATTGCCAGCAGCACGGCCTATTCGCTGGCTGGCGGGGGTGACACGCTCGCAGCAATCGAAAAATATGGCGTGGAGGACAGCATCTCCTACATCTCCACGGGTGGTGGCGCGTTCCTCGAATTCGTCGAAGGCCGCACGCTGCCCGCGGTCGCCATGCTGCAGTCGCGCGCCGGAGGTTGAATGGATACTGCTCGTCGCACCAAGATCGTCGCCACGCTCGGCCCCGCCACCGACGATCCGGCGGTGATCACCGGCATGGTCGCGGCCGGCCTCAATGTTGCGCGCATTAATTTCTCGCATGGCACCCGCGATTCGCAGCGCAAGCGCGTCGAGATGGTGCGCGCCGCCGGCAAGGCCGCCGACCGCTACATCGGCGTGCTTGCCGACCTCGCTGGTCCCAAGATTCGTATCGAAAGTTTTGTCGGCGGCAGTGTGCAGCTGGAGGAAGGCGCAGCTTTTGATCTGGACACCACGCTCGATCCGGCGGCCGGCAATATCAAAGAGGTCGGTTGCGCTTACCAGAACTTGCCGGCCGATGTGCGTCCCGGCGACACCCTGCTGCTGGCCGACGGCCAGATCATTCTCGGGGTCGAGCGCGTGGTGGGCGCGCGCATCCACTGCGTGGTGAAGGCGGGCGGCGAGCTCTCCAATCGCAAGGGCGTGAATCGCCAGGGCGGGGGAATCTCGGCACCGGCACTCACCGACAAGGATTTCGAGGACATCAGGCTGGCGGCCGAGCTCGGCATCGACTACCTGGCGGTCTCGTTCGCGCGCGACGGGGATGATATGCGCCGCGCCCAGAGTGAACTGCGCAAATGGCGCGGCGAGGCGCGTGTGGTCGCCAAGATCGAGCGGCACGAGGCGCTCGACAATCTCGCCGGCATTCTCGCGGTCACTGACGTGGTGATGGTGGCGCGTGGCGACCTGGGCGTGGAGATGGGCTACGCCGAGCTCACCGGCCTGCAGAAGACCATCATTGCCCAGTCGCTGGCGCGCAATCGCGTGGTGATCACCGCCACGCAGATGATGGAATCGATGATCCAGAACCCGATGCCGACGCGCGCCGAAGTGAGCGACGTGGCCAATGCCGTGCTCGATGGCACCGACGCGGTGATGCTCTCGGCCGAGACCGCGGCCGGCAAATATCCGGTGAAGGCCGTGCAGGCCATGGCCGATGTGATCCGCGGCGCCGAGAAATACCAGCTCGGTGCCCAGCGCGGCCTGGTGCGCGCCGAGGATGAATTCGGCAATACCGAGGAGGCAATCTCGCGCGCGGTCATGTACACCGCCAATCACATGCGGGTGCGGGCGATCGTCGCGCTGACCGAATCGGGCCTGACGCCGTTGTGGATGAGCCGCATCCGCGCCGACATTCCGATCTACGCCTTCACGCGCAACGAAGGCACGCGCCGGCGCGTCACGCTGTACCGCGGCGTCTATGCCGTGCCTTTCGACATCACGCACACCGAGCCGCAGGCGCTGTATCAGACCATCTTCGATCGGCTGCTGGAGTTGCAGCTGGTCGATGTCAATGACCTGGTGATTCTCACCAAGGGCGAGCTGTCGGGCGTGTCGGGGGGGACGAACTCCATGCAAATCGTGCGCGTGACGCAGCGTTGAGCGCGGGAAGATAACTGCTCGAACGGCTGGCGGGCCGACCGATGGACATATCGGGGCTGCGAAATCGTCGCCGACAGGATGTCGGCGCCGAAGCCCCCAGGGAGGGGTTCACGGCGTTTTCGCAGCGGCGTTCCGACCAGCGCGCGCCGCCGCGCGCGCTGGTCATCTCTTGGTGTTTCTTCCGGCCCGGCCGAAAGGTGCGCGATCGCGCGTCTCAGGCCGCCGGCTTGATCAGCGCCTTCAGGTCCGTCAGCAGCTGTTTCGAGTGCTGCTTCGGATCCACTGAGGGATAGTGCTTGGCGATCCGTCCCTGCGGATCGATCACGAAGGTCTCGCGGCGCGCAAAGCCCACCATGCTGAGCACTCCATAGGCCTTGGCCACCGATTTGTCGGTATCGGCCAGCACCGAGAAGGGCAGGCTGTGCTTGGCGGCGAACTCCTTCTTTGAGGCGACATCCTGCACGCTGATGCCGAGTACATTTACGCCGAGCTTGCGGAAGGCGAAGATGTTGTCGCGGAACTCGCAGGCTTCGGTGGTGCAGCCGGGTGTCTCATCCATCGGGTAAAAATACAGCACCAGCCATTTGCCCTTCTGATCGGCCAGGCTGACCCAGGCCTCGTGCTGATCCTGCAGTCGAAAGGCGGGGGCGGGCGTGCCGGTCACCGGTTCGGCATCGGCCCGCGCCTGCTGCAGTGCGCCCGATACCAGCCCTAAGGCCAGCAACAGCGTGCCGGCGCGGGAAACGAGACTTGTGTACATGTCGAACCTCCGGGTAATGGGCGTATCTTAGGCCTGTGAGTCCACAGCCGTCAGCTAACGTGCACGCCGCGGTCGGCAATACCGTCGGACTGGTGCTGCCGGGGGGCGGGGCGCGGGCCGCCTACCAAGTGGGGGTGCTGCGGGCAATTGCCGACCTGCTGCCCACGGCCCCGAATCCCTTCCCGATCATTGTCGGCACCTCGGCCGGCGCGGTGGCGGCCACGGTGCTGGCGAGCGAGGCCTTTCGCTGGCAGCGTGCGGTCGATGCGCTCGAATCCGTGTGGGCGGGCTTTCACGTCGAGCAGGTGTTTCGCGCCGACCCCTTCAGCATGCTGCGCGCGGGGCTGCACTGGGCGCTATCACTGGTGTCGGGCGGGCTGCTGCTGCCGCCGCCGCGCGCCCTGTTTGACAATACCCCGCTGACCAAACTGCTGAAGCAGCGCATCAACTGGAATCATCTGCAGCGCAGCGTGCGCGTCGGCGCCCTGCGCGGCCTGGCACTGTGCGCTACCAGCTATGGCAGCGCGGCCTCGGTATCGTTCTTCGAGGGCGCGGCCGACCTGGGCGAGTGGGAACGCCACCAGCGCGTGGGCAAGCGCGAGCGCCTGCATCTCGACCACCTGATGGCCAGCATGAGTGTGCCGTTCCTGTTTCCGCCGGTGCTGCTCGACGGCGAGTACTACGGTGACGGCGCGCAGCGCCAGTTGTGGCCGCTCAGCCCCGCCATTCACCTCGGCGCCGATCGCCTGCTGATCATTGGCGTGCGCTCCGAGCAGGGCGCCGGGGTGACCACGCGGCCGCGGACTACACCGCAGGTGCCTACCTTCGGGCAGCTGTTTGGATACATGTTGGACACGCTGTTCATGGACCAGATCTACGCCAATGTCGAGCACGTGGCGCGCCTGAACCAGGTGGCGGAAGTCGCGCCCCAGGCGGTACCGGGCGTGCACAAGGTGGCGACGCTGATGATTGCGCCGAGCGAGGACCTGCGGCTGATCGCCACCCGTCACGTGCAGAGCCTGCCGCGCAGCCTGCGCGCGCTGCTGCGGGTGATGGGCGCGCGCGGCACCGGCGGCGCGCAGCTGGCCAGCTACCTGATGTTCGAATCCACCTTTACCCAGGAACTGATTGCGCTTGGACGGCGCGACGGGCTGGCGCACGGCGACGAGCTGCTCGAATTCCTGAGCGGCGCGACTCTCGATCACACCATCAAGCTGCCCGCGCTGGCCGGCTTCGAGTACGCCGGCCGCTGACAGGGCGAGCGCGCCACGGCCGGCAGCTGCCAGGCCGGCAGCTGCCACTGGCCGCACCGCGGCACAGATGCCACAATGAGTCGGTGGAAGAAGAACTCAAACAGGCGGCGCTCGACTACCACCGGTTGCCGCAGCCGGGCAAGATTTCGCTGACGCCGACCAAGGCCCTGGCCAACCAGCGCGATCTGTCGCTGGCCTATTCACCGGGCGTGGCTTACGCCAGTCTCGCGATCCGCGACAATCCGCTCGAGGCGGCCCACCTGACCTCGCGCGCCAACCTGGTCGCGGTGGTGACCAACGGTACCGCGGTGCTGGGACTTGGCAATATCGGGCCGCTGGCCGGCAAGCCGGTGATGGAAGGCAAGGGCTGCCTGTTCAAGAAATTCGCCGGCATCGATGTCTTCGATCTGGAACTCGCCGAAAACGATCCGGACCGGCTGGTGGAGATCGTCGCCGCCCTCGAACCGACCTTCGGTGGCATCAATCTCGAGGACATCAAGGCGCCCGAGTGCTTCTACATCGAGCGCAAGTTGCGCGAGCGCATGAAGATCCCGGTGTTTCACGACGACCAGCACGGCACCGCGATCATCGTCGCGGCCGCGGTCCTCAATGGTCTAAAAGTGATCGGCAAGGATATCGCCGCGGTCAAGGTGGCGGTGTCCGGGGCCGGCGCGGCCGCGCTCGCCTGCCTCGATCTGCTGGTGGCCGTGGGCCTGCGCAAGGACAATGTCAGCGTGGCCGACAGCGCCGGCGTCGTCTACCAGGGCCGGCCGAAGACCGACGCCGACAAACTGCGCTATGCGCGGGCGACCAAGCTGCGCACCCTGGCCGAGATCGTCGCCGACGCCGACGTGTTTCTCGGACTGTCGGGGCCCGGCGTGCTCAAGGGCCAGGACGTGGGCAGCATGGCGGCGCGGCCCCTGATCCTGGCGCTGGCCAATCCCGAACCCGAGATCCGCCCCGAACTGGCGCGCGCCGCGCGCCCCGATTGTATCGTCTGCACCGGGCGGTCCGACTATCCGAACCAGGTCAACAACTCGCTGTGCTTCCCGTTCATTTTCCGCGGCGCGCTCGACGTCGGCGCGACCGTGATCAATGAAGCCATGAAGCTCGCCACGGTGCATGCGCTCGCCGAGCTGGCGCAGGCCGAGCAATCAGACGTGGCCACGGCCGCCTACGGCGAGAGCGGTGCGAGCTTCGGCCCCGAGTTCCTGATTCCGCGCGCCTTCGATCCGCGCCTGATCACCACCATCGCTCCGGCCGTGGCGCAGGCCGCCATGGACAGCGGCGTAGCGACGCGGCCGATCAGCGATCTGGCTGCCTATCGCGCGCGGCTCACGCAGTTTGTCTATCAGTCGGCCTCGGCGATGCGCACCGTGTATGCCTCGGCGCAACGTCGACCCAAGCGTGTGATCTTTGCCGAGGGTGAGGATCCGCGCGTGCTGCAGGCCGCGCAGGTGGCGGTCGACGAGGGTCTGGCGCAGCCCATCCTGGTCGGGCGCACCGAGCTGATCGCGGCGCGCATCGAGAAGCTTGGTCTGCGCCTGCAGCTGGGCGTGAACTGCGAAGGCGTCAACGTGCACAACGACGCGCGGTTCCGCGACGCCTGGAGCGAGTACTACCAGCTCGCCCGCCGGAGCGGGGTGACGCGCGCGCTGGCCATGGAGGAAATGCGCAGCCGCACTTCGCTGATCGGCGCGGTGCTGGTGCGGCGCGGCGACGGCGACGCCATGCTGTGCGGCACGGTCGGTGACTACCTCGATCACCTCAAGTACGTGCAGCGCGTGATCGGCCTGCGCTCCGGAGTGACCACGGTCGCGACCATGCAGATGCTGATACTGCCGGACCGGCAGCTGTTCATCTGCGATACCCACGTCAATCGCGACCCGGACGCGGCGCAAATCGCCGAGATGACGCTGCTGGCGGCCGAGCAGCTGACGCGCTTCGGCCTGACACCGCGGGTCGCGTTGCTCTCGCACTCGAGTTTCGGCAGCAGCAATGCCGCCTCGGCGTGCAAGATGCGCGCCGCGCTCGAACTGATCATCGAGCGCGCACCCGGGCTCGAGGTGGACGGCGAGATGCGGGCCGATTCGGCGCTCTCGACCACGATCCGCGACAACGAATTTCCCGACTCGCGGCTACGGAGCGATGCCAACCTGCTGATCATGCCGAACGTCGATGCCGCGAACATCACCTACAACGCGCTGCGCATCGCGGCCGGCGGCGGTGTCACGGTGGGCGGCATCCTGCTGGGCATCGCGCGCCCGGTGCACATCCTCACGCCCTCGGCGACCGTGCGCCGCATCGTCGACATGACGGCCCTGGCGGTGGCCGACGCCGCCGCCAGCGCCGCCGCCGCTACCAGAGATCCGGCTGTTCGATGAACTCGAGCAGGTTGCCGAAATTGTCGCGGATGAAGATGTTGGGTGGCATGCCCTTGAGGCCGCCGACGAATACGATGTCGACGCCCTTGGCGCGGAACTCGCGCTCGACTTCCGCGACGCTCTGAATGGCAAAGCAGACGTGCTTGTTGCCGTGGGTCTTCAGGTCGCGGTTGGGCAGGCGGCGGTCTGCGGGCAGGGGCTGGGCGTCGGCTACCTCGAAGATTTCCATGCGCAGCGGCCCGCGCTTCATCATCGCTACCTTGGCCTGCGCCGGCGGAATCTCGAAGCGGCACTCCACTTCAAAACCCAGCACCTCGCGATGCCAGGCGATCGAGGCCTCGAGATCCGGCACGCTGACGCCGCCGTGATGGTGTTTGAGTTCTGCCGGCAAGGTTCGCCTCCGCTGGCGTGAATGATAGCCCAGGCCCCAGGAAGTCCTGATGTCGATTGTCTATCGCAGTGACCTCGGCTACATCTGTCCCGGCTGCCGCCGGCCGGTGGCACAGTGCGCCTGCAAGGATCAGCGCGGCAAGGCGCCGCGGCCCGGCGCCGGCACGGTGCGCGTCTCGCGCCAGACGCAGGGACGCTCGGGGAAGGCGGTGACGCTGGTCACTGGCCTGCCGCTCGCGCCTAAGGCGCTGGCAGTCCTCGCCGGCGAACTCAAGCGCCGCTGTGGCTCGGGCGGCACGGTGCGCGAGGGCGCGATTGAGATCCAGGGTGAGCATCGCGACACGCTGGTCGCTGAATTGGTGCGGCGCGGCTTCGCCGCCAAACGCGCCGGCGGCTGAAGGTCCGGCTAGCTGCCGGAGCGGGATTCCAGGCTGCGCGCCGGCGGGGACTGTACGGCCTCAGGCAGCCCCGAGTGGCGCACCCGTACCTCCGGATACACCTTGGCGAAACGCGCCGCCAGCTGCTCGGCGATGTACACCGAGCGGTGCTGGCCGCCGGTGCAGCCGATCGCCACCGTGAGATAGCGACGCGCGCTGGCGCGGAATTCCGGGATGCGCGCGTGTATGAATTTCTCGACGTCATCGATCAGGCTTCGTACGCCCGGCTGCTCCTCGAGGAAACGCACCACCGCCGGATCGCGGCCGGTGAGCGGGCGCAGCGCGCTTTCCCAATAGGGGTTGGGGAGCGAACGGGCGTCGAAGACAAAGTCGGCATCGCCGGGTATGCCGTGTTTGAAACCGAAAGATTCCACCAATATCGACAGCCGGTCGCGAGCGCGATTGTCGATGCGCCGGTAGATCAGGTCGCGCAAGCCGTGCACGCCCATGCGCGAGGTGTCCACCACCAGGTCGGCGTGATTGAGCACCGGCTCGAGCAGCCGGTGCTCGGTGGCGATGGCCTCGCGCAGGCTTTCCCCCTGGCGGCTCAAAGGATGCGCGCGACGCGTCTCGGCAAAGCGCCGCAGCAGTTCCTCGTCATTGGCGATCAGGAACAGCACCTCGCAGTCGATGCCGCTGCGCTTGAGTTCATCTACCAGCGTCGGCACCGAGGCGATCTCGGCGTCGGTGTTGCGCGCGTCGAGGCCGACCGCGGTGCGCTCGTAGGTCTTTTCGCCACTGCGCACGGTGTGCGATATGAAAGGCTTGAGCAGGGCGGCCGGGATATTGTCGATGCAGTAGTAACCCAGGTCCTCGAGCATGTGCAGTGCCACGCTCTTGCCGGCGCCCGAGAGCCCGCTGACGATGATCAGTCGCACTACAGGCGGGCGCTTTTCTGCGCTTCGGCGGCGTGATGATCGGTGACTTTTTCCTTGTGCTTGAGCACCCGGCGGTCGAGCTTGTCGACCAGCGCGTCAATGGCGGCGTACATGTTCTCGTCCACGGCCAGCGCGTGCACCGTCTCGCCGCGCATGTGCAGTGTCGCCTCGGCCTTGTGCAGGAGCTTCTCCACAGTCAGCACGCAGTGCGTGTCCAGCACGTGATCGAAGTGGCGCGCCAGGCGCTCGAGGCGCTTCTCGACGTAGGCGCGCAGCGATGCCGTGATCTCGACGTGATGGCCAGTGACGCTCAATTGCATGGGCTACTCCTCATGTTGATCTGAATTGAACTGGACGGGAGCTGTGGCGGTCATGGCGCGGTAACCCGGCGCCGTTCGTTGGAGGGCGCCAGCCCAAGGATCTCGCGGTACTTGGCGACCGTGCGGCGTGCTACCGGGATACCCTCGCCCGACAGCAGCTCGGCCAGCCGGCTGTCGCTTAAGGGGCTGGCCGGGTTCTCCTCGCGGATCAGCTTGCGGATCTTGGCGCGAATCGCCGTCGAGGAGGTGCCGCCGCCCTCGGCGCCCTCCACCTGGCTGGAAAAGAAATAGCGCAGCTCGAAGACGCCGCGCGGCGTGTGCATGTATTTCCCCGAGGTGATGCGCGACACCGTCGACTCGTGCATCTCGATGGCCTCGGCGATGTCGCGCAGGATCATCGGCCGCATGTGCTCCTCGCCCTGCTCAAGGAATTCCTGCTGGCGCTCGACAATCGAGCGCGCCACCTTGAGCAGGGTATCCTGGCGGATCTCCAGGCTCTTGAGCAGCCAGCGCGCTTCCTGCAGCTGCGTGCGCATGGTCGCATGACCGGCGCCGCGGCCGATCAGCTGCGCGTAATCCTGGTTGACGCGCACGCGCGGCAGCGTGGCGCCGTTGGCTTCCACCGACCAGCCGCGTGCGGTGCGGCGCACGAACACGTCGGGCACCACGTATTCGGGCGCGGCGGAGCTCAGCACCGAGCCGGGCCGCGGGTGGCAGGCGCGCACCAGCACCAGCGCGGGTTCGAGTTCGTCGTCGTCGCAGGCCACGGCGCGGCGCAGTGCGCCGAGATCCCGACTTGCGACCAGTTCGAGGTGCGAGCGCGCCAGGGTGCGCGCACAGGCTAGCCCCGGGGTGTCGACGTCGAGCTGCGCGAGCTGCAGCAGCAGGCATTCACTCACAGTGCGCGCCCCGACGCCGGAGGGGTCGAGGGTCTGCACCATGTCGAGTACCCGCGCCACTTCCTCGGCGCCGCAGTCGATCTCGGGACGCAGGGTCGCGGCGATTTCCTCGAGCGCATCGCTTAAGTAGCCGTCGTCCTTGATGGCATCGACGATGGCGCGCGCGATCGCCAGTTCGCGCGGCGTCAACTGCGCGAGTTCCAATTGCCACAACAGGTGCTCGCGCAGCGAAGTGGCGCCGGCATCGGCGAACTCCTGCTGGCGCTCGTCGTCGCCGGGACTCCAGGGATTTTCCGCCGGACCGACGCTCTGGTCGTTCCAGCCGTCATCGATCACCTCGACCTCAGCGGCGGGTTCCGGCGAGGCCTGCTCGCCGCCCATTTCAGTGGTGGCCAGCGGCTGGAATGCAGCGGCGTCGGCTTCCTCGTCCTGCTCGAGCATTACATTGGATTCGAGCGCCTCGCGGATGTGCGCCAGCAGATCGATCGTCGGCAGCTGCAGCAGGCGAATGGCCTGTTGCAGCTGCGGAGTCATCGTCAGCTGCTGACCCAGTCTCAGCTGCAGGGAGGCTTTAAGCATCGGCGTCTGCCCCCATCATGGCACGGACGCTCTGGCCGGAATCAAGCGATTGAAAGTTAAAAAGTTCCAGGTTAGGCAACGGCTGGTCTACAAGCTGAATGATTCACCCAAGTACACCTCACGAACGATGGGGTTGGCAAGCACTTCAGTGCCAGTTCCTGAGGCAATTACCGCACCGCGGTTGACAATGTACGCCCGCGTGCACACCCCGAGCGTTTCCCGCACATTATGGTCGGTGATCAGCACGCCGATGCCGCGCGCCGCCAGTTCGCGGATGATGGTCTGGATATCGGCCACCGAGAGCGGATCGACGCCCGCGAACGGCTCATCGAGCAGCATGAAGCGCGGCTCGGCGGCCAGCGCCCGCGCGATTTCCACGCGCCGGCGCTCGCCGCCCGAGAGCGACATCCCCAAGCTGGCGCGCACATGGCTGATGTGCAGCTGTTCCAGCAGTTCTTCGAGCCGCCGGTTCCGCGATGCAGCATCGAGCTCCGGGCGCAGCTCCAGGATCGACATGATGTTGTCGGCGCTGGACAGGCGCCGGAACACCGAGGCTTCCTGCGGCAGGTAGCCCAGCCCCAGCCGCGCGCGCTCATCGATGCCGAGGCCGGTGACCTCGCGGTCATCGAGCAGGATGCGCCCGCTGTCGGCTCGCACCAGTCCGACAATCATGTAGAAGGCGGTGGTCTTGCCGGCACCGTTGGGTCCCAGCAGTCCGACCACTTCACCGGTTCGTATCTCAAGCGACAGCTGGTTGACCACCTGGCGGGTGCGGTAACTCTTGCACAGATCCTGCGCGCGCAGCGTGGTCACGGCGTCGCGCCCGGCGCCGCCTGCGGCGCTGCACCCGGCGCCGCGCCGGGCGCGCTGCCGGGCTTGCACTGGCGAATGGTCCCCTGCACGCGCCCGGCACCACCGGCAGTTTCCGAACCCTGCGCATGCACGCTGCGCTGCGCCAGGTTGTAGACGAACAGCGCCGCGCGGGTTTCGTTGCAACCATCGCGCGTGATCCAGGCGTCGCCGCGCAAGCGGATTTCACCCGCCACGAGGTCATAGTCGACGCTGGTGGCATGACCGCGTATGCCGCTATCGCTCTCGAAGGTGGCGGGTGTGCCGCTGGCGCGCGCCGTGCTGAGCTTGCTGGCCAGAAAATGCACCTGGGCGTCGTCGGCCGTCAGCGTGCCCTGGGCGACGCGCACTTCCACCGAGCCGCTGAGCACCCAGGTGCTGTCGTTGAAATTCAAGCTGGACGCTTCGGCCAATTTGGCGCTGATGCGCATCGGGCTGCCGCCCTGGTAGACCACGATGTCGTGCAACACCACCTTGTCGCGCTCGTAGTCGGCCGGTCCGCTGGCGGTGAAGCACAGGTTGCCGGTGGCGCAGGGCGGGTCGGCTGCGGCGGTGCGGCCGGCCACCTGCCAGCCCAGCGCCACGGGCAGCAGCGCCAGCAGCCAGCGGCCGATGCCCGGATCAGTGCGTGAATTCGCCATGGATATGCGATTCTAGTCGCAGGGAGTCGCTCTTCATATCGGCGTGCAGGCCGTTGGCGCTGAGCCGGTTGTTGCCCCAGTCGATACTCACCGCCGCACGCGTGTCGAGTTTCTGCTGCTGCAGATCGACGTCCAGTGATTCGGTGCGGATGCTGATCGGCGTCGCACCCAGGGTGCCGCTGGCATGCACATCGCCAGCCAGCTGCAGCTGCTCGCTGGCGAGCGGCATGAGGCCGTGCTGCGCGCTTAAGGTCCACACACTGCGGCCCTGATGCTGGAATTCCATGTCGCTGAGCGTCAGATCCGACGTGGGCGTTGCCTGATCGATGCGCGCGGCTCGCAGCCGAAACTGCGGCTGGCCGTCGGCGCCGGTGTCGAGCAGGTCGGCGCCGATCGCGACGTAGCCGGGCTCGGCATTGCGGCGCGTGGCGGCCGCCGTCGTTTCGGTTGATTCCGGCGGCGGGCTGAGCTGCCATAGCCACAGCCCGAGGGCGACGGCGAACAGCAGCAGCAGCCAGGCGCGGCGCATCAGCGACGCCGCGCGCGCGCCGCCAGCAGCGCATCGCATATTTCACGCACCGCGCCCCGCCCGCCCGGCAGGCGCGTGCGCCTGTGCGCCACGCGCCGCGCATCGCCATGGGCGTCGGCCACCGCTATGGCGAGGCCGACCCGCTGCAGCAGCGGGACGTCGGGTGTGTCATCGCCGATCGCGGCGCAGGCGCTGGCCGCGATGCCGAGGCGTGCGATCAGGGTCGCAAAGGCGGCCGCCTTGTCGTCCACGCCCTGCTGCAGTTCGCTGATGCCGAGCTCGGCGCAGCGGCGCGTCACCGCTGCCGAGTCGCGTCCGGAAATCACGGCGACGGTGACGCCGGCGCGCGCCAGTGCCTTGAGCCCGTGGCCGTCGCGCACATGGAAGGTCTTGTCGGTTTCGCCGCTGGCGCCGTAGTGCAGGCGGCCGTCGGTGAGTACGCCATCGACGTCCAGTACCAGCAGGCGGATGGCGGCGAGGGCGGTCGGGCGGCGCGGCATCGCCCGGCCTACACCACGCCGGCGCGCATCAGATCGTGGACGTTGAGGGCGCCGATCAGCCGCTGCGATTCATCGACCACCAGCAGCGCGGTGACCCGGTAGGTCTCCATCAGGTGCGCGGCCGTCGCGGCCAGCTCGCGTGGACCGACGCGGCGGCCGCCGGCAGTCATCACCTGGCGCATGGTGACGGTATGGATGTCGATGCGCTGATCGAGCGCGCGGCGCAGATCGCCGTCGGAGAACACTCCGAGTGCGTGGCCTTCCGCATCGACCACGGCAGTCAGTCCCAGTCCCTTGGCGCTCATCTCGACCAGACCGGCGGCCAGCGGCGTGTCAGGGCCGACGCGCGGCAGCGCCGCGTCGCGCCGCATGATGTCCTCGACGTGCAGCAGCAGGCGCCGCCCGAGATTGCCACCCGGATGGGCCCGCGCGAAATCTTCAGCGGAGAAGCCGCGCGCTTCCAGCACCGCTACCGCTAGCGCATCGCCCATGGCCAGCGTCGCGGTGGTGCTGGTGGTCGGCGCCAGGTTGTGCGGGCAGGCTTCCTGCTCGACGCTCACATTGAGTGCGATGTCGGCGGCGCGCGCCAATGTGGAGTCGCTGCGACCGGTCAGTGCCACCAACGGCACGGCCAGGCGCTTCAGGTGCGGCAGCAGCGTGAGTATCTCGTTGGTCTCGCCCGAGTTGGACAAAGCCATCACCACGTCCTGGCGGGTGATCATGCCCAGATCGCCGTGCCCGGCCTCGGCCGGGTGCAGGAAGAACGCCGGCGTGCCGGTGCTGGCCAGCGTCGCGGCAATCTTGCCGCCGATGTGTCCCGATTTTCCCATACCGGTGACGATCACGCGGCCGGTGCAGCCCAGCAGCGTGCGACACGCCCGCGCGAAGTCCGCATCGAGCCGGGCGCTGACACCCGCGATACCGGTCTGTTCGCGCTGCAGCGTGCGCCGCGCGCTCGCCAGCAGCGCGCTGTCCTCGACGGCGGTAGCGCTTGCGGTGCCCATAGTGCGCATCATATAAGATGCGGGCTTCTGGCGGGCGCCAGCCGCCGCCTGCAACTCAAGGTCCAACGCTGATGCATCCCAAGCAAGTGGCCGAACTGATCCGCAGCGCCATGCCCGGGGCCGTGGTGCGGGTCGAATCGCCCGACCAGACCCATTTTGAGGCGCACATCGTCAGCGCTGCGTTTGTGGGCCTGCGCGGCGTGGCGCGTCATCAGCTGGTGTACCAGGCGCTGGGTGCGCTCGTCGGCCGTGAGCTGCATGCGCTGTCGATTCAGGCCTTGACGCCCGACGAGCAGGCCGCGCGCCAGCCAGCTTCGGGGGCCTGAAGGTGGACAAGCTGCAGATCACCGGTGGCGTGGCGCTCGAGGGGGAGACGCGGATATCCGGCGCCAAGAACGCCACGCTACCGATACTAGCCGGCGCGCTGCTGGCTGATGGGCCGGTGACCATCGCCAATGTGCCGCACCTGCAGGATGTGACCACGATGATCGAGCTGCTGGCGCGCATGGGCGTCACGGTCACGGTCGATGAACACATGGGCATCGAGGTTGACCCGTCCTCGATACGCGAATGCTTCGCGCCCTATGAACTGGTCAAGACCATGCGTGCCTCGATCCTGGTGCTGGGGCCGCTGCTGGCGCGCTATGGGCGCGCCGATGTCTCGCTGCCCGGCGGCTGCGCGATCGGCGCGCGCCCGGTGAACATACACGTCGCCGGCCTGCAGGCCATGGGCGCCGATATTCATATCGAAGGCGGCTACATCAGGGCGCGCGCGCAGCGACTGCACGGCGCGCGCCTGGTGCTCGATACCGTCACAGTGACCGGCACCGAGAACCTGATGATGGCCGCGGCGCTGGCCGATGGCGAAACCGTGATCGAGAACGCCGCGCGCGAACCCGAAGTGGTCGATCTGGCCAATTTTCTGGTCGCGATGGGCGCGCGGATCAGTGGCGCGGGCACGGACAAGATCGTGGTGCAGGGCGTGAGCACGCTGCATGGCACGCAATACGCAGTGCTGCCCGACCGTATCGAGGCGGGCACCTACCTGGTCGCTGCGGCCATCACCCGCGGCCACATCCGCCTCAAGAGCACCAACCCGGCGCACCTGGACTCGGTGCTCGGCAAGCTCGCCGAAGCGGGCGCCACAATCGGCACCGGCAGCAACTGGGTTGAGATCGACATGCGCGGCCGCCGGCCCAAATCTGTGGACGTGCGCACCGCGCCGTACCCGGCGTTCCCTACCGACATGCAGGCGCAGTTCGCGGCGCTCGACACCATTGCCAATGGCGTCGGCACCGTGGTGGAGACCATCTTCGAGAACCGCTTCATGCACATGCTCGAGATGCGCCGCATGGGCGCCGAGATTCGCCTGGAAGGCAACACCGCCATCATTCACGGCGTCGAACAGCTCACGGCGGCACCGGTGATGGCCACGGACCTGCGCGCCTCGGCAAGCCTGGTGCTGGCGGGGCTGGTGGCGCAGGGACGCACCGATATCGAGCGCATCTACCACATCGATCGCGGCTATGAGGCAATCGAGGAGAAGCTGGCGCAGCTGGGGGCACAGATCCGGCGCGTGCCGAATTAGGGACGCCGACGCTCACACCTGCGATGGCCGCTCAATCACCTTGCACTTCACTTCCGCCACGGTCGTGCCGCGCTGCACCCGCAGCTTCACTTCGCCGCCGGGTTTCTGCGTCGCCAGCTGCTTGAGCGCATCCTGCGCCGTGGCGACCTCGTGGTCATTGACGGCCAGCAGGATGTCGCCCAGCTGCAGTCCTGCGGCCACCGCGGGACTGTCGCGGTACAGGTTCGTGATCACCACGCCGCCGCGCGCCAGGCCGCTCTGCGCGGCGAGTTCGGCGCTGTAATCCTCGGGGATGATGCCGGTCCAGCCGCGCACCACGCGGCCGTGATCGAGGATGTCGTGCATCACGCCGCGTACCAGGTTCACCGGGATTGCAAAGCCGATGCCCTCGACGCCGGTGGCATCGAGATTCTTGGCGATCACGGCGGTGTTGATGCCCACCAGCTCGCCGCTGGCGTCGATCAGCGCGCCGCCGGAGTTGCCTTCGTTGATCGCCGCGTCGGTCTGGATGAAATTCTCGAAGGTGGCGATATTCAGCTGGCTGCGGCCGGTGGCACTGACGATGCCGTGAGTCACGGTCTGCTGCAGTCCCAGGGGGTTGCCGATGGCCAGCACGTCGTCGCCGACCTGCAGGCGGTCGGATCGTCCCAGCGTCATGACCGGCAGCTTGCCGAGCTTGATCACCAGCACTGCCAGGTCGGTATCCGGGTCGCGCCCGACGATATGGGCCTGCGCGACCCGCCCGTCGGCCAGCTGCACGTTGATCACGGCCGCATTGGCGATCACGTGGTTGTTGGTGACGATGTGCCCGGCCTCATCGACGATCACGCCTGAGCCGAGCGCGCCCTGCACGCGGCGCTGCACGCGCGGCCAGAAGTCGCCGAAGAACTGATCCATTCCTGAAGGCTGCACGCGCTCGACCACGACGCGCTTGGTGTAGATGTTGACCACGGCCGGCGCGGCGCGCCGCACTGCCGCCGCAAAGCGATGCAGCGGGGTGACCAGCGCGAAGGGCGCCAGATCCTCGCCGACCGCGCCGCCGCTGGCTGCCGCCTCGCTGTCCGGGGCGCTGGCAGCGGCGGGGCCGGGTACCGTGGCCCCGGCCGCTGGCACGCCGGCGGTACCGGATGTGGAGTGGGCCGGTGTTTTCACCGGCGCCCGCACCAGCAGTTCAGGCTTGAAAAACACCACGATGAAGGCGAGCGCCAGGCCGCCGACCACGGCCCCGGCCAGGAATATCGCGCTGCGACCGAATCTGCCCGGACTCATTTCCTGCTCCCAATGTCGCCGCGGCGCGCCGGGCACCGCAACAGGATGTGTATAATGCGACACTTCCCGGACAATCGTGAGCCTCTGCAATGGCCGACCAAGACGCGGTAGACCTCGATCGCCGCAAGTTTCTGACCGTAGCCACCGGCGCCACGGCCGCAGTGGGTGCGGCGTTTGCCGCCACACCCTTCGTGGCCAGCTGGAGCCTTTCGGAGCGCGCCCACGCTTTCGGTGCGCCGATCACGGTCGACCTCTCGAAGCTCGAGCTCGGCATGATGCTCACTTATGTGTGGCGCAAGCAGCCGATCTATATTTTCCGACGCACGCCCGAGACGGTCGCCAAGCTCGCCGCCCACGATTCGCAGCTCAAGGACCCCAAGTCGACGGAGTCCGACCAGCCGACCTATGCGGTGAATGAAATGCGCGCACGCCGTGCCGACGTCGCGGTGCTGATCGCCACCTGCACGCACCTGGGCTGCCTGCCCAAGCAGCGTTTCGAGTCCGGCGATGTTGAACTGGGCGCCGACTGGCCGGGCGGGTTCCGCTGTCCCTGTCACGGTTCGCGCTTCGATCTGGCCGGCCGGGTGTTCAACGGCTCGCCGGCCTCCGTGAACCTGCGCGTTCCGCCCTATAGTTTCCAGAACGACAACACCTTGATCATCGGCCTGGACGATGCCACCACCCAGGGAGCGGCGTAATGGCGAGCAATGATGCGGCCGCCCAGGTCAAGAACGGGACGGGGTTCCGGGCCTGGCTGAACCAGCGCCTGCCGGTCGACAAATTCGTCAGCGAACAGCTGCTCGAGTACTACGCGCCGAAGAATTTCAACATCTGGTACTTCTTCGGCTCGCTGGCGCTGCTGGTGCTGGTGATGCAGCTGGTGTCGGGCATCTTCCTGACCATGTTCTACAAGGTGGGCGACACCACCGCCTTCGACTCGGTCGAATTCATCATGCGCGAGGTGCATTTCGGCTGGCTGATCCGCTATCTGCACGCGATCGGTGCCTCAGCCTTCTTCGTAGTCGTCTATCTGCATATGTATCGCGCCATGATGTACGGCTCCTACAAGGCGCCGCGCGAGCTGCTGTGGCTGTTCGGCATGTTCATCTACCTGGCGCTGATGGCCGAGGCCTTCATGGGCTATGTGCTGCCATGGGGCAACATGTCGTACTGGGCTGCCACGGTGATCATCAACCTTTTCAGTACCATACCGGTCATCGGTCCCGGACTGGTCGAGTGGATCCGCGGCGACTACGGCGTCGCCGATGCCACGCTCAATCGCTTCTTCTCGCTGCACGTGGTGGCTATCCCGCTGGTATTGCTGCTGCTGGTAGCGCTGCATCTGGTGGCGCTGCGCCAGGTGGGCTCGAACAATCCCGATGGCATCGAGATCAAGGAAAATAAGGGTAGCGATGGAAAGCCGGTCGACGGCATTCCCTTTCATCCCTATTACACGGTCAAGGACATTGTCGGCGTGGGATTTTTCCTGACGCTGTTTGCGGTGGTGGTGTTCTTCGTGCCCACCTTCGGCAACCTGTTCCTGGAAGAGGCCAATTTTGAGCCGGCCAATCCGCTCTCGACGCCCGATCCGATCGCGCCGTCCTGGTACTTCACGCCTTACTACGCGATCCTGCGCGCCGTGCCCAATCAGCGGGTCGGGGCCCTGCTGCTGCTGATCGCGGTGCTGGCTTTCTTTTTCCTGCCCTGGCTCGATCGCTCGCCGGTGAAGTCGATCCGCTATCGCGGCTGGTGGTTCAAGCTCTTCCTGGCCGAGTTCACGGTGTCGTTCCTGGCGTTGATGTACCTGGGCCTGAAGCCCGCTACCGGCGGCTATGTCATTGCTGCGCGGGTCTTCTCAATAGGGTACTTCGCTTTCTTTGGCGGTATGTATTGGTATTCAAAGTGGGATCGAGTCAAACCCGTGCCGCAGCGAGTCCGCTTCCATGACTAAGAGCATCCTCCTGGCCCTGAGCCTGGTGAGCGCGCCGCTGCTGCTGGTGGCGGCCGAGCCTGCGGCGCCATCCGCCGCCGAAGCCGTCAGCTGGCAGGACCTGCATGCCGGCAACGAAGTGGCCAACCTCTCCTCGCTGCAGCGTGGGGCGCGCGACTTTACGAACTACTGCCTGGGCTGCCATTCGATGAAGTACCTGCGCTGGTCGCGCATGTGCACAGACCTGAGTATTCCAAGCGCCGAATGCGCGGCCAACCTGATCCCGGCTGACGCCAAGCCGGCCGACTACATGCTGACCAACCTGCGTGGCGAGGATGCCGTGGCCTGGTTCGGCAAGGAGCCGCCCGATCTGTCGCTGATCGCGCGCTCGCGCAGCGTCGACTACCTCTACCGGCTGTTCAAGACCTTCTACGTCGACCCGTCGCGCCCCACGCGCACCAACAACCTGGCGCTTGATGGCCTGGCGATGCCGGCCGTGCTGTCCGCGCTCGAGGGCGTCAAGGTCGCGGTCTACAGGAATGTCGACGACGTGGTCGACGGCAAGCCCACGGTGAGAAAGGTGTTCGATCATTTCACCAGCGTGGCGCCCGGCCAGCTTAACGCGGAGCAGTACGACGCCTTCGTGCGCGACACGGTCAATTTCCTCGACTATGCGGGCGAGCCGGCGCAGGTCGATCGACGCAACATGGGCGTGTGGGTGGTGCTGTTCCTGCTGGTGTTCACCGCCATCGCCTGGCTGATGAAGAAAGAGTACTGGAAGGAAGTGCACTGACGCGGTTGCCGCGCTGCGCCGCCATGGGAATCACGCATCATGGCTAGCCGCCGCTCTGTCATGACGTTGTTCTCCGCGCCCGAAGAGCTGCAAAGCCACCGCGTGCGCATCGTGCTCGCGGAGAAAGCCAGCGAAATCGAGATCATCAATGTGGTCCCCGGCCGCTATCCCGAAGACCTGCTGGACCTCAATCCCTATCGCAGCCTGCCGACGCTGGTCGATCGCGACCTGGTGCTGTACGACGCGCGCGTGATCATCGATTACCTGGACGAGCGCTTTCCGCATCCGCCGCTGATGCCGGTCGATCCGGTGCTGCGCGCCCAGTTCCGGCTCGCCATGTATCGCTTCGAGCGCGACTGGTATGGCCTGGCGGAACAGATCGAACGCGAGACCGATCGCAAGCAGCAGTCGCGACTGAAGAAGGAACTGCGCGATACCATCCTGCAGACTTCGGATGTCTTCAGGGTGAAGCCGTTTTTCCTGAGCGATGAATTCTCGGTGGTCGATGCGACGATTGCGCCGATTCTCTGGCGCCTGCGCCGCTATGAGATCGACCTGCCGCCCGAGGCGCAGCCGCTGGCGCGCTATGCCGCACTGATCCTGGCCCGCCCGGCGTTCCGCGCCAGCCTCTCCGAGGCGGAGATCGAGATGGGCCAGAGCTGATGGCCACCAGCGGCGAGACCAGCACGCCGGGCGGCGGACTTTCACGCCGCCCGTACCTGCTGCGCGCGATGCACGAGTGGATGGGTGATGCCGGATTCACGCCACACGTGATCGTCGATGCCGGCCGTCCCGGCGTGCAGGTGCCCAGCGCCTACATCAAGGATGGCAAGATCGTGCTCAACGTGTCGATGAACGCCACACAGCGGCTGAAGCTGGACAACCACGGTATCGAATTCGACGCGCGCTTCGGCGGTGTTGTACACCATGTGCAGGTACCAATGGCGGCGGTGCTGGGTATCTACGCGCGCGAGACTGGTGAAGGCATGGTGTTCAACGAAACCGAGCCGGATGGGCCGCCACCGGGCGAAGCGGCGGTGCCGGGCGCGCCGTCCACCACGGGCAAGACAGAATCACGGCGCGCCAAACTTACTGTCGTGAAATAGGGTACACCAGCGGCGGAGGCCTGCGCATGAGCGCGAGTCAGAACGCGTCGAATGCGCCTTTAATCCACTCAATCGGCCCGTCCTCGCCCGCGACCAGCACCGCGTCAAAGCGCACCGAGCATTTCTGCATTGACGGATAGCGCGCCAGCAGGTGGCGCGTGGTGCGCACGATGCGCTGGCGCTTCGACCAGGTGATGCTGGCGGCGGCGCCTCCGTAGCGCTCGCTGCTGCGCAGGCGCACTTCGGCGACGATCAGCAGATCACCTTGCCTGGCGATCAGGTCCAGCTCGCCTATGCGGCAGCGATAATTGCGCTGCAGGAGCTCCAGGCCCGCGGCGCCCAGGAAGCGGGCCGCACGAGCCTCGGCGCCGGTCCCGATCTGCCGCCGGTCCGCAACCATCGGTGTCTATTCGTTGCCGGTGTCGGCGGTGCCGACGGCGGCATCCGCCTGGGCCGGGCCGGCGATGATGCGCGGCTCGCCATTGCGCGTGATGCGCGCCCACAGCGGATCGCGGTGCACGCGACCCGCGGGATCGATGGTGAGCTGGCCGGAGAGTCCATCGACGCGCACATTGCCGTGATCGCGGCCGCTGGCCGCTATGGCCAGCGCGAGCTGGCAGGCATCGTAGCCAAAGGCGTACAGCGCGGATTGCCAGGCCGTATTGTCGCCGGCCGCATTCTGCACGGCCTGGCGCACGGCATCGGCGCTGCCGCTGTTGGGCACCAGCCAGGGCAGGGCAGGGACGATCAAGCCGTCGAGGTCCTGATTGGCCACGCCGCCGTCAGCGGCGTAGGCGTCGGCGGTCGCATAGACCGGGACCGTACCCGCGTACTGGAAGCGCAACTGCGGGCGCAGCAGGCGCAGATTCGCGGCCTGGCCGGGCGCGAACACAAAATTGAGATCGGCACGGCTGCGCGGCTCAAATTCCAGCTTCACACCGAGCGTGGTCTCGAGGCGCTGGCGGCGCGCGAAACTCTGATCGGTGGCCAGCACGCTGCGTATTGGCGCACCGAAATCGTGGCCGGCCGGATCGTAGACCGCCTGTGCCACCAGTGTGCCTCCGCCGGCCAGCAGCTCCTGCGTGAACGCGGCCAGCACCCGCGTACCCCAGTCGCCGGTGGGCGCAAGCGCCACGCCGCGCTTCTGGCCGGCAGCCAGCAGCCGGCGCGCCACGGCGCGCGCATCCTCCTCCGGCGAGAGTGCGTACTGATACATGCCGCCGGGCGCCGCGCGGCCCGCCGAGAGAAAGTTGAGCGCCAGCATCGGTACGCTGACGCTGGAGGCCGCGGCGACATCCACTTCGCTGCGGGTGAGCGGGCCGACAACGAAGTCGCTCCCTTCGCTGCGCGCCTGGTTCAGGGCATCGTTGACCGGCAGCACGCCGGTGTCGTAGACCTGCACCTGCGGGCGCCCGTCGGCGGGCAACTGCTGCCAGGCGAAATCGAAACCGCTCTTGATGATGGCCGCGTATCCCGATGCCTGGCCGGTTACCGGCAGCAGCAGCGCGATCCTGTGCAGCCTGCCCGTGGTGGGGAGCGGGGCGGCCAGCGCGGTTGCGAGCAGTTCCGAGGCGGGATGATCCGGATAACGCGCGCGCCAGCGGGCGGCTTCGATGGCGCCATTGATCGAAGTGCCGCCACCGTCGCCTGCCATCGCGCCAAGATCGAGCCAGCCGCGCACCGTGGCATCCTGGCTGGCCTCGGGATCAAGCTTGACGCCATGCTCGCGCGCGACCCGCAATTGCAGCAGCAATTCGTGGCGCAGCTGGCTGCGCTCAGCCGGCGTATTACTCAGGCGTTCGGCGGCCATTTCACTGCGCACGCCCTCGAGCGGCCGCGCCGCCGCCAGCGCGATGCGCATGCGGCTGTCCAGATATTGTGGGGCCAGTGCCGTGCCGGTGGGTTCGGGGACCGCGCTCATTTTCTGCCAGGCCAATTGCGCCTGCCCGGCCGCCAGCGTGATATCAGCGTCGAGCACCTGTCTTTCTATCTTCTGCACCGGAGTCAGCGGGGCGGCAATTGCGGCCAGCACACGCGCCGCCTCGCCGCCACGCCCGGCGCGCAACCAGCTGCGCGCGGCCTGCAGCTGCAGCGTCGCCTGTTCGGCACCGGTGCTGCGACGTGCGCGCGCTTCCTGGGCCGCCGCATCGGCGGCTGCGGCCGGCGAACCGGCCGTGCCACCGCCGCTGTCACGACGGGGCTCGCCGCCAGCGCCCGGAAAGCTGGCGGGCGGGAAAATCGCGCACCCAGCCAGTACGCCAAGCATCAGGGCCGCCAGCCAGGCCGGCCGGCATGAATAGAGGTATCGCTGTGGTTGCATCTCTGGCACCGTGACCGGCAAAGTCGCCGCCATTGCGACGGAGATTATAGTGTCAGCAGGGGCCGGCAGACTGGATGTCATTGCGACGCCAATTGGCAACATTGGCGACTTGAGTTCGCGCGCGCGTGAGGCCTTAGGCGCGGCTGATCTGGTGCTGGCCGAAGACACGCGGCGCACCGCGACGCTACTCGCGGCCTGCGGGATTTCCCGGCCGCTGCTCTCGCTGCACGATCACAATGAGGCCGAGCGCTGCGAGCCGCTGCTGGTGCGCATGCGCGCCGGCGAGGTGCTGGCGCTGGTGAGTGATGCGGGCACGCCGCTGCTCTCGGATCCCGGATTCGTACTGGTGCGCGCCGCGGCCGCGGCG
>Ga0075026_100000201_pt1 | contig 22751 bp, 23 predicted proteins | sample Str012_2_FD_71392 | JGI IMG/M metagenome (GOLD analysis project Ga0075026, IMG submission 71392) | Freshwater sediment microbial communities in response to fracking from Pennsylvania, USA - Straight Creek_MetaG_SC_2012 | ecosystem: Environmental > Aquatic > Freshwater > Creek > Sediment... | reverse complement strand
TGCAGTGGAGGCGTGGCCGGAGGCCGGGACGCCGTAGCGGAATCGACTCGAACTGATGGAGATGCAGTGGAGGCGTGGCCGGAGGCCGGGACGCCGTAGCGGAATCGACTCGAACTGATGAACGAGCGCGTGCGGATCGGGATCCTCGGCTGCGGTCACGTCGGGAGCGCGCTGGTGCGGCTGGTACACGACCACGCCGACGTGATCGAAGCCCGGGCAGGAGTGCCGCTCGAGGTTGCCCGGGTGGCGGTCGCCAACTTGGCCAAGGCGCGAGACCTGCCCCTACCGGCGCGGTGTTTCACCGACGACGCCGCCGCGGTCGTCGGCGATCCCGACGTCGACATCGTCGTCGAGGTGATCGGCGGTATCGAACCGGCGCGCACGCTGATCGTCGAAGCGTTGATGAGCGGCAAGCCGGTGGTCACCGCGAACAAAGAGCTCATCGCCGCGTACGGACGCGAGTTGTTCGAAACCGCCGAAGGTGCGGGCGTCGACCTCCTGTTCGAGGCGTCGGTCGGCGGGGGCATCCCCCTCATCCGCCCGCTGCGCGAATCCCTGGCCGGCGACCGGATCCGACGCGTCATGGGCATCGTCAACGGCACGACGAACTACATCCTCACCGCGATGACCGACGGCGGTGCCTCGTTCGCCGACGCCCTGGCCGACGCGCAACGCCTCGGTTTCGCGGAGACCGATCCGACCGCCGACGTCGAGGGTTTCGACGCCGCGGCCAAGGCCGCGATCATCGCGTCGATCGCGTTCGGCGCGCGCGTCGTCGCGACCGACGTGTACCGCGAGGGGATCACCGGGATCAGCGCCGACGACATCGCGTCGGCACGTGACCTCGGCTACGTGGTAAAGCTCCTGGCAATCGCCGAAGACTTCGACGGCGAGATCGCGGTGCGGGTGCACCCGGCGATGGTGCCGGTGCACCACCCACTGGCTTCGGTGCGCGATTCGTTCAACGCGGTGTTCATCGAGGGCGACGCCGTCGGCGAGCTCATGCTCTACGGCCGCGGCGCGGGCGGAATGCCCACCGCGTCGGCGGTGCTCGGCGACCTCGTCGACGCGGCCAAGAATTTGGTCGAGGGCCGCAAGGGCGCCACCGTCGGCACGATGGCGCCGCGCCCCATACGTGCCATCGAGAACGTCGAGTCGCAGTTCTACCTCCAGATGGAGGTGGCCGACCGCCCCGGCGTACTGCACGCGATCACCGGTGAGTTCGGTCGCCGCGGGGTGTCGGTGCGCTCGATGCAGCAGCGGGGCATCGGCGACGACGCCCGCCTGATCTTCGTCACTCACAAGGCGCGGGAGGCCGACCTGCGCGAAGCGGTAGAAGCCGCTCGTCAGCTCGAACCCGTGCACCGAATCGGCTCGGTGCTGCGCGTGATCGGCGAGGAGGAGTGACCGCTGCGGCGCGGTGGCCCGGGCTCATCAAGGCCTACCGCGAGTACCTGCCCGTCACCGATTCGACACCGGTCATCACGCTGCTCGAGGGCAACACCCCGCTGCTCGACGCCCCGCGCATCGCGCAGCGGGCGGGGATCGCCCGCGTGTGGTTGAAGGTCGAGGGTCTGAATCCCACCGGTTCGTTCAAGGACCGGGGGATGACGATGGCGATCTCGATCGCGGTGGAACGCGACGCCAAGGTCGTGATCTGCGCGTCGACGGGCAACACCTCGGCGTCGGCTGCGGCCTACGCCGCGCGCGCGGGGCTGTTGTGCGCGGTCGTGATCCCGCAAGGTCAGATCGCGTTGGGCAAACTCGCTCAAGCGCTCATCCACGGTGCTCGCGTCGTCCCGGTGCACGGCACCTTCGATCGCGCGCTGGAGATCGTGCGCGAGTTGGGAACGCGGCCCGGTGTCGAGGTGGTCAACTCGGTGAACCCGGTGCGTATCGAAGGTCAGAAGACCGCAGCATTCGAGATCGTCGACGTGCTCGGCGACGCGCCCACCGTCCACTCGATCCCGGTCGGGAACGCGGGGAACATCACCGCATACTGGCGCGGCTACTCGGAGTACGCGCGGCTGGGGCGCGCCACCCACACCCCGCGCATGCTCGGTTGGCAGGCGGCCGGCGCCGCGCCGATCGTGCGGGGCGAGCCGGTGTTGCACCCGGAAACGCTGGCGACCGCCATCCAGATTGGCAACCCGGCATCGTGGCAGGGCGCCGTTGATGCGCGCGACGAGTCGGGCGGTCACATCGGCGCGGTCACCGACGCGCAGATCGTCGAGGCCTACCGCATGCTCGCGGCCGACGAGGGCTGCTTCGTGGAGCCGGCGTCGGCCGCGTCGGTCGCCGGGCTCCTCCAGGCGTCGGCCGACGGTCTGCTGGCGCGCGACGATGTCGCGGTGTGCACGGTGACCGGACACGGACTCAAAGACCCCCAGCGGGCGATCGCCGAAGTGCAGGTCGGGGAACCCGTCGACGCGACCGCGGCGACCGTCGCCGCCGCCCTCGATCTCACGTGAGCACTGCGCTCGTCACCGGGGCGTCGGCCGGCATCGGTCGCGCGTTTGCTCAGGGTCTTGCCGCGCGCAGCCAGGATGTCGTCCTCGTGGCGCGAGACGGCGAGCGTCTCGCCGAGCTCGCCACCGAGCTCACCGCCGCTCACGGCGTCGTCGCCGAACCACTTTCGGCCGACCTGCTCACCGTCGAGGGCCTCGCCGCGGTCGAGGCGCGGCTCACCGACCCCGACCGTCCCGTCGACCTCCTCGTCAACAACGCCGGCTTCCTCACCTCCGGTCGTTTCGCGGAGCTCGACATCGAGTCGGAGGTGCAGGAGGTCGGGCTCAACGTGGTGGCGCTGATGCGCCTCACCCGTGCGGCGTTGGGTGTGATGGAGGCGCGACACCGCGGTGCGATCGTCAACATCGCGTCGCTCGGCGCGTACCAACCGGCACCGCAGAGCGCGACCTACGGCGCCACCAAGGCCTTCGTGCACAGCTTCACCAACGCGGTGCACGAAGAGCAGCGCGGGAGCGGTGTGCACGTGATGGTCGTGTGCCCCGGGTTCACGCACACCGAGATCCACGAACGCGCCGGGCTCGGCAACACCGAGATCCCCGAGTTCGTGTGGCAATCGGCCGAGCAGGTCGTCGACATCGCGCTGCGCGACCTCGACCGACGGCGCGCCACCTCGATCCCGGGCCCGATCAATCAGTTGTTGGCCGCATTCTCCAGCGTCGTTCCGGCGGGGATCAGCCGGCGCGTGGCCGGAGAGTTCACGAAGCGAATGGGGTGAACGGCTCCGACGGCACGACCGCGGTGCTGCTGCTGTCCTGCCCCGATCAGCCCGGGATCGTCGCCGCGGTCGCCGACTTCGTGTTCCGACACGGCGGCAACATCATCGACGCCCAGCAGCACATGGATCGCACCGACAGTGTGTTCTTCCAGCGGGTCGAATTCCTCCTCGACGGCTGCGACCTCGCCCGGGAGGAGATCGAGCCGGCACTCCGACCGCTCATCGACCGGTTCGCCATGCAGTGTTCGGTGCAGTTCTCCGACGACATCCCGCGCGTCGGCGTGCTCGTGTCGCGCCAAGCGCACTGCCTCGTTGATCTCCTTGCGCGTTCGCGCCGGGGCGAACTCCCCATCGACGTGTCGGTCGTGATCTCGAACCATGCCGATCACGCCGAGGTGGCCGAGTGGTTCGGTGTCGAGTTCGTGCACCTGCCCGTCACTGCGGACACCAAGCCGGCGCAAGAAGCGGCGGTGCAATCGGCGCTGGTGGCCCACGGCGTGACGTTGGTGGTACTCGCCCGCTACATGCAGATCCTCAGCGGCGAGTTCGTGAGCCGTTGGCCCGACGCCATCATCAACATCCACCACTCATTCCTGCCCGCGTTCATGGGCGGACGCCCGTACCACCAGGCGCACGAGCGGGGCGTCAAGATCGTCGGGGTCACCGCGCACTACGCGACCGCCGAGCTCGACGATGGTCCCATTATCGACCAAGACGTCGTACGCGTCAGCCATCGCGACTCCGCCTCCGACCTTCAGCGCCGGGGTCGCGACCTCGAGGTCGTTGTGCTGGCGCGTGCGGTGCGCGCGCACGTGGAACATCGCGTGCTCGTGCACGGCCGCCGCACCGTCGTGTTCGACTGAGTGCCGCCTCTCGCTAGCCCGCCGCGATCCGGAAGAGGCCGTCGGCGAGCGAGAGCACGTACAGGCCGCCGTTGTTCGCTTGGCCGAAACTCGACACCGAGTCGGCGTGCAGCCCCGAATCGCGCATGGTCACACCGCCCTTGCCGTCTGCGGTGAGCACACGGATGGTGCCGTCGCAGTTGTCGCTGAACACGTAGCTTCCGCTCAGCGCGGGGACTCCGGCACCGCGGTAGACGTACCCGCCGACGACGGCGCACGCGCCGGTGTCGTGCGAGATCTCGTAGACCGGTGCAACCGCGTCGGTCGGCGCGTCTCCCGCGAACTCGTGCGTGCCTTCGAGCCGGTTCCAGCCGAAGTTGGCGCCCTTGCCCGCGTCGCGGCCACTTGTCGCGGCGACGTGGTCGATCTCCTCCCACTGGTCCTGGCCCACATCGCCGATCCAGAGGTCACCGTTCTCGCGGTCGAACGAGAACCGCCACGGATTGCGCAACCCGTACGCCCAGATCTCCGGCCGGGCGTCGGCGCGCCCAACGAACGGATTGTCGGGTGGGACGGAGTACGCGGAGTCGGCGGTGGGGTCAGGGTCGGGCGCGATGCGGAGGATCTTGCCCAGCAGGGTGTCGAGCGACTGGCCGTTGCCAGCCCGCGCGTGGCCGGTGCCGCGGTCTCCCTCCGCGCCGCCGTCACCGAGCGCGATGTAGAGGTAACCGTCGGGCCCGAACGCGAGTTGCCCACCGTTGTGGTTGGGCTGCGGTTGATCGACGGCCAGGATGGTCTTCCGCGACGCCGGATCGGCGTTGCGGCCCTGCATCACGAACTGGTCGACCTGGGTGTTGCCTTCGGTGTCGGTGAAGTCGACGTACATGCGCGCGCCGTCGGGCGAGAACGCGATGCCGAGCAGGCCGCGCTCACCGCCGTCTTGGCTCACCCGATCGGAGAGGTCGACGACAGGCGTGGGCAGCAACCGGCCGTCGCGTGCGGCCCGCACCACGCCCCGTTGCTCGGCGACGTAGAGCGTGCGGGTCCCGGTGCGCGCGGCCATCGCGGTGAGCGAGCCCCGGTCGGCCACGGGCACGAGCCGCAGGGCGGGCGCGGCGTCGCTCGCGGCACCGACGGCCGTCAGGAGAAGCGCGATCGTGCATCCGATCGCCAGCCGTCGCATGAGGTTTGCACGGTATCGCCCGGGAGGCGTGGCCCGCGCGCGCGTAACCTCTCGGCATGAAGTACCTCGTACTCGTGCCCGACGGCTGCGCCGACGAGCCCCTCCCGGAGCTCGACGGTCGCACGCCGCTCGAGGCCGCGCGGATGCCGCACCTCGCCGCGCTCGCGGCCCGCGCCGAAGTTGGACGCGCCGAGGTCATCCCGCCCGGCCTGCCCGCGGGGAGCGACGTCGGCAATCTGGCCATCCTCGGTTACGACCCTGCGCAGTACCACACGGGGCGCGCACCCATCGAGGCCGCAGCAATGGGCGTCGACCTCGCGCCCGACGAGGTCGCGTACCGCTGCAACCTGGTCACTGTCGACGGCGCGGGCACGATGGTCGATTTCGCGGCCGGCCACGTCACGAGTGAGCAGAGTCACGTGATCATCGCCGCGCTCGACGACGCGCTCGGCGGCGGTCGCGATGGCGTGCGCTTCCACCCCGGCGTCGAGTATCGCCACCTGTGCGTCGTTCCGAATGCACTCGGCGACGCGGAATGCATTCCTCCCCACGACCTCACCGGTCAACCGATCGTGCTGCCGACCGGTCCGGCGGCGGCGAAGCTCACCGCGCTCATGGACGCGTCGAAGCCGGTTGTCGCCGCGACCGCGCGCGACGTGGGTTCGGTGGCGACGCAGATCTGGCTGTGGGGCCAGGGCACCTCGCCGCGGCTGCCCGACTTCACCGCGCGCTACGGCGTGCGGGGTCGGTTGTCGTCGGCCGTCGATCTCGTGCGCGGGCTCGGTGTGCTCACCGGTATCGAAGTGCTCGACGTTCCGGGCGCGACCGCCGGCTTCGACAACGACTACGTCGCGCAGCGCGACGCGGCGCTGGCATCGCTCGAAGACCGCGACTTCTTTCTCCTCCACGTCGAGGCGACCGACGAAGCCGGCCACCAGGGTGCCATCGACGAGAAGGTCGCGTCGCTCGAGCGCTGGGACGCCGACATCATCGGCCCGTTGGTCGAGGCGCTGGGTGACACGCCGCATCGGATCCTGCTCCTGCCCGACCACGCCACGCCGTGCGCGGCCCGCACGCACACCTCGGATCCGGTGCCGTACCTCTTGTTCCGTTCCGATGCCGCCGGTGAGGGCGGCGAGTACTCGGAGCGGGCCGTGGCCGGCCGTGCGCCGGTGCCGGCGCACGATCTCATGGCCCGCCTCCTCGCCTGAATCGCGCACGCCGGCGCGGATGTTTGCCCGGCCGGCGATCGCAGCGGTACAGTGGCACTGCCGCCGGTCGACTCTGCGTGCTGCTCGCGCTGCACGACGATCCCGGTTTCAGGTTCCGTTTCCCCGGCAGGTATCCCCTCCTGTCGAGGTCTGACAACACCGTCCGGCCCATCCTCGCGGCGTGACCGCGCGCCGATGGAATCGGATCGAGGAGAGCGAATGAGCCCGGACCAGCAGATCGATCGATCGGTGCTCGCCGGCAAGGACCGCGACGAGCTCCACACGATCGCCGGTGCGATCGGGGTCAAGGCCGCCACGCGCATGCGCAAAGCGGATCTCATCGAAGCGATCCTCGCGGCCGCGAACGGCGATGGCGGTCCGCCGCCTGCCGCCGAGACCAACGGCGACGCGCCGAAGCCCCGCCGCGTGCGCTCGGTGCCGGCGTCGCAGCTCACTGACAGCGACTCGCTCGCCGCGCTCGCCGCCGAGGAAGACGCGCTCGGTGGTGCCATCAGCGAGGACGACGTCGCGGGCGGGGCCGAGGTCCCGATGCCGCGTCCCCGCGTTCGGCGCGACGTGCCGACCGACGCCACACCCGTCGACACTGCCCCTGTCACCGCTGACCAACCCACGGCCCGCGACAACTCGCGCGACGACGACGGCGACAACAACGACGACGCTGACGACGACGATCCCCGGGGCGAGGCGATCGATCCCGAGGACGACCGGCAGTCGCTCGGCGATGGGAACCGCCGCGGCCGCCGCCGCCGGCGCGGTCGCGGTGGCCAGGAGGTTGGTGGCGACGCGCGGCCCACCGAGTACCAGGGTGACCCGATCCCGGTGGAGGGGTTGCTCGACCTGCGACCCGAGGGCTACGGATTCCTGCGCGGTGGCGGGTACCTGCCCGCGCAGAAGGACGTCTACGTCTCAGCGTCGCAGGTGCGCCGCTTTGCGCTACGCAAGGGCGACTTCGTCACCGGCACGTCGCGTCCCCAGGCGAGCAACGAGAAGTACCCGGCGTTGCTCCGGGTCGACGACATCAACGGGATCTCGCCCGACGATGCCCGGGCCCGGCCCCGCTTCGAAGACCTCACGCCGCTCTTTCCCGATTCCAAGCTCGAACTCGAGTTGACCGCCGAACCGCAGGAGATCACCGGGCGGATCGTCGATCTGATCGCGCCGATCGGCAAGGGCCAACGCGGCTTGATCGTGTCACCGCCGAAGGCGGGGAAGACGACCATCCTCAAACAGCTCGTCTACGCGATCGAGCGCAACAACCCCGAAGTGCACCTCATGGTGTTGCTCGTCGACGAGCGACCCGAAGAGGTCACCGACATGAAGCGCCACGTGTTGAAGGGCGAAGTCGTCGCCAGCACGTTCGATCGGCCCGCCGACGAGCACACGCAGGTCGCCGAACTCGCCATCGAGCGAGCGAAGCGTCTGGTCGAGATGGGCACCGACGTCGTCGTCGTGCTCGACGGCATCACCCGGCTCGCCCGTGCCTACAACCTGGCCGCGCCGACCTCGGGCCGGATCATGTCGGGTGGTGTCGACTCCACCGCGTTGTATCCGCCGAAGAAGTTCTTCGGCGCGGCGCGCAACGTGGAAGAGGGCGGCTCGCTCACCATCATCGCGACCGCGCTCATCGAGACGGGCAGCCGCATGGACGAAGTCATCTTCGAGGAGTTCAAGGGCACCGGCAACATGGAGTTGCGACTCGACCGGCGCCTGGCCGAGCGCCGCATCTACCCGTCGATCGACGTGGAAGCATCGAGCACCCGGCACGAGGAGCTCCTCTTCGACCGCCACGAGCTCCAACAGGTGTGGAAGTTGCGGCGGGTTCTGAGCGCGCTCGAGGACGGCCAGGGCCTCGAGCGGTTGATCGAGCGGATCCGCACGACCAAGGACAACCGCGAGTTCCTGTCGGAGATCGGCAAGGCCCCCGCTCCGGGTGGCTGAGGGCATGAAACCTGACTCCCCGGTGTTACGGGCAGCATCGCCCGTGACCGCCGGGCCGTGACCGCCGGGCCGCGACGTTCCTCTAGACTGGCCCTCCCCGAGACAGGATCGCTCATGAAGACCGGAATCCACCCCGACTACGTCGAGTGCAAGGTGCACTGTTCCTGCGGGAACGAGTTCACGACGCGCTCCACGGTGCCCCAACTCCGCGTCGAGCTCTGCTCGGAGTGCCACCCCTTCTACACCGGCAAGCAGAAGCTGGTCGACACCGGTGGCCGGGTCGAGCGCTTCCAACGCCGGCTCGAGAAGGCCGCACCACCGAAGAAGAGCGCCAAAGCCGCCAAGGCAACCGCAGAGGCGTGATCCGATGAGTTCGGAGGCGCCGTCGTCGAGCCCGCGCTACATGGGCGGCCAGGCGGTGGTCGAGGGCGTCATGATGCGCGGCGAACGCATGTGGGCCGTCGCCGTACGCACCCCCGAGGGTGACATCGAGATCGAGACCCACGAGACGCCCACTTGGGCCGAGAAGTGGTCGAAGATCCCACTCGTCCGCGGCGTGATGGCGCTGGCCGAGTCGATGGCGCTCGGCATGAAGGCGCTCACGTGGTCGGCCAATCGCCAGATTCCGGAGGAGGAGCAGATCTCCTCGAAGGCGATGGGTTGGACCATCGGAATCGCGCTCGCGTTCTTCACTGCCATCTTCATCCTCCTGCCCGCGCTCGCGGCCAACGGTCTCGGCAACGTGCTCGGCCTCAGCGGCTTCTGGTTCCACGTCGCCGAAGGTGCGCTGCGCCTCGGCATCTTCCTCGGCTACCTGCTCCTCATCGGTCAGCTCAAAGACATCAAGCGCGTCTTCCAGTACCACGGCGCCGAACACAAGGCGATCGCGGCTTACGAGAACGACGTCGAGCTCACCGCGGAATCGGCGCAGAAGTTCGACACGTCGCACGTGCGCTGCGGCACCAACTTCCTGCTCACCGTGATGGTGATCACGATCGTCGTCTACTCGTTCGTCGGACGACCCGGGTGGGCACTGTTGATCTTGTCGCGCATCATCCTGCTGCCCGTCATCGCGGGCGTGAGCTACGAGGTGATCCGGTTCGCGGCCCGGCACATGGACTGGTCCTGGGTGCGCGTGCTCATGAAGCCGGGGTTGTTGCTCCAGCGGCTCACCACCCGTCAGCCGTCGCTCGACCAGGTCGAGGTGGCAGTGGCGTCGTTGCGAGCGGTGCTCACCGCCGAGCAGCTCGCCGAGGTCGATGCACGGGCACGCCGGTCCGCCGGCGCGTTCGGTGCCCGGCCCGCACTCGGCACCGCGTGAAGTTCGGGATCTTCTACGAGCACCAACTCCCACGTCCGTGGGAGGACGATTCCGAGTACACCCTGATCCAGAATGCGCTCGAGCAGTGCGAGCTGGCCGATCACCTCGGCATCGACTACGTGTGGGAAGTGGAGCACCACTTCCTCGAGGAGTACAGCCACTCGAGCGCGCCCGAGGTGTTCCTCGCGGCTGTATCACAGCGCACGAAACGCATCCGCCTCGGTCACGGCATCGTGCAGACCCCCCCGCCGTTCAACCACCCGGCACGCATCGCCGAGCGGATCGCAATGCTCGACCTCGTGTCTGGTGGCCGCGCCGACTTCGGTTCCGGTGAGTCGTCGTCGGAAGCGGAACTCGGTGGCTTCCTCATCGACCCCGCCGACAAGCGGGCGATGTGGGAGGAAGGGTTGCGAGTCGCCTTGCGCTGCCTCACCGAGACACCGTTCACCGGGCACGCCGGGCCGTTCGTCACGATGCCGCCCCGCAACGTCGTGCCGAAGCCGGTGCAGAAGCCGCACCCGCCGGTGTGGGTCGCGTGCAGCCGACGCGACACGATCCACCTCGCGGCGCAGAAGGGCATCGGCGCACTCGCGTTCGCCTTCATCGACCCCGAAGAAGCGCGCCACTGGATGACCGATTACCACGACACCCTCGCCGCCGAGTGCGTGCCGATCGGTGATGCAGTGAACCCCAACGTCGCCTGCGTCACCACGTTCATGTGTCACGACGACGAGCAGGAGGCGTTGCGCCGCGGGCTCGAGGGGGCGAACTTCTTCGGGTATTCGCTCGCGCACTACTACGTGTTCGGACGTCACCATCCCGGGTCGACCGACGTGTGGGCGGAGTACCGCGCCCAGCGCGGTGATCGCGGGTACGCGCCCGAAGCAGTGGAAGCCGCGGCGCGCGACGGCGACCGGCTCGGCGCGCAGATCGTGCAGGAGGGCGGTTTCTTCGGGCTACGCGGCGCGATCGGCACGCCCGAGCAGATCCGCGACTACTTGCGACGTTACGAAGAGTGCGGTGTCGACCAGGTGATTCTCTGCAGCCAGGCGGGGAAGAACCGCCACGAGCACATCATGGAAAGCCTCGAGCTGTTCGGCGCCAAGGTGCTGCCCGAGTTCATGGAGCGCGACGAGCGCGCCCAGCGGGAGAAGGCGACCCGGCTCGCGCCCGCCATCGATGCCGCGCTGGCCCGCAAGCCGGCCGACGACCACCCGCCGATGCCGACCGCGGAGTACGAGTTCCCGGCCATCCCACGTGGGCTCGCCGATCGCGCCGGGGGTGACGAGTTCCACCAGTGGCTCGACGACTTCGCCGGCAAGACCGCCCTCGGCGGTGGAGGCGAGTTCAACGATCTGATCGGCTGACGCGCGGCTGAGGGCGACATCACATTCCCATCACGTCGCCACGCGACAGTTGGGGAGTGGGAATCTCCGACCGCGAACGCGTCGCACACGTGATCCGGCGGTTGTCGATGGGCGCGCACCCCGACGTCGTCGCCGCCCTCGCCGACGCCGATGCCGCGGTGGGGCGGGCGCTCGACCGGTCGGGTTCCGCCGTCGTACCCCTCGCTCTCGACGTACCGACCGAGATCAGGTCTCCGGGCCGCGCCCGCGAGGTGCTCGCCTCCGTCGATTGGTGGATCACGCAGATGCAGCGCGCCGATCGGATGGTCGACGAGCGCCTCACCTGGTTCTGGCACGACCACTTCGCCACGTCGGTGATGAAGGTGAAGGTTCCGTATCTCGTCTACCAGCAGCACTTAACGCTGCGCCAGCATGCAACCGGGAACTTCGGCGAGTTGCTGAAGGCGGTGGCCAAGGACCCGGCGATGCTCGTGTACCTCGACGGCATCACCAACGCCGCGAACGAACGGAACGAGAACTTCGGTCGCGAGTGCCTCGAGCTCTTCACCATGGGCCGGGATGGTGGGTACACACAAGACGACGTGGTCGCCGCGTCGCGAGCGTTCACGGGATGGGTCGTTGCCGTGCCCGGTCGGCCGTTGCTCGCGCGGTTGGGGTCGCCGTGGAGCGCAGTGTTCCTCCCGCGGAGACACGACGGCGACCAGAAGACGCTCCTCGGCGCGACGGGAGCGTTCGACATGGACGGCGCGCTCGACGTGATCCTCGAACAGCCGGCGACCAGCCGCTTCGTCGTGCACAAGCTGTACCGCGAGCTGGTGGGACTCGAGCCTGATGCCGACACGCTGGGGGCGCTCGCCAAGGCGTTCCGACGCGACTACGAGATCCTGCCGCTCGTGAACGCGATCGTGCAGCACGACGCCTTCGCGTCCGACGCCGCGGTGCGATCCAAGTTCCGGTCGCCGGTGGAGAAGCTCGTCGGCATCATGCAGGCGGCCGGGCACCCCGCCGGGATTGCCGCGCGTCGCGACGCCCTCGGTGCGGCGCGGGCACTACGAGCGATGAACTTCGTCCCGTTTCTCCCGCCGAACGTCGCCGGCTTTCCGAAGGGCACCCGCCTCCTCGCGCCGAGCAACCTCGTGCACACCTTCGATCTGGTGCAGGCGGTCGACGGCGCGCCGCGCGTCACGTCGATCGACGAGCTCTTCGCTCGTTTCGGCATCTTCGACGTCAGTGATACGACCCGGAAGGTGATCAGCCATGAGCGCGATCCCGATCGTCGGTTCGTGCTCGCCGCCACCTCACCGGAGTACACGCTCGTATGAACGCGCATGAACTGGGCATGTCTCGGCGGCGGTTCCTCACCGGTCTCGGCGTCGGGGGAACCGCTGCCGTGGCCGCGGGCTACGGGCTTTCGGTGTGGCGCGACGGCGGGTCCGCGTCGACGGCGGCGTCGGCCACCACCACGACCGTGCCGCGACTCGGCGCCGGTCACGCCGACCGGACGCTCGTCGTGGTCGAGCTGGGCGGCGGCAACGACGGGCTGAACACGGTGGTCCCGTTCGCCGATCCTGCATACAAGGCCTTGCGGCCGACGCTCGGAGTCGCCGATGCGATAGCACTCGACGACACGATCGGGCTCCATCCGAAGTTGGTGAAACTCGCCTCGCGCTACCAGGCCGGGCACGTGGCGATCGTGGAAGGTGTTGGGTATCCCGACCCGAACCTCTCGCATTTCGCGTCGCTCGGGTACTGGTGGTCGGGAATCCCGGGGGAGAGCGGGAGCACCGGCTGGCTCGGTCGTTACCTCGACGCCACCGTCGGATTCGACGATCCGCTCGCCGCGGTTGGCATCGGTCCGTTGCCGTCGCCCGCGCTGCTCGGTACGCATTCGTTTGCGACGTCGATCGCCGATGCCACCGGGCTCCAGCCGCGCGTCCCCTCGTGGGTCGACACCCGCGACGATCTCGTGGGCGCGTGGTCGCGGTTTGCGCCCGCGTCGGTCGATCCGTCGACGCCGATGGGCGAGATCCAGCAGGCGATCCGCCTCACCGCGAAGGCGCGAGCTGATCTCGGGAACCGGCTCCACGCCCCTTCGGGTACATCGAGCGATGTGTACACACGCGAATCCACCGCGAGCGACGCGCTGGCGTTGGCCGCGCAGCTCGTGGTGTCCAAGCACGCGCCGCGGATCGTGTATGTGAACGGGTTGGGTGACTACGACACCCACCAGGGCGAAGCGCAACGGCATCCCGCGCTGATGGAAGACCTCGACGCCGGGATCGAGTCGTTCTTCACGGCACTCGACGCCGCCGGCGCGAGCGATCGAGCGCTGCTGATGACGGTCTCGGAATTCGGTCGACGGCCGGGCGAGAACGGCAGCGGGACCGATCACGGCACCGCCGCGCCGCACTTCGTCGTCGGCGCGAAGGTGAAAGGTGGTCGCTACGGCGCGGCCCCGTCGCTCACCCAGCTCGACGACCACGGCAACCTCGCGTTCACGACCGACTTCCGCGTGCTCTACGCGACCGCGCTGCAGGGGTGGCTCGGCGTGGAAGCCGAACCGGTCGTCGGCCGCGGCTTCCAACCCCTCCCGATCGCGAGCTGACCTTCCCGTACGCTGGTCGGCGTGTTCGAACGACTCGCGGAGCTCGAGAAGGAGATGGAAGAACTGGAGTCGCGCCTCTCCGAGCTCTACGCGTCCGGTGACCAACAAGCGGCTGCGGCGGCGGGGCGGAGGTTGTCGGAGCTGCGACCCCTGGTCGAGGCCTACCGCGCGCATCGCGCGACGGAAGACGAGCTGGCCGAGGCCCAAGAGATGTTGTCTGGCGAGACCGACGCCGAGATGCGGGCGTTCCTCGACAGTGAGATCGATGCCAAGCGAGCGCGGCTCCTCGACCTCGACACCAAACTGAGCGAGCTTCTCGTGCCGCGTGATCCCGACGACGGCAAGAACGTGATCGTGGAGATCCGCGGTGGCGAGGGTGGCGAGGAAGGCAACTTGTGGGCTGCCGATCTGTTCCACATGTACGAGCGCTACGCCGAGCTGCACCGATGGAAGCTCGAAGTGCTCACTCGCCAGACGTCGGACATGAGCGGGCTGCGCGAGATCACGTTCGTGGTGAAGGGTGACGACGCGTGGTCGCGCCTGAAGCACGAGGCGGGTCCTCACCGTGTGCAGCGGGTCCCGGTGACGGAGAGCCAGGGCCGCGTGCACACCAGCGCGGCGACGGTGACCGTGCTCCCCGAGGCCGAGGAGATCGACGTGGCCGTCGACCCCAACGACCTCGACATCGACGTGTACCGGTCGAGTGGGCCGGGTGGACAGTCGGTCAACACGACCGACTCGGCCGTGCGCATCACGCACAAGCCGTCGGGACTCGTGGTCACGTGCCAAGACGAGAAGAGTCAGCTGCAGAACAAGGACAAGGCGATGCGCATCCTCCGCAGCCGCCTCTACGAGATCGAACGTGAACGCCAAGAAGCGGAACTCTCGTCGGCTCGCCGCAGTCAGGTGAAGAGCGGCGGTCGCTCCGACAAGATCCGCACCTACAACTTCAAGGAGAACCGGGTCACCGACCATCGCATCGGCCTCACGCTGCACTCACTCGACCAAGTGCTCGCGGGTCAGCTCGACGATCTCACCGATGCACTCGCCACCGACGAGCGCAGTCGTCAGCTCGCCGACGACGACCGGTGACGACCTGGGGTGAGCTGCGGACGAACACCGAGACACGACTGCGTGACATGCGCGTGTTGCGTCCCGACACCGAGGCGCGCTGGATGGTGGAGCGGGTGTCGGGCTACGACGGCGTCGAGCTGGTGATGGGGGAGCACGAACCCGCAACCGCGCTCGCGCTCTCGCACATCGACGAGATGCTCGCGCGGCGCGCCGCGGGTGAGCCGCTGCAATATGTGCTCGGTCAGTGGAACTTTCTCGGGCTTGACCTGCTCGTCGACCGCCGGGTGCTCATTCCGCGGCCCGAGACCGAGATGGCGGCGACGACCGCGGTCGAGGAGATGGTCCGTCTCGGCGCGCGGCGTGGGCGCCACGACCACTGGGGCGGTGCGACGACCGAGTTCGTCGTCGCCGACCTCGGTACCGGCTCGGGTGCGATCGCGCTGGCACTCGCGTCGGAGCTTCCCGACGCCCAGGTGTGGGCGACCGACCTGAGCGACGATGCGCTCGCGGTGGCGCGCGCCAACCTCGCCGGCATCGGTTCGGCGGCGACCCGGGTGCGGCTCGCGGCCGGTTCGTGGTTCGCCGCCCTGCCCGATGATCTGCGCGGCGGCCTGCGGTTGGTGGTGGCGAACCCGCCTTACGTCGCCGACCACGAGGTGGCCGATCTCCCGGCTGAGGTCGCCGACTGGGAGCCGCGCGCGGCGTTGGTGAGCGGCGCGACTGGTCTGGAGGCCATCGAGACGATCGTGGCCGACGCGCCCGCGTGGCTCGACCCCGGCGGTGGCGCGCTGGTCGTCGAGCTCGCGCCGCATCAGGCCGGCGCGGCGCGCGCTCTGGCGGTCGACGCGGGCTTCGTCGACGTCGACGTGAGAGCCGATCTCGCTGGTCGCGACCGCGTCCTGGTGGCCAGGGTAGGTTCGTGACCATGGCCGATGAACTCGATGTCGACGCGATGATCGCCCGCTTCCGCGAACGCGCGGCCGCGGTGCGCGACCGCCCGCTGCCACCCGTCGCGGGCACCGAACGCCAACGGTTCGTCGACCAGGCGCAGCGCGACTTCCAGGACTTCGCCATCATCGGCGACGCCACCTGGGACTTCACCGACGGCGTGCTCACGCTCCGGGTCGATCTCTCCGGTTAACCGCGCCGCTTGCCCATCTGCTCGTCGAGTCGTTCGTTCTTGTCGAGATGTTGGAGGAAGGCGCGGTCGACGGCGACCCAGATCGTCTTCGAGAACGGGTAGCCGAGCGTCGGCACGAGCACCATCAGCGGCACGAGGATCGCGAGCAACGGAACCACCGGGATGTCGGGCGCAGTGAGCGCGATCCCGAGCACAAACGTCACGATGAACACTGCGCCGGCCAACCCGATGTTGATCGCCAGCGCGCCGGCCCAGTAGCCCTCCTCGCGCTCGAAGTGCAGCCCGCACCGCGGACAGTCGTCGACCATGGTGAAGTAGCGACGGAACAAGTGACCGCTCCCGCATCGGGCACAGCGTTTCGTGGCACCCCACCACATCATGCGACCGCGCCCACTCTTCACCCGTCGTCCTCCGCCTCGACGAGCGGCCAGATCGGAACGCCGACCACCGCAGAGTCGGGGCAGATCGAGCGGTACCGGCAGCGGTGGCACACGTCGGCATCGGCGACACCGGCGAACTCCTCCTCACTCCGGATCGCCACCACTTCGGCGCGGAGCTCGTGCTCGATCTCGAGGAGATCGTCGGCATCGGGTTCGAACGGTTCCGGGTCGTCGAGAACCTCGGTGGCGAGATGCTCGAACGCGATGCGCAACACAAGGTCGAGCTGTTCGGCGAGCGGCGCGAGCACCCACGCCTGGAATCGCCCCTGCGCGTCGTCGGCGACGCGGTCGCTCCAGACCCGGCCGGTCTTGTAGTCGCGCGCGTCGAGCACGCCGTCGTGCACCCAGAGCGCGTCGATCCGCGCCGTCGCCATGAACGGCGCAGTGGGATGGGGCGAGAAACGCGCGCGCGTGATCTCGTGCCCGACGGCCGCGGCTGGCTCCGGGCAGCGGCGGGTGTGGCGCGTCAACTCGTCGCGCATGCGGGTGTTGTCGTCGAACCCGTGGCCTGCGAGCACGTCGTCGACGTGGGCCGCGTCGCGACACGAACCGCTCTCGTGGACGAACCGGAGGACGTCGTGCATCTGTTGGCCGTGGACGGTACCTGGGTCGGTGTCGCTCGACGGAATCGAGAAGAGGCACGCGTTGCGCCATTCGCGCGGACAACGTCGCCACACATCGAGGTTCGTCGGCGTGACGTGCAGAATGCCCGGCAGCACGTCGCGGCGACGCCCGTAGTGCGCGCCCTTGTGGTGCTCGGGGCACTTGGCGACGACGGGACACGTGCCGCAGTCGTCGCCCGCGGTGGCGACCGGGTCGTCGACGCGGAGACGCACGATCGCCAACTGTTCGTCGAACCATTCGGTGACGGCGGCGCGCTCGGTGGGATCGATGACGCGCTCGCGGGCGAGCCCGCGGAGGAGGTCGACCCACACGACGCGTAGCGGGTTGCCGTCGAGCCACGGTGTGAGGCGCAGGAACGCGGTGCGGAGCGCGGCGAGGTCCAGGGGATCGTCGGGCGCGACCCGTCGACCCCACAGCTCGAGTTGGCGCAGCTCGTACCCGCCGTCGGCGGTCCGGAGCGGGAGGTCGATCCACCCTCCGATCCGGATGCCCCGCCGTTCGGTGGGTTGGTCGGTGCCGGGGTCGTCCCACCGCGCGGGACGATCACCGAAGGTCTGGACGTACCAGTGGGCGGCCTGGGCGAGCACCGCCCGCTCTTCCGGGAGCACGGCCGGCACGAGGGTTGTGCCGATGTCGGCGAAGTCGACGGCCGTGGCCGCGCAAAGCTCGGCGTGCGCGTCGCGGGCCGCGGTGAGGAACGCGTCGCGTAGGCGCGACCGATGCACGGGGTCGTGCGAGCGCTCGCCGCCCTCGAACGCGCGGGCCAGACGGCGCGCGCACATCGCGTCGGCGCGCCGCAGCAGGTAGGGCGTGACTTTGGGGAGTGCCTGGTCCTCGCCGTCGACCATTTGCTGCAGGGTACGGCGGGTTGAGGCTGCGGCGGGGGTCCTCGGGCCCGAATCGTTGCCGACGCCGACGGTTCCCCTTCCCTACACTGACCGGGTCGCCGACGCGGGAGCGCCCATGCGGATCGCCATCGGCTCCGACCACGCGGGCTACCGCTTGAAGGAGCACTTTCTCGCTGTCCTCCAGGAGGGCGGTCACGACGTGAACGACCTCGGCACCGATTCCGAGGCGTCGGTCGACTACCCGATCTACTGCTCGGCGGTCGGCCGCGAGGTCGCGTCGGGCCGCGCCGAGCGCGGCATCGTGCTGGGCGGCAGCGGGCAGGGCGAGCAGCTTGCGGCCAACAAGGTGAAGGGCGTGCGCGCCGCGCTGTGCAACGATCTCTACACGGCCGAGTACTCGCGCCTGCACAACGACGCCAACGTGTTGTCAATCGGCGCGCGGGTCGTCGGCGAGGGCCTGGCCGACGAGATCCTGCGCGTGTGGCTCACCACCAAATTCGAAGGTGGCCGTCACCAACGCCGCATCGACCAGATCACCGCCATCGAGAACGGGGAAGTACCGACGTGAGCACCGAATTCGACAGCCTCGCCGCCACCGATCCGGAGATCGCCGACATCATCCGGCGCGAGACCGAGCGTCAGAACACCACCATCCAGCTCATCGCGTCGGAGAACTTCACGTCACCGGCGGTCCTGGCCGCGCAGGGGTCGGTGCTCACCAACAAGTACTCCGAGGGGTATCCGGGCAAGCGGTATTACGGCGGCAACCTCGTGGTCGACGAAGCCGAGGTGCTCGCTCGCGACCGGCTGTGCGAGCTGTTCGGCGCCGAGCACGCCAACGTGCAACCGCACTCGGGTGCGAACGCCAACATGGCCGCGTTCCTCGCCCTGCTCGACCCGGGCGACAAGGTGATGGGCATGCGTCTCGACCAGGGCGGCCACCTCACCCACGGTTCGCCGGTCAACTTCAGCGGGCGCATCTACAACTTCGTGTCGTACGGCGTCGACCGTGAGTCGGAACGGATCGACCACGAGGAGCTGCGCGCAATCGCGCTCGCTGAACGACCGAAGTTGATCATCGCGGGTGCGACGGCCTATCCGCGCATCATCGACTTCGCCGCCTTCCGCGCGATCGCCGACGAGTGCGGCGCGCTATTGATGGTCGACGCCGCCCACATCGCCGGACTCATCGCCGGGGGTGCACACCCGTCGCCCATTCCGCACGCCGACGTGGTGACGACCACGACCCACAAGACGCTCCGCGGTCCGCGCGCCGGCGTCATCATGTGTCGCGAGCAGTACGCGGCCGCGATCGACAAGGCGCTGTTCCCCGGCCTCCAGGGCGGGCCGCTGATGCACGTGGTCGCGGCGAAGGCGGTCGCGTTCAGGGAAGCTCTCCGGCCCGAGTTCGCCGACTACGCCGCCGCCATCGTGCGCAACGCCGCCGCGCTGGCCGACGCACTGGCCGCCGAAGGGTTCCGCATCGTGTCCGCCGGTACCGACAACCACCTCATGCTCGTCGACCTGCGCCCGTTCGGGGTCACCGGCAAGGTGGCGCAGGAGGCGCTCGACCGCGCCGGCATCACCTGCAACAAGAACGCGATTCCGAACGATCCGGAGAAGCCGTTCGTCACGAGCGGTCTGCGGCTCGGCACCGCCGCGGTCACGACGGCGGGGATGCGGGAGCCGGAGATGCGGGAGATCTCCGCGCTCATCGCGCAGGTGCTGCGCAAGGTCGACGACGACCACATCGCGGCCGAGGTGAGGGCCCAAGCCGCCGACCTCTGCAGCCGCTTCGTGCCCTACCCCGGTCTCGCGTGAGGGTTGTCGAGGGCGCATCTCGCACGGTGCGGGCGTCGGCGCACACCGTCGCGACCGGATGGAAGTGACTTGCCTGGGTATCTGACCGTGGCGGGGATCGCGGCGGTCGTCACGTTCGTGTTGACCTTTGGCATGCGTTGGGTCGCGCCGCGCATCGGCGCGGTCGCGATGCCCGGGCCGCGCAGCATCCACACGCAACCGACGCCGTCGCTGGGTGGCGCGGCGATGTTCGCCGGATTCGTCGTGGCGATGGCGGTGGCGTCGCAGCTCGGGCAGTTCCGCGAAATCTTCGCCGACGACACCGAACCGCTGGGTCTGCTGCTGGCCGGGGCGGTGATGTTCGTCGTCGGCGCGATCGACGACCTGCGCGAGGTGTCGCCGCCCGCGAAGATCGCCGGGCAGGTGCTGAGCGGCAGCATCCTGTCGCTGCTCGGTGTCACGATGCTCTACTTCCGCGTGCCGTTCGCGTCGTACGAGTACGTGGTGTTGTCGCCCGATCTCGCGCCGCTCGTCACCGTGCTCACCGTCGTCGTGCTCGCGAACGCGATCAACCTGATCGACGGGCTCGACGGCCTCGCGTGTGGGGTCGTGCTGATCGCGGGTGCGGCGATGTTCCTCTACGCCGACCGGTTGTTCAAGGCCGGTCTGCTCGAGGGCTCCAACATGGGGCCGCTGGTCGCGGCGATCACGGTCGGCATCTGCGTGGGCTTCCTGCCCCACAACTTCAACCCGGCGCGCATCTTCATGGGCGACGCCGGCGCGATGTTCCTCGGGTTACTCATGGCCACGATGACCATCACGGTGGGCGGCCGTACCGCCGATCCGTTCAGTGGCCAGACCTACTTCTACTTCGCCCCGCTCGCCATCCCGCTCGTCATCCTCGGCGTCCCGATCTTCGACACCGCCTTTTCGTTCCTGCGACGCGTCGTCCGACGACAATCGTTCGCGCAAGCCGACCATGAGCACCTGCACCATCGCCTCATGCGGATGGGTCACGGTCCGCGGCGCGCCGTCGTGATCCTCTGGCTCTGGACCGCGTTGCTCTCGGCGGTGGTGCTGCTGCCGACGTTCACCAACCGCGGGAACTCGCTCGTGCCGCTCGCGGTGATCGCGCTCGGGCTGCTCCTGTACATCTACTTCCATCCGGGCGTCCGCAGCGTCCGGTCCGCACCGTCAGAAGATGGCGCGGCCGACGTCGTGGAGCTCGAGCCCCGGCGCGCCGCCCGCCGCGGGCGCTAGCTTCTGCACATCGAGAAAATTCGCAGTGAATCGGCCTCCGGTTTGACGTTTCGGGCGTGTCGCGGGTAGCTTGCGAATATATTCACAAGCGCGAAATCGCTCGTGACGCGCCCAGGCGACGGAGGGAATCCCGGGTGGACGCTGCCGACAAGTCGGCCCGTGAGAAGCAAGGGTACGGCGACGGCCTGACCCAGGCTTTGACGCTCGTGGTCGGCCCCGTGCTCTTCGGACTCCTCGGCGCGTTCGTCGACTCCAAGCTGGGTACGTCGCCCCTGTTCCTGCTGGTGTTCGGGTTGTTCGGCGTGCTCGCCGCGTCCGTCACTGCCTTCTACGAGTACCGCGACCGGATGGCCCGCCACGACGAGGGGAAGCCGTGGGCACGACACACACGGTGAGCCAAGACATCAACGCTGCCGACCCGAACGTGGCCTACGAGGGCCAGATCGCGGGCGACCTCGTCCGGCGCGTGCTGATCGTCTCGCCGGCGGTGCTGCTCGTCGCCGCGCTGGTCAGCGGGGTCGACGGCGTGCTCAGCGCGGCCATCGGGCTCGTCTTGGTCAGCCTCAACTTCCTCGTCTCCGCCCGCCTCATCACGTACACGGCGCAGCGTTCGCCGGGTGCGGTGATGGGCGTCGTGCTCGGCGGGTACATCGTGCGCCTCGGGGTGTTGTTCGGCATCGCCCTCGCGCTCGACACCGTCTCCTGGATCGACATCGGCGTGCTCCTGCTCACCGTCGCCGTCGTCCACCTCGCGCTGCTCACGTGGGAGTCCCGTCACGTGAGCCTCACATTGGGCTACCCCGGTCTCAAGCCGGGCCGGCAGTAGGAAGGTCAGCAGTGCCCCTGCTCGGCGCGTTCGTTTTCCCGCCCATCGATGAGCTGTTCCGGTGGAAGGACATCTGGTTCGAGGACTCGCCCCTGGCGATCAACAAGACCGTTCTGCTCGTCCTCATCTCGTCGTTGCTGATCCTCGTCATCTTCATCGCCGGGAGTCGCCGGAGGGCGATCCGCCCCGGCGGCGTGCAGAACGTCGTCGAGATGACCTACGAGTTCATCGACAACGGCATCACCAAGGATGTCGTCGGCCACGACGCGGGGCGTTTCACCCCGTTCCTCGGTGCACTCTTTCTCTTCATCCTGTTCCTGAACTTCTGGTCGGTGATCCCGTTCATCCAGTTCCCACCGACCTCGCGCATGGGCATCCCGGGATTCCTGGCGATGATGGTGTACTTCGTCTACCTCTTCACCGGGTTCAAGAACCAGGGGATCAAGTACCTCACGGGCCACCTGTTCCCGCCCGGCGTGCCGAAGTTCCTCTACATCCTCGTGACGCCAATCGAGTTCGTGCAGCTCTTCCTCGTCCGGCCCTTCTCGCTGGCGGTCCGACTCCTCGCCAACATGATGGCGGGCCACATCCTCCTCACCGCGCTGGCGTTGCTCACCGCGTACTCGTTGAAGAACGCACCGATCATCGCCCTCGGGCCGTTCCTGCTCAACATTGGCGTGATGAGCTTCGAGATCCTCGTCGCCTTCCTGCAGGCGTACATCTTCACCCTGCTCACCGCGGTCTACCTCGGCGACGCGCTGCACCCCGATCACTGACGCAACCTTCACACCCAACCAGGAGAGAAATCATCATGTCCCAACTGCTCCTCGCTGCCCAGCAGGCCGGTGAGCTCAAGGCCGGCCTGCAGTCCATCGGTGCCGGTATCGTCTACGGCGCCGCGGCCATCGGCCCGGGCATCGGTATCGGCCTCGTGGTCGCCAGCGCGATCCAGGGCATGGCCCGCCAGCCCGAGATGCAGGGCACGATCCGCACCACGATGTTCCTC
>Ga0075026_100000200_pt1 | contig 22760 bp, 22 predicted proteins | sample Str012_2_FD_71392 | JGI IMG/M metagenome (GOLD analysis project Ga0075026, IMG submission 71392) | Freshwater sediment microbial communities in response to fracking from Pennsylvania, USA - Straight Creek_MetaG_SC_2012 | ecosystem: Environmental > Aquatic > Freshwater > Creek > Sediment... | reverse complement strand
GGCCGATCATCTCGCGCAGCTGCGAGGTCTCGACCGCCCGCTGCCGGTCGAGGGCGACCAGCGCCTCCTGGAGGCTGCCGAGGCGCTCGTCGATGGGGCGCACCAGGCCCTCGACGGCGCGCTCACGGGCGCGGGCCTCGCGCTCGCTGGCGTCCTCCAGCGAGCCGAAGCGGGTGGTGGCCAGCTGGAGGAACTGCTCGTTGCTGGCCGCCAGGGCTTGTGACGACAGCGAGCGGAACTCCCGGGCCTGGTGGCGGCGCAGCACGCCCATGCCGAGCGCGCCGATGACGATGCCGACCACGAGGCCGACCACCACCCCGAGCACGGTTGCCAGTGCGATGTCCATGCCCCCATCTTCCGCAGGGGGTGTGACAGCCCGTGCGCGCCCTCAGCCGCCCCGGGCCTCGATCAGCGCCGAGCGGTTGACCTTGGTGGCGGCGCTGCGGGGGATGCTCGCCACCACCTCGACGGTCTTCGGGGCCTTGTAGGCCGCCAGCCGGGACTTGGCGAAGGCGATCACGTCGTCGGCGCCCGGGGGGTCGGCCGGGTCGAGGGGCTCGATGAGGGCGTGCACCCTCCGGCCCCACTCGGGGTCGCGCAGGCCGATGACCACGACGTCGACGACGCCCGGGTGCTCGATCAGCGCGTTCTCCACCTCGGCCGGGTACACGTTGGCGCCGCCGGTGACGATCATGTCGACGCGGCGGTCGGCGATGTAGAGGTAGCCGTCGGCATCGAGACGGCCGAGGTCGCCCACGCTGGCGAAGCCGTCGTCGGTCACGGGCAGGGGTGCCACGTCGCCGACGTAGCCGTAGAGCCCGCTCATCGGTGACCGCAGGTAGATCTCCCCGACCTCGCCGGTCGGCAGGTCGGTGCCGTCGGGCCCGATGATCCGCAGCTCGGTGTCGCGGAAGCCCCGGCCGACGCTGCCCGGGTGCTCGAGCCACTCGTCGGCCCTCAGCGCCGCCAGCCCGAGCCCCTCGGTCATCCCGTAGGCCATGAAGAACCGGTCGGCGCCGATGAGGTCGATCCAACGGTGCACGAGCGAGGGCGGGATGACCGCGGCGCCCTGCAGCACCCACACGATCGAGCTCAGGTCGCGGGAGTCGATGTCGGGCAGGTCGGCGATGCGTTGGAGCATGGTCGGCGTCGCCGTGATGTTGGTGACGCGGTGCCGCTCGATCAGGTCGACGACCAGTGCGGCGTCGAAGCGCTCGAGCACCACGAGCTCGTCGCCCGCCAGCAGGTTGTGCATCGTGGCGAAACCGTTGGTGTGGTACAGCGTCGTGGGCAGGAGCACGACCTGGGGGCGGGGCACGTGCATCCACGGCTCGACGAAGGCGCCGGCGGCGTCGGGGTGCCACAGCCCCGGGGACCCGGCGAGGATCACCTTGGGCGTGCCCGTCGAACCGCTGCTGCAGATCCCGTGGGTCCGCTCGGGGATGCGATCGTCGAGCGGTGCATCGTCGAGGTCGGTCGTCGCCTCCAGCCACCCGAGGTCGTCGTGGCGCAGCGTCAGTGCGGCGTCGACCACGGCCAGCAGCCGGTCGCACTCCCAGTCGGGGAGGTCCCACCGCACGGGCACCGGGACGGCGCCGAGCTTCCACGCGGCGAACACGGCGGCGATGGTGGTGGCCGAGTTGGGCAGGGCGAGCGACACGCGGTCGCCCTCGCCGACGCCACGGGAGCTCATCGCCCGGGCGATCTGGTTGGCGCGGGCCTCGAGGAGGGCCCAGGACCAGGCCTGCTCGGCCCCGTCGGGGGCGGCGACGACGAGCGCGACCCGATCGCCGTCGGCGGCAGCGAGGTCGGTGAGCCGTCGCCCGTAGGACACCTCCTGGGCGACCGGTGCGCTGGTGGCCATCGCTTCCCCTTCGCTGGCGGTCCGGCGAGCGAACCGTACAGGTTCTCCCTGACACCGGCGTCAGTTCCGGGGGCCGAGGAGACCTGACGCGACTGTTAGGTTTCGCCGGGACGGGCCGGGGTTCGACCCCGGCGACGCGACCGAGGGGGCCGGGTGGAGATCACCGTCAGCGACGACCAGGAGTTCTTCCGCGCCACGACCAGGCGCTTCCTCGGCGCCGAGCTGCCGCTCACCGCGGTGAGGGCGCTGGCCGACGACCCGGCCGGGTTCGAGCCCGACTACTGGCGCAAGGGCGCGGAGCTCGGGTGGACCTCGCTGCTCGTCCCCGAGGCTCTCGGCGGAGGCAGCATCAGCGGTCGGGGCGCGGTCGACCTGACCCTGGTCGCCGACGCCTTCGGCCGGCACGTGGCGGCCGGGCCACTCGGCCCCGTGAACGTGGTGGCCGACGCCGTCGTCCGCTCGGGCACCGACGACCAGCGGGCCGCCGTGCTGCCCGATCTGCTCACGGGTGAGCTCGTCACCGCCTGGGTCGGCGACCGTCTCGCCCTCGGGGGTCCCGCGCCCGGCTCGCCCCGGTCGATCGCCGCGGGTGGTGACGTCGTGCTCTCCGGCTCGGCGTCGCCGGTCGAGGCGGCGGGGCAGGCCGATCTGCTCCTCGTCACCACCGCGGGGCCCGACGGCCCCGCCCAGTACCTCGTGCCTGCCTCGACGCCTGGCGTCACGATCACCCCGCTGAGGAGCATCGACCTCGTCCGTCGCTACGCCCGCGTCGACCTGGCCGACGTGGTGGTGCCCGCCTCGGCCCGCCTCGGCGCGCCCGAGTCCTCGGCCGACGATCTCGAACGTCAGCTCCAGGTCGCCCTCGTGGTGCAGGCGGCGGAGATGGTCGGGGCGGCCGAGCGGACCTTCGAGTTCACCCTCGAGTGGGCCTTCGACCGGTACTCGTTCGGTCGGCCGTTGGCGTCCTACCAGGAGCTCAAGCACCGCTTCGCCGACATGAAGACCTGGCTGGAGGCGAGCCATGCGCTGGCGGCCGCACTGGCCCGGGAGGTCGCGGTCGACGATCCGGGTGCGGCCTCGACGGCGAGCGTCACCAAGGCCTACCTCGGCGAGCACCTGGCCGAGCTTCTGCAGGACTGCCTCCAGCTGCACGGCGGCATCGGGCTCACCTCCGACCACGACATCCACCTCTACCTGCGGCGCATCACGGCCGACCGGTCGGTGCACGGTCTGCCGGCCGACCACCGGTTGCGGGTCGCCGATCTCGAGATCGCGAGGTGGGTGGCATGAGCGACGAGGTCGAGAGCGTCGAGGCCTTCGTCGAGCGGGCCCGGTCGTGGCTCGCCGAGAACATGCCGCGCCGTGAGGGCGACCGACGGCGGGGCTTCGGCTCCGACGAGGAGGAGCTGGCCGCAGTGGCCAGGGCACGCGAGCTGCAGCGCACCCTCTTCGACGGTGGCTTCGCCGGGATCTGCTTCCCTCGCGAGTACGGCGGCCAGGGGCTCGGCCCGGCGTACCAACGTGCATTCGACGAGGTCTGTGCCCCGTACGAGATGCCGAGTGTGTTCAACGTCCCGACGTTCGTGCCGTGTGGCGCGGTCCTCCTGGAGTTCGGCACGGAGGAGCAGAAGCGACAGCACATCCCGGCGATGCTGAGAGGTGAGGAGCTCTGGATGCAGTTCCTCTCCGAGCCGAGCGGAGGCTCCGACGTCGCCGGCGCCCTCACGACGGCAGTTCGCGACGGAGACGAGTGGGTGGTCAACGGGTCCAAGGTCTGGACCACCGGTGCCTGGTGGTCCGACTACGGGCTGTGCCTGCTCCGCACCAACTGGGAGGTGCCCAAGCACCGGGGGCTCTCGGTGTTCATCGTGAAGATCCGCCAGCCCGGCATCGAGGTGCAGCGCATCGAGATGATCAACGGCTCCCGGGAGTTCTGCCAGGAGTTCATGACCGACCTTCGTCTCCCCGACGACCGCAGGGTCGGGGAGGTCGACGACGGCTGGACGATCGGGCGCCGTTGGATGTTCCACGAGCGCAACGCCATGGGTGGTGGCTCGCCCTACACCAGCGGCCCGGGACCGGGGCACGCCGCACCGGCGGACGAGGGCGATCCGCTCGTGGCGCTGGCACGCGACACGGGGCAGCTCGACGACCCCCGGGCGCGTGACCTCATCGGGGAGGCGCACGTGCTGAAGCGGGCCGCCTCGGAGCTGAGCGAGCGACTCGGGCGGGGCATGGCCACCGGAGCGGTGCCCGACACCGCGGCGGCGATCGCCCGCCTGATGACCGCGGTCGTCGATCAGCGCCGGATCACGATCCAGCTCGACCTCGCCGGCGCGTCGGCCGCAGGCTGGGCCGACGACGACCCTGCAGCCGGGCTCGGCGTGACCTACCTCATGCGCCAGAACACGAGCATCGGTGGCGGCACCACCGAGATGGCCCGCAACAACATCAGCGAGCGCGTCCTCGGCATGCCGCGGGAGCGCACGCTCGACAAGGACGTGCCGTTCCGCGAGGTGCCCAAAGGGCCGCCGGCGACCTCCTCCTGACGGACGGGTGGGCGGTCGAGGGCGGACTCACGCCTTGGCGTTCGTGACCCCCATGAGGTGGGCGAGGTTGCCGCCCATGATCTTGGCCACGTCGGCCTGATCGAACTGGTCGAGGTCGTCGACGAAGCTGATCGGGTCGGACATCCCCTCGGGGTGGGGGTAGTCGGAGCCGAAGATCACGTTGTCGACCCCGATCAGGTCGGCGAGGCCCCGGGGGTCGTCCTCGTGGAAGGGGTGCACGTAGACGCATCGCTTGAAGGTCTCCACCGGGTCCTCGGCGAACGAACCGGGGGTGGTGAGGTAGGCGTGGTGCATCGACTCGAACAGGGGCCGCACCCAGCCGGAGCCGTTCTCGACCGGGGCGAGGCGGAGGTCGGGGAAGCGGGTGAGCATCCCGTGGCCGATGGCGGAGGCGATGGTGTCGGCGATCGCCCGGCCGCTGCCGCCCACGATGGCGGCGAAGCCGGAGGGCCCCACGAAGGGGAGGAACTCGCTGTCGCCGACGCCTTCCCACTCGTTGACGTAGCGCTGGTAGCCGCTGTCGCTGGCGTGCATGCCGACGAGGACGCCCGACGCCTGGACGCGCTCCCAGAACGGGTCGAACTCGGGCAGGGCGAACGAGCGCATGCCGTTGAGCCCCGGCACCGGCGCCGGGCGGACGAGGATGACCTTCGCGCCGCGCTCGAGCACCCACTCGAGCTCCTCGATCGCCTTCTCGACGATCGGGAGGGTGATGACGGGCGTGGCGAAGATGCGGTCGTCGAAGTTGAAGGTCCAGGTCTCGTACATCCACCGGTTGAGGGCGCTGACGACGGCGTGGATGGCGTGGGGGTCGTCGCGCAGTCGCTCCTCGACCAGGCTGGCCAGGGTGGGCCACATGAGGCTGCGGTCGATGCCGAGCTCGTCCATCAGCTCGATGCGCGGCTCCGGCTCCCGGAAGGCGGGAGGGGCCACGATGGCCTTGCCCATGATCTCCCGGCGCGACTTGTTCTCCGGGTTCCCGTGCCGGAAGTACTCCTCCTGGGCGCCGGGGGCGGCGACCTTGGCGAAGGTGGGGTTCGGGATGTACTCGCTGATCTGGCCCTTCACGCGGATCTTGGTGCGCCCGTCGACCTCGACGTAGTCGATGACACCGGCGAAGGCCGGGTCGATGAACTTGGTCAGCGCATCGGGGGTCTCGTACATGTGGTTGTCACAGTCGAAGACCGGGAAGTCGAGCTGGCGTGAGGGCATGGCCTCGTCCCTTCTCAGGAGTGGGCATCCGGGGCAACCGGACCAAAGGGGATCTTAGGTGACGCCGTTGTTAGAGGACAACGCGCGCGCTAGAACGTGGCCCATGCGACTGGAGTTCGACCGCGACGCCTGCACCGGGCACGGACGGTGCTACACGCTGAGCCCCGACGTCTACACCTGCGACGACGACGGCTACTGCCTCGACCCGTCCGGCGAGGTGCCGGTGCACCTCGAGGCATCGGCCCGCCGAGGTGCCGAGAACTGCCCCGAGAGCGCCATCGTCGTGATCGACGGCTGACCCCGGTCGCCTCCGGCCCTGCGTCAGCTCTGGCCGCCGTCGAAGAGGGCTCGGCGCAGCAGGACGGCGGAGGCGTCGACCGCCCTGGCCTCGTCGACGTAGCCGAGCACCAGCACGGTGTAGGGCGCCCGCTCGATGACCGAGAGGAGCACGATCGCGTCGACCGTGGGGTTCCCGAAGCCCCGCCGGTGGACGATGCGGACCAGGCGGTCGAAGGCGACGGCTGCGACCTCCACCGAGAACTCCGCGATGGTGGGGTCGTGGGCCCCGATCTCCTGCCACGCGCTCAGGATCCCGCCGTTGTCCCGGTAGGCGGCGAACCAGCTCCGAAGCCACGCCGGCAGGCTCTCGTCGCCGGCGTCGGCGCCGGGCTCCCTGGTGGTGTCGGGGAAGACGGCGAGCAGGTCGACCATGCGGGTGGCGGCCTCGGCGGCGAGGGCCTGGAACAGTGCGTCCTTGCTGTCGAAGTAGCGGTAGAAGGTCCCGTGCGACACGCCGGCGGCCGCCACGATGTCGTCGACGCGCGTCTCGTGGTAGCCGAGCACGGGGAGCGTGGCCACGCCGGCATCGAGCAGCTTGCGGCGGGTCTGGACGCCCCGCGGCCGCATCGGCCGATCCGACTCCGGCTCCGGCGCAAAGGGCGGGAGGCGGCGCGGACGCGCCGACGGGGCGATCCCGCGGCCGGTCGTGTTCACGCCGGGCACCGCTCCGTGGAGGAACCGGTGGACGGTCTGGGCCAACCCGTCCAGGAACTCGGGCCGACTGACCCCGCCCAGGCCGAGGTGCCAGTAGTAGGCGGAGCGCATCACGACCGAGGCGGTCACCCGGGACAGCGAGGTCGTGTCGACCGCCCGGGTGCTGCCGGAGTAGCTGGCCACGATGGCGTTGCCGAGGCGCTGGCCGACGTCACCGGCGCCCGCCGCGGAGGGGGCCTGCTCCCTGGCCGCCGCCTGGAAGGCGAGCAGGACGGGCGTGTACTCGGTGCACAGGTCGAGCAGCTCGCCGAGCCACCCGTCGAGCAGGCGCAGCCCCGCCGCGTCGGGGGTGACCGTCCCGAGCCGGGCGGCGAGGGTGTCCATGTCCTCCGCCATGCCCGTGGCGAGGTGCCAGAACACGTCCTGCTTGCTCGCGAAGTACTGGTAGAAGGCCGGCCGGGAGCAGCCGGCCGCCTCGGTGATGAGCTCGACCCGGGTGCCGTGGTAGCCGTGGGTGCCGAAGACCTCGAGCGCGCAGTCGAGGATGCTGCGGCGGGTGATCGCGCCGCGTTCGCCGACGACCGGGTTGTCGCCGAACGGAGGCCGCCGTGCCACCACTGCGTCATCCATGACGTCCGACGTTACCGTCAGCGTCGGTGGGGCGAGGCGAGCGGGGAGCACCTACGCTGACGTGAACGTCAGAAACAGGGTGCGCAGGGGGAAACCGATGAACGCAGATGACCTGATCCTCGTGAGCGTCGACGACCACGTCGTCGAACCGCCCCAGCTCTTCGAGGGCCGCTTGTCGGCGAAGGCGGCCGAGCGCGCTCCCTACGTCACGCGGCTCGACGACGGCCGCGACGTCTGGATGTTCGAGGGCAACGCCATGCCCAACGTGGGGCTCAACGCCGTGTCGGGTCGGGTGCAGGAGGAGTGGGGCCTCGACGCCCTGTCCTTCGACCAGATGCGGCCTGGTTGCTACGACATCCACGAGCGGATCCGCGACATGGACGTCAACGGGGTCCTGGGCTCGCTCAACTTCCCGAGCCTCACCGGCTTCGCCGGCCAGCTCTTCTCGACCTGTCCGGACAAGGCCATCGCCCTCGAGCTCGTGCAGGCCTACAACGACTGGCACATCGACGATTGGTGCGGCACCTACCCGGGTCGCATGATCCCGCTCGCCATCCCACCGATCTGGGACCCGCAGCTGATGGCCGACGAGGTGCGTCGCACCGCCGAGAAGGGCTGCCACGCGGTCACCTTCTCCGAGAACCCCGAGAAGCTCGGCTGGCCGAGCTTCCACACCGACCACTGGGACCCGTTCTGGGCCGCGTGCTGTGAGACCGACACCGTCGTCTGCCTGCACATCGGATCGTCGTCCACGCTGGTCTCCACCGCGTCCGACGCCCCGATCGACACGCTCATCACGCTGCAGCCGATGAACATCGTGCTGTGCGCCGCCGACCTGCTGTGGTCGCCGGTGCTGCGGAAGTTCCCCCGCCTGCGGGTCGCGCTGTCCGAGGGCGGCATCGGCTGGGTGCCGTACTTCCTCGAGCGGGTCGACTACACGTACCGCCACCACAAGCCCTGGACGAACCAGGACTTCGGTGACCGGCTGCCGAGCGAGGTCTTCAACGACCAGATCCTGACCTGCTTCATCGACGACGCCGCCGGGATGGAGGTCCGCCACCACCTCAACGGCGACCACATCATGTGGGAGTGCGACTACCCCCACTCCGACTCGACGTGGCCCGATGCGCCGGAGATGGCGTGGGCGTACCTGAAGGACCTGCCCGAGGACGAGATCCACAAGATCTCCCATCTCAACGCCATGCGCGCCTTCTCGTTCGACGCCTTCTCCCACGTCCCGCGCGAGCAGGCCACCGCCGGTGCGCTGCGGGCCCGCGCCACCGACGTCGACACCACGCTCGTGAGCTACGGCACCGGCAAGTTCAAGGACGAGGGCATCGTCACGACGATGACCCTCGTCGAGCGCATGGCGAACCGATAGGCGACGGGGCCCCGCATGAGCGACCTGCCCTTCCGCGTCCAGCCCCAGCTCGACGACACCAACCGCTTCTTCTGGACCTCCGGTGAGGACGGGGAGCTGCGGTTCCTGCGGTGCGGGGGCTGTGGCTACTTCCTCCACCCGCCGGGACCGCGTTGTCCGGTGTGCGGGGGCCCCGAGCTGACGCCGGAGCCCGTCAGCGGCCGGGCCGTCGTGTCGACCTTCACCGTCAACCACCAGCCGTGGGTGGGCGAGGCCGAGCCCTACGTCATCGCCATCGTCGAGCTCGTCGAGCAGGAAGGCCTCCGCCTCACCACCAACATCGTCGGGTGCCCCGTCGACGAGGTCCGCATCGGCATGGACGTCCAGGTCACCTTCGAGCATCAGCCACCGGTCTGGTTCCCGTTGTTCGAGCGGGTCCCCGCATGACCGACTTCGAGCGCCGTTCGATCATCTCCGGCATCGGCCAGTCGGCCGTGGGTCGGCGGCTGAACCGCACGGGTCTGGACCTCACCATCGAGGCCGCGTTGCTCGCCATCGACGACGCCGGGCTCACCGTCGGCGACATCGACGGCCTCGCCACCTACCCGGGCGGCGGCAGCCCCGCCGGGGCCGGGTTCTCGGGACCGGGCACGCCCGAGGTTCAGGACGCGCTCCGCCTCGAGCTGAACTGGCACTCCGGCGGCATCGAGGGGCCGGCCCAGCTCGCGGCCGTCGTCAACGCGGTGATGGCGGTGGGTGCCGGCCTGGCCCGCCACGTGCTCGTCTACCGCACCGTCACCGAGGCCACCGAGCAGGGCACCGGCGGCCGCCAGGGCATCGGCACCGGCGGAGGCGGCATCAGCGGCTCGATGCAGTGGAACATCCCGTTCCGGGCCTACTCGGCGGCCAACTGGCTGGCGATGAACGCGCAGCGCCACTTCCACGAGTTCGGCACGACGCGCGAGCAGCTCGGTCAGATCGCGGTGACCGCACGCCGCCATGCCGGGCTCAACCCGAAGGCCGTCTACCGCGACCCGATGAGCCTCGACGACTACCTCTCGGCCCGCATGATCTCCACGCCGTTCGGGCTCTACGACTGCGACGTGCCCGTCGACGGCTCCACCGCCCTGATCGTGTCGCGCGCCGAGCACGCGGCCGACCTCGACCACCCGGTGGCCCGGGTCGAGGCCGTCGGCACCGCCCTGCGCGGCCGGCCCTCGTGGGACCAGTTCGACGACCTCACGACCATGGCCGCACGCGACGCCGGCGCCCACCTGTGGAGCCGCACCGACCTCACCCCCGCCGACGTCGACGTCGCCGAGCTCTACGACGGCTTCAGCTTCCTCGCCATGACCTGGATCGAGGCCCTCGGCTTCTGCGCCAGGGGAGAGGGCGGCCCCTTCGTCGAGGGCGGCCACCGCATCTCCCTCGACGGCGAGCTCCCGCTCAACACCAACGGCGGCCAGCTCTCGGGCGGGCGCCTGCACGGCTTCGGCTTCCTGCACGAGGCCTGCCTGCAGCTGCGGGGCGAGGCCGGAGAGCGCCAGGTGGCGGGCGCCGAGGTCGCGGTCGTGGGCAACGGCGGTGGCCCCATCGCCGGCGCCATGCTCTTCACCCGGGAGGCCTGACCCGCCTCGTCGATCCGGCGTGTCCCCCGGCATCTGACGCGGGCGTCAGGTAGGGTGCCGCAACGCACCACCGACCCGGGGGGACTCGTGCTGGGCATGAGGTTCGTCCCTGCGGTGTCGCCATCGGGCTGATCCGAGCTGTGCCCCCGGGGCGGACGCCCGGCGCGGGTGCCCGTCCCCCAACCTGACGGAGGTCTTCGCCGTGGAGTTCGATCCCTTCAGCCGGGAGTTCTTCGAGGACCCCTTCGAGATCTACCGGTGGCTGCGCGACGAGGCGCCCGTCTACCACAACCCCGACCGGGGCTTCTGGGCCGTGTCGCGCTACCAGGACTGCATCGAGGTCCACCGCGACGTCGGCGCCTTCACCTCCACCCACGGGCTGACGCTCGACCAACTGACGAGCAGTGACTTCCGTGCGGTCACCGAGGGCATCGACTCGATGATCATGATGGATCCCCCGATGCACGACCGGATGCGCAAGCTGGTCAGCCGGGCGTTCACCCCGCGTCGCATCTCCGAGTGGGGCCCCGTCGTCGAGCGGGTGATCGGCTCGGTCCTCGACGGGCTCGACGGCCGCGACGGGTTCGACGTGGTGAAGGACTTCAGCGGGCCGTTCCCGGTGGAGGTCATCTGCGAGATCGTCGGCGTGCCCGCAGCCGACCGCCAGCAGATCCGTCACTGGACCGACAGCCTCCTCGAACGCGAGCTCGGGAACCCGTTCCCCACGGCCGCCGGCATCGAGGCGGCCATCGCGTCGGGTGCCTACATGGCCCAGCTCATCGCGGACAAGCGGCGTCACCCCTCCGACGACATGATCGGTCATCTGATCGAGGCCGAGATCGAGCGCGAGGACGGGTCGGTCGACCATCTCTCCGACGACGAGATCTCCGGCTTCATCAACCTGCTCACCGCCGCCGGGAGCGAGACGGTGACCAAGCTGATCGGCAACGGTGTCCTGGCGTTCGACGAGAACCCCGGCGAGCTGGCCAAGATCACCGGTGATCCGTCGCGCACCCCCGCGGCGGTGGAGGAGGTGCTGCGCTTCCGGGCCCCGTCGCAGTACCAGGGCCGGTTCTCCGTGCGCGACCGTGAGGTCGGCGGCGTCACCATCCCGGCGGGCAATCCCGTGCTCATCGTCACCGGGGCGGCGAACCGGGACCCCCGGGCGTACGACGACCCGGATCGCTTCGACATCGACCGGGATGCTCCCCTCGGCATCGGCTTCGGGCACGGGATCCACTACTGCATTGGCGCCCACCTGGCCCGTCTCGAGAGCTGTGTGGCCTTCGACGAGCTGTACCGGCGCTGGCCCGACCTCGCCGTCGACCGGGACGGTGTGACCTGGGTCCAGATGTCGAACGTCGCCGGGCCGGCCGGCGTCCCCGTCGGCGTGTGAGCGCCACCGAGGGGGACGAGTTCCGGCGCGACCTCCGCCGGTGGCTCGACGTCACCTTCACCGCCGAGGTGATGGCGGCGCTGAGTGACGGCGACGACGAGCAGCGCTTCGCCGCCCACCGGCGGTGGAACGCCACGATCGTCGACGCCGGCTACGGAGCGGTGGCGTGGCCGGTCGAGCACGGTGGCCGGGCCGCCGGGCTCGAGGAGCAGCTGGTGTTCAACGAGGAGGCCGCCCGGGTGGGCCTGCCCGGGCCCGTGAACGCCATCGGCGTGGCCAACATCGCGCCGGCCATCATGGCCCTCGGCACCCCCGAGCAGAAGGACCGCTTCCTGCGCCCGATGTTGCGCGCCGACGAGATCTGGAGCCAGGGGATGTCCGAGCCGGGATCGGGATCCGACCTCGCCTCGCTCAGCTGCCGGGCCGAGCTCGACGGCGACCACTTCGTGGTCAACGGGCAGAAGACCTGGAACTCGAACGGCGACCGGGCCGACTGGTGCCAGCTGTACGTGCGGACCAACACCGGCGTCGCCCGGCACAAGGGGATCACCTGCCTCCTCGTCGACATGCGCACGCCTGGCATCGAGGCCCGGCCGATCCGGACCATGGCCGGCGACTCCGGGTTCAGCGAGCTCTTCTTCACCGATGCCAGGGTGCCGACCACGGCCGTGCTGGGTGAGGTCGACGGTGGGTGGTCCGTCGCCACCAACACGCTCAGCAACGAGCGGGCGGGCGTCGCCACCATGTACCTGGCCACCCGGGCGTCCTTCGACCGGCTGATGATCGCGGCCCAGGAGTGCCGGATCGACGGGACGCGGCCCGTCGACTCCCCGCTCGTGCGGGATCGGCTGATGCGCCTGTACGGCGACGTCCGCACCCTCGAGTTCCTCGCCAAGCGATCCCTCGGTGCCGCCCTGGAGGGGAGGCCCCCGGGTGCAGAGGGCAGCGTGATGAAGCTGGCCTGGTCGCAGACGAGCCAGTCGCTGGCGCGGACCGCGGTCGACGTGATCGGCCTCGAGGCACTGGACGGACGGTGGTCCGACGGGCTGCTCTCGTCGGTGTCCCTGTCGATCGCCGGCGGCACCACCGAGGTGAACAAGAACATCATCGGTGAGCGCGTGCTCGGGCTGCCGCGCGAGCCGAGGCCCGGCCAGGGCTGACGTGCGGTTCAGAGGATGGCGCCGGACTCCTTCATGGCCGCCAGCTCGTCCCATCCGATGCCGGCCGCGAGCAGCACCACCTCGGTGTGCTCGCCGTGCTCGGGGGCGCGGGTGACCGCCACCGACTCCTCGTCGAACTGGGCCGGGCTGGCCACCAGCTGGACCTCCTGGCCGTTGGCCGCGGTCATCGTCGGCAGGTAGCCGTTGGCCACGACCTGCGGGTCCTCGTAGAGCTCGTCGAGCGTCTGGAACGGCGTCCACACACCGTCGAAGTCGGCGAGAGCCTCCTTCCAGTACGACAGCGGCTTCGACCCGAAGGCCTCGTCGAGAAGGGTGATGCACTCGGCGCTGTTGGTGGCCCTGGCCGCCGAGTCGACGAAGCGCTCGTCGGTGGCCATCTCCGGCCGGCCGAGGCGGGCCACGAAGTCGGCCCAGTGCTTGTCGCTCTGGAGCAGGATCAGGCTGATGAAGCGACCGTCGCCGGTGCGGTAGGCGCCGACGCCGGGGTTCGGTGACTGCTTCCGGTCGCCGCCCGAGGGCATCTTCGAGAACCCGAAGAGCTTCGACGCGACCACGAGCGGCGCGATCTGCCACATCGCCGTCGCCAGCAGCGACACGTCAACGACGCTCGCCTCACCGCTGCGCTCCCGCTTCAGCAGGGCGGCGGCGATCGCACCGGCCGTCGACAGGCCGGCCATGACGTCCCCGAACGCGGGGCCGGGCTGACCGGCGGGCCAGCCTTCGGGGGTCTCGGGCATGATCGAGGCCACGCCGCCACGGGCCCAGAACGACGCACCGTCGTAGCCCCCCTTCTCGGCGTCCGGGCCCTTGGGGCCCTGGCCGGTGCCCCGGGCGACGATGATGTCCGGGTTGCGTTCGCGGAGGTCGTCGACGTCGATGCGGAGCTTGCGGCGCACGGCCGGCATGTAGTTCGTCAGGAAGACGTCGGCCGTCTCGACCAGCTTCATGAGGGCCTCGCGCCCGTCGGGGTGGGAGAGGTCGATGGCGACCGACCGCTTGCCCCGGTTCGGTTGCTCCATCATGAAGTTCACGCCGCCCGCACCACCGGGGACGAGCCCCGAGGTGACCAGGCCCCGCTGAGGATCCCCGGTCACGGGGTGCTCGACCTTCACGACGTCGGCGCCCCAGTCGACCAGCACCGCGCCGGCCGACGGCACGAACATCCAGCTGGACACCTCGATCACCCGGATGCCGTCCAGTGGTCCCGACATGGTTCTTCGTCCCCCTCGCCCGGCGTCGCCGCCGGTCGCTGCTGGTCAGCCCTGCGGCCGACCGACGGTCATGGTCTCGGTGAAGCTCTCGAGCCCCTCGACGGAAGAGCTCCAGGGGTGACCACCCCGACCGGCCCCTTCCTGGCTCACCAGGTCAGCTCGAGGTTCTCCACCGAGCGCAGGCCCTCGCTGTAGAGCAGCTCCACACCCTCGGCCAGCGCGTACGCGGGCACTGCCGCGTGCCACTCCTCGAGGGCGACCCTCAGCTCCATGCGGGCGAGGTGGGACCCGAGGCAGCGATGGGCGCCGCCCCCGAAGGCGAGGTGCTTGTTGGCCGGCCTGCTGAAGTCGATGGTGTCGCTGTCCGTCCAGGCGGTCGGGTCGGTGTTGGCCGACCCGAGCAGCACGCTCACCGTGGTGCCGGCGGCGATGGGGCACCCGGTGAGCTCGGTGTCCTCGGTGGTGATCCGCACGACGCCGGAGACCGGGGTCTCCCAGCGCAGCATCTCCTCGATGGCCGAGGGGATGAGCGAGGGGTCGTCGACCAGGGACTGCCGCTGCCCGGGGTTCTGGGCCAGGTAGGCGAGGAAGCAGTCGAGCGAGGCGGTGACGGTGTCGAGGCCGGCGAGGAAGAAGAGGTATCCGATGTCGAGGATCTCGTCGTGGGTGAGGCGCTGGCCGTCGACCTCGGCGGTGAGGAAGCCGGACATGAAGTCGTCCCGGGGCTCGCGCTCCCGCTCGGTGAGCACCTCGTCGAGGATGGCGTAGATCTTCGCCCCGGTGGCGTCGACCATCTCGTTGCGCTCCGCAGGGGTGCGGGCGGGCGGGCGGATGATGCCGTCCTTGAGCTCGATGAACTCCTTGCGGCGTGAGACCGGCAGGCCCAGCAGCTCGAGGAAGACGGTCGTGGGCAGCGGCTCGGCGACGACGGTGTGGAAGTTGCAGTGCCCGTCGTCGACCACCGCGGCGATCAGCTCACGCACGAGTGCCCGGGTGCGGTCCTCGATGGCGGCGGCCTGCTTCGGGGCGAACAGCGGGTCGAGGATCTTCCGGAAGCTCTTGTGGTCCGGCGGGTCGATCTGCAGCGGGATCAACGGTCGCACCTGGCCGATGTGGACTGCGTCGATGCCCGACGAGAACACCTCGGGGTGCTTGAGCACCTCGCGCACCTCGGCCTCGCCGGCGACGAGCACCATCTGGGCGCTCGTACCCACACCCATGTTGTCGATCGCCACCACCGGTGCCACCGAGCGCAGCATGGCGAACCCCTCCTGCGGGTTGGCCAGCATGTGGGGGTCGATCCCCCCGCCGTCGGCCGGCGGGGATGCGTCGCTGTCGGCCATGTGACCTCCTCGATCTCTGGCGTCGTTCTAGCGCAGTTCTAACGGTCGTGTCATGGAAACCGGTGGGCTCTTCCGCAGACCGCGGTCCCCGAGCATCCGGGGCCCATCTGGCAGGATCCTCTTCCGAGCTCAGGCTCGTCCGACCGCCGCAGTCCGCCAGGAGAGAGCAGCATGACCATCCTGATCGTCGTCCTCGTGGCCATCGTGGTCATCGCCGTGCTCGGGTCACTGGTGCTGAACCCGATCCTCCAGAAGCGGGGCGACGTCGCCATCGAGGACGCCCGCGCCGCGCTGGGCGGCCGCGACAACGTCCTGCTCATCGAGCCCAAGGCGGTGGGCCACGGCTCCGAGCCCGACGAGGCCGGCGGCCTCCGGGGTCAGGGCGTCCTCGCCCTCAGCGCCGACCAGCTCGCCTTCGTCACCTGGGCGCCGCGCAAGACCTTCGTGCTCGACCGGTCGGCCATCACCGGCGTCACCACCTCCGCCCCCGATGCCCGGGTGATGGACAAGGCCACCATCGAGGTCGCCTTCACCAGCGCGGAAGGCCCGGCCACCACGTCGTTCCGGCTCCCGGAGCTGGCCCGCTGGCTCGACGCCCTCGGCTTCGACTGGGGCCCCGAGGGCCCGCCCTCGTTCGACACCGACGAGGACTGACCTCGGCGGGGGGCTCAGTCGGCCGAGCTGATCACCCGGCCGGGCAGGTTGCCGGTGAGCTCGCCGTCGAGCTGCACCGGCGTGCCCGCCACGATCGTCGCCCGGTAGCCGCCTCCCGGCCGGCGCAGTCGCGAACCGCCGCCGGGGAGGTCGTCGACGAACACGTCGGCGTCGTAGTGCAGCTCGTCGAGGGCGAACACGGCCAGGTCGGCGACCGCACCGGGCTCGATCACCCCTCGTCCCCGGAAGCCGAACGTCTCGGCCTGGCGACCGGTGAGCTCGTGCACCGCCTGCTCGAGGGTCAGGTCGCCGCGCTCGCGCACGTGGCGGGTGAACAGCAGCGTGGTGTCGCCGGAGGCGCACATCATCGTGGCGTGGGCACCGGCGTCGGACGAGCTGATCAGGACGGCCGGGTCGGCGAGCGTGCGGCCCACGCCCTCGACGTCGGCGTTGGCCAGGCCCTGGGCCACGAGCCCGGGATGGCAGTCGTTGGCCAGCACGAAGTCGGCCAGCACGTCGGAGGGATGGCCGTCGGTGGTGGCCAGCAGGTCGGCGAAGGTGGCCCCCAGCCACTTCTGGTTCTCGGCGCCGTGCACCTCGACGATGCGCAGGGCCTCGGGCCGGCGGTGCGGGAACATCGCCTTCTCGGTGCGATCCCACTCGTCGCGGGCGGTGGCCCGCCACTCGGGGTCGCTGAGCAGGGCAGCCTTCGCGTCGGTGCCCGGCGCGGCGATCACCCGGTGCCAGCCCTCCGGCATCGACATGAACATCATCGAGGAGTCCCAGTTGAGCCGCATGTCGACCGCGCGGGGCGAGAGCTGCGGGAGGAACGTCACGCCGTCGTCGGCCAGGCGGTGGGCGAGCTCGATCCAGCGTTCGGTGTAGGCGGGGTTGGTCTGTGAGTAGGTGAACCCCGTCCAGGTGAGGGGGACGCCCCGTTCCCCGCAGCGCCGGGCGATCGCCTCGAGGCGGGCGACCGGGTCGCCGGCGTCGAGGAGCGCAGGGACCATCTCGACCACGCCGCGGCCGCTGTCGCGCAGCACGTCGACGAGGAGGTCGACCTCGGCGTCGTCGGCGACCCGTGAGGGCACGTGGCGGCCGGTCGCGTCGACGTCGAGCTCGGAGGTCGAGAGGCCCCAGGCGCCCTGGTCCATGGCCGTGGCGAGGAGGTCTGCCATGGCGGCCTGCTCCTGCGCCGTGGCGGCACGGGTCCAGGCGTCGTCGCCCATCACCTCGAGCCTGATCATGCTGTGGCCGACCAGCGGAGCCAGGTTGACCCCGGCGCCGGTGGCGTCGACCGCGGCGCGGTAGCCGGCCAGATCGGACCAGGTCCACGGCACGGCGCCGTCGAACAGGTGGCGGGGGACGTCCTCGATGTAGGCGAAGAGGTCGCTCACGACCGGCCTGGTCGCCTCGGAGACCGGGAAGAGGGACAGGCTGCAGTTGCCGATCAGCATCGTGGTGACGCCGTGGAGCGGTTCGGGGTCGAGGGCCGGGTCCCAGAAGACCGCCGGGTCGGTGTGGGCGTGGGTGTCGATGAAGCCGGGGGTGACGACCGCACCGGTGGCGTCGATGACGGCTTCGCCCGCGTGGGCCAGGTCTGGGCCGACCTCGACGATGACGCCGTCACGCACCCGGACGTCGGCGCGCCGTGCCGGCGCACCCGTCCCGTCGATCACGTCGCCGCCGCGCACCAGCAGATCCCGCTCAGCCATGAGGTCCCCTTCGTCCGGGCCACCGGCACGTCGCCGGAGGCCCCCGTCCCGGGTCCCACCCGGTTCGGCGGACGGTACACCCGCTCCCGTGCCAAGATCGGCCCGCGAACAACGTTCTCACAGGGAGTGAACCGACGTGGCAGGACTGTGTGGAGGCCGGGTGGCCATCGTCACCGGCGCAGGGCGTGGCATCGGCCGCGAACACTCGCTCATGCTGGCGGCCGAGGGAGCCAAGGTGGTCGTGAACGACCTCGGTGGCTCCGCCTCGGGGGAGGGCACCGACGCCGGTCCCGCCCAGCAGGTGGTCGAGGAGATCCTCGCCGCCGGCGGTCAGGCCGTCGCCAACACCGACGACATCAGCGAATGGGCGGGTGCCGAGCGCCTGATCGCCCAGGCCGTCGACACCTTCGGTGGGCTCGACGTGCTCGTCAACAACGCCGGCATCCTGCGCGACCGCATGCTCGCCAACATGAGCGAGGCGGAGTGGGACGCCGTCATCAAGGTGCACCTGAAGGGCACCGCCGGCCCGTCGCACTTCGCCGCCGCCTACTGGCGCGACCGCTCCAAGGCGGGCGAGACCAACGTCGCCCGCATCATCAACACCACCTCGCCGTCGGGCATCTACGGCAACATCGGCCAGACCAACTACGGCGCGGCCAAGGCCGGCATCGCCTCGTTCACGATCATCGCCGCCGACGAGCTCGCCCGGTACGGCGTCACCGTCAACGCCATCGCCCCCGCCGCCATCACCCGGCTCACCGCCGGGCTGTCCGCCGGGGGCGGCGAGGTGCCGGAGGAGCTGCAGGAGAAGCTCTCGCCGAAGTGGATCGCGCCGATCATCACCTGGCTCGCCAGCGAGGAGTCCTCGGGCGTCACCGGCCGGGTCTTCGACGTGTCCGGCGAGACCCTCGCCGTCTCCGAGGGCTGGCATCGGGGCCCCACCGTCGTCGGCTCGCAGAACCCCTCCGACCTCGGGCCCCTGGTCGAGGAGCTCATGTCCAAGGCCCGCCCCAACGCCGACATGTTCGGCGCCGACCGCACCTGAGCCGGGGGAACGACATGCCCATCAACCACGACGCCGTCGGAGCCGTCGGCGACCCGGTCGACCTGAGCTGGAGCTCCAAGGACGGCCTGCTCTACGCCATCGGCGTGGGTGCCGGCCTCGACGAGCTGGCGTTCACCACAGAGAACAGCATCGACCTGCCCCAGCGGCTGCTCCCCACCCAGGGCGTGGTGATCTCCCAGGGCGGCACCAACGTGGTGTCCGCCCTCGGGCCGTTCAACTTCGCCATGCTCGTGCACGGCGAGCAGTCGATCACGATCCACCGGGAGATCCCGGTGGAGGGCACCGTCACCGCCACCAGCCGCATCGCCGGCATCTACGACAAGGGCTCGGGCGCAGCCGTGGTGATCGACGCCGACTGTGTCGACAAGGCGTCCGGTGAGCTGCTCTTCTCGACCTCGCTCACCATGTTCATCCGCGGCGAGGGCGGCTGGGGCGGCGACCGCGGCCCCTCGGGCAACCGGAACGCCCCACCGGAGCGGGCACCCGACCACACGGTGAGCTACCAGACCCGTCCCGACCAGGCGCTCACCTACCGGCTGTCGGGCGACCGCAACCCGCTGCACTCGGACCCGAAGTTCGCGGCCATGGCGGGCTTCGACCGGCCGATCCTGCACGGCCTCTGCACCTACGGCTTCAGTGGCCGCGCCCTGCTGCACACCCTGTGCGGCTCCGACCCGGCCCGCTTCCGCTCGATGGAGGCCCGGTTCGCGTCGCCGGTGTTCCCCGGTGAGGAGCTCACCATCGAGATGTGGGTCGACGCCGCGGGGGAGTGCACCTTCCAGACGAAGGGCCAGGACGGCCGCGTCGTCATCGCCGGCGGCCGCCACACCTTCGACGCCTAGCCCGGATCGCCTCAGTCGGCCGGCGAGCGCTCCCGCGCTCGCCGGCTGCGCGACCGCATCAGGCCGAGAAGTACGACGAGCACCAGCACGCCGTAGAAGAACCCGGTGATCGGGGTGGCCAGGCCGCCGGGTTGGGACTCGGCGTAGATCACCCCGATGAGCGCCGCGAGCGCGACCGCCCAGATCCAGCGGGTGACCCGCGTGGTGATCAGCAGGGACAGGCCGGCCACCAGCAGCACGACGCCGGCCGCCACCCGGAGGCCGATCGTGCGCGACGCGTCGCCGATGGCCTGGGCGCACCCGTCGGTGCTCAGCGCCGGTCGGTGCTGGGCGAGCTCGGAGGGATCGGCCCACGAGCCGCAGTCGGCGCCCCGCTCGCCGTAGCGGTGCTGGGTCGCCGCCCCCACCATCGAGGGGACCAGGGCCAGCGCCAGCACCACCAGCACCCCGCCGATGATGCGCCGCCACTGGTCCGACACCTGCTGCGCGGCCATCAGAAGAGCTTGAGGACGTCGGACTCGATGCCGCGCAGCTCGTCGTAGTCGACCTCGACGCAGCTGATGCCCCGGGACTCGGCCAGCACCTTCGCCTGGGGCTTGATCACCTGGGCGACGTAGATGCCACGCACCGGGCGGAGGGTGGGGTCGAGGTCGAGCCGCTCGAGGTAGCGCACGAGCTGCTCGACGCCGTCGATCTCGCCACGGCGCTTGACCTCGATGGCCACCGCCACGCCGTCGGCGTCACGGCACATGAGGTCGACCGGGCCGATGTCGGTGGGGAACTCGCGGCGCACCAGCTTCAGGCCGTCCGCGATCGTGGTGGGGTCGGCGGCCAGGAGCTCCTGGAGGTGGGCCTCGACGCCGTCCTTCTGGAGGCCGGGGTCGACGCCGAGCTCGTGGGCCGAGTCGTGGATCACCTCGTCGAGGGTGATCGTGAGGGTCTCGCCCTTCGGGTTGGTGACCACCCACTCGCCCTCCGCCTCCGAGAGCCGGTTGGGGGCGTTCATCCAGTTGAGGGGCTTGTAGGCCCCGCCGTCGGCGTGGATGGCGACACACCCGTCCGCCTTCACCATGATCAGCCGGGTGGCCATCGGGAGGTGGGCGGACAGGCGACCGGCGTAGTCGACGGAGCAGCGGGCGATCACGAGGCGCATGGCGCCAGCGAGGCTAGAGCACCGGCCGCTACGGTCGAGGCGGTGCGGGAGACGGGGGAGGGTGACCGGGATCTCCGCTTGGGTGGCCCGGTCCGTTCTCGCCGGGCACGCCGGCGGGCCACCGACGAGGCGCCGGTCGACGACCGGCCCAAGGTGGTCGTCCGGCCACGGCTCCGCGACGAGCCTCGGGTCCCCGACGAGCGCCGGCCCCGACGGTTCGAGCCGTTCCCCCGGTGGGGCTACGTGCTGTTCGCGATCACGCTCGTGGTCACCCCGGTGGCGGTGTACCTCGGGTACCACGAGAACATCGCCCCAGGCGGTACGTCGTGTGGGTCGGCGCTGTTCCCGACCGAGTTCGAGGGGCAAGCCATCGGCATCCCGTGCGCGCGGGTGATCGCGGACGCCCAGCCCTGGGCCCTCGCCGTGGGCGCCGTGGCGGTGATGCTGGTGATCACGAGCATCACCACGTTGATCGTCCGGGGTTGGATCCCTCGCGAAGCGTCGACCGCGGACTAGCCGGCCTCAGCCGCGACGGGCCTTGCGGCGGCTGCGGCGGCGCATGACGCCGAGGCCGAACCAGATCAGCGCGCCGAGCACCGCCGAGATGAGGATCACCAGCCACAGCGGCCAGTTCACGTGGAACATCAAGAAGTCGAGTGAGACCTTGTTGCGGTTCTGCAGCATGAACACGAGCAGGGCGCCCACGCCGACGATCGAGGCGATCGCCCCGGCGCCGAGCGTTGCTCTGTCGTTGCGGCCGTCCGGGCTCATCGTCCCTCCCCACGGCACCGTCCCCTCGGGCGGTCGCCGTGGCGCCATCTTCGCATCCGACCGTCGCGGAACGAGGGAACATGGTGTCCGGGTCGGGGTCGACGTCCCCGGCTACCGTCGTGCCCGCCGCAACGACCCGGGAGCGGGAACGCCATGAGCTGGCAGATCGAAGTCCTCATCGGGATCGTCGTCGTCGCCCTCAGCGTCGGCGTCACCGTCTACGTCATCGGACTCGGCGGCGACGAGCGCCGCATCCGTCAGGTGCGCGAGCGGCTCGAGGGGATGACCGGCATCACCGTGACCGTGGTGATCGGCTCGCTCGAGGAGCACGAGCTGCAGTCGCTCTCGCGGGTCGAGGGCGTGGTCGACGGCGTGCAGGACGGCAAGCTGGTCCTCCGCCCGTCCGAGACGCCCTCGGTCGGCGCGTGGGTCTGGCCCGTCGCCGACGGCACCATCCGGGTGCGGCTCGAGCGCATCGTCGGGATCGAGACCGCCGACGGCGAGACCGTCTTCACCTGACCGCGGGGAGCCCGACCGGCGCAACCGGGTCGGTTCAGGCGATGCCGCGCTTCTCGAAGCGGCTGCGGATGAGCTCCCGACGCTCCTGCAGCTCGCGGTAGGTGAGCCGCTCGGTCGTGGCGTCGACCCCGATGCTGTTCTTCACGCCCTCGAGGTCGATCTCGAAGGTCGACGGGTCGATGCCGACGTCGGCGAAGAGCTTCTCGCCGTGGGTCTGGGCGAAGTACATCGTGATGTTGGTGATCTCGGCGAACAGGTCGAGGTCGGGGGCCAGCCGGGCGATGGCGCCGTCGAGGAAGACCATGTTCTTCACGTAGAGCATGAGCTCCTTCGGCATCCGGGCGCCGTAGCCGAGCAGCAGCTTCACGATGCGCTGGATCTCGTGGATCATCTCCTCGGGCGTGAGCTGGGTCGGGTCGATGCCCGGCCCCTCGAGCCCGAGGTCGACGATGACGGCCTCGAGGTCGGTGTCCATCGGCAGGGCGCCCAGGTCGCGCAGGGCGGCCAGCTGCACCCGCACGTCGTTGGTGATGGCGCCGAGCATCAAGCGCAGGAAGGCCCGGCGCTTCACCTCGTCCATGCGGCCGGTGATGCCGAAGTCGAGCAGGGCCACCTTGCCGTCGGGCATCACGAAGAGGTTGCCTCCGTGGAG